>Ga0302122_10002165_pt1 | contig 12366 bp, 19 predicted proteins | sample CB21_SCM_MG_FD_203115 | JGI IMG/M metagenome (GOLD analysis project Ga0302122, IMG submission 203115) | Marine microbial communities from Western Arctic Ocean, Canada - CB21_SCM | ecosystem: Environmental > Aquatic > Marine > Oceanic | place: Canada: Western Arctic Ocean | collected 2017-09-28
TGTATTGTCTTGTAATATTTATCAATTAATTTAGCATCATTTAACTTTATAATCAAATCAGTAGGTTGATAATTTTCAGAACAATTAGGATATGGGCACTTTATTATTCCTTTATTATTTAAGATTTTTTCTTTGTCTAGATCTTGATCTTTTTTTTCTTCATCAATTAAATTCATATTCATATTTTGTTTCATACATTCAACACAAATTTTATGATGATTTTTACAGCAAAATAAGTTATTTTCTTCATAATCATCATAACAGACTATACATGTAAATTTTTCAACAATATTCTTTTTAATAATTAAATTAGAACTAGTAATAACTGATTCTTCATCATTTAATTGACTAAATATTGACATTGCGAAATTATATTTATTATTTTGTGACGTATTATTAGCCATATAATTATATAAATATTATTGACTTTATAATTTCAATTTTTTAAATAAAGTCGTCGTCTTCTTCTACAACTACAGATGTACGTGTGTGAATGTACCGTCGGCGTTGATGTTGGCGATAGATCCACCACTTTTTTGGTATTGATCTCCTCCAACGTTGTCATGGGATGTATTGTGTTGGGAAGGCAAATGAATATTTACTTTACCACGAAAGTATGCATACATGCCACGACCTTTGTTGGAATGGATGTCCGTTTTTGTACCATGAAGATCCACGACAGCATTCATAAATACATTCAAACCAGCCCGTTCATTGTGGTGCATCGTGCAATCGTTCAATCTTACTTTTGTATTGGCACCAATACAAATAACCCCATATTGACCATTCTCCATAAATTCACATTGTGTTGCTGTAACAGTGGCACCACTATCCACATACATCCCATCCCATCCACACTCTTTGACACTACACTTCAACATGTCAACAGTGGTCTCACTCCCTTGCAACTCCAAACCACGCCCATTACAAGACTGATTTGTTATAGTCAGTTCTTCAAATGTAACATTCTGTCGGTTGTGCACCTTAAACCCACAACGTATCGTCGTATGATCTTTGCCTTTGCCAACAAAGGTAATGTGGCTGCAGGTGACATTCATTTCTCCGTGTTCATCTCCCACGATGTCGTGAACCCCCTCATCCAGTCGTATTTTCAGCGGATCTGTTTCCGTATATTCTTTTCTCTCCGAAAAGACCATGGCCAATGCCATCGCTGTTTCCACAGTGGGGCAACCCTGTGGCACACGAATCACGTTTTGCGCCATCACATTCTGCCAATACTTCTCAAAAAACGTGTGGCAGCATCGCAAGATTGATAATTCTTTCAGATTTAGAAATTTATGGCAAATGTTCCAAATTTCGACGGGGGCACGATCGATGCTTCTCGTCGACGAAAAGATGGTCGCCACAGAACTGCTGGGTGGTGATGCAGTGCTCGTGGTCATGGCGGTCGTTATCGCCGCCATTGTTAAATTATTTTTATTATTTTGTGGTGTATTATTATTATCCATATAATCTATCACATATATTTAACTTTATAATTTCAATTTTTTAAATAAAGTCGTCGTCTTCTTCGTCATCTACAATTACGTGTGTGAATGTACCGTCGGCGTTGATGTTGGCGATGGAACCACCATCCCATTGTTCTCGATCCTTCCTAACATTGTCATGGGTTGTATTGTGTTGGGAAGGCAAATGAATGTTGACTTTGGCATGAACGTCTGCCAAAATACCACAACGTTTGTTGGAATGGATGTTCGTTTTTGTACCATGAAGATCCACGACAGCAAGATGACATGCCATCAAACCATCCGATACATTTTGGTGCATCGTACAGTCGTTTAATCTTACTTTTGTATTTGCACCAAGACAGCCCACCCCACAAGCACGATTCTCCGTAAATTCGCATTGTGTTGCTGTAACAGTGGCACCACTCCGCAAAGCCATCCCATCACCGCTACACTCTTTGACAACACACTTCAACATGTCAACACTGGTCTTACTCCCCACCAACTCCAAACCATCCCCTCCTGAATTTGTTACAGCCAGTCCCTCAAATTTCACATTTTGTTGGTTGTGCACATAAAACCCACCACATATCGTCGTCTGATCTTTGCCTTTGCCAACAAAGGTAATGTGGCTGCAGGTGACGTCCATCACACCATCCGAATCACCCGCAATGTCATGAACTCCCTTGTCCATTTGTATTTTTAAGGGATCAACTTCCGTATACTCTTTTTTCTCCGAGAAGACCACCGCCAAGTCCATCGCTTTCTCCAAGGTGGGGCAACCATGTGGCACTCGTATCACGTTCTGTTTCATCACATTTTGCCAGTACTTTTCAAAGAATGTGTGGCAACGTCGCAAGATTGATAATTCTTTCAGATTTAGAAATTTCTGGCAAATGTGTTCCTTCCAAACATCGTCGGGAACACGATTGATGCTTCTAGTCGACGAAAAGATGGGCGCCACAGAACTGTGCAAAAAGTAAGACCTTCTTTCGATGGTCTTCTGACGTTTGGGTGGTGATGCAGTGCTCGTGGTCATGGCCGTCGTTGTCGCTGCCATTGTTAAATTATATTTATTATTTTGTGGTGTATTATTATCCATATAATTATATAAATATTATTGACTTTATAATTTCAATTTTTTAAATAAAGTCGTCGTCTTCTTCGTCATCTACAATTACGTATGTGAAAGTACCGTCGGCGTTCATGTTGACGATGGAACCACTAAATGAATTCACATGAGCTCGATCATCCCAAACGTTGTCGTGGGTTGTATTGTGTTGGGAAGGCAGATGAATGTTTATTTTGCAACGATTGCCTGCAGCAATACCATTCTGATTGTTGGTATGGAGGTCTGTTTTTGTACCATGAAGATCCACGACAGCATGGTCATATGCAGACAAACCATCTACTCCATTGTGGTGCATCGTGCAGTCGTTCAATCTTGCTTTTGTATTTACATCCATACATAACACCCCACAACCACCATTCTCCATAAATTCACATTGTGTTGCTGTAACAGTGGCACCATCACCCACAAACATCCCTTCACGACACTCTTTGACAATACACTTCAACACGCCAACAGTGGTCTCACTCCCATGCAACTTCAAACCATCCCCATATAAACGTGAATTCGTGACAGTCAGTTCCTCAAATTTAACATTTTGTTTGTTGTGCACATTAAGCCCACCACGTATCGTCGTGTGATCTTTGCCTTTGCCAACAAACGTAATGTGGCTGCAGGTGACATTCATTCTTCCGTATTGATCCCCCACGATTTCGTGAACCCCCTCCTCAAGTCGTATTTTCAGGGGATATGCTTCGGTATATTCTTTTCTTTCCGAAAAGATCACGGCCAAGTCCATCGCTTTCTCCAAGGTGGGGCAACCCTGTGGCACTCGTATCACGTTCTGTTTCATCACATTTTTCCAGTACTTTTCAAAGAACGTGTGGCAGCGTCGCAAGATTGATAATTCTTTCAGATTTAGAAATTTCTGGCAAATGTGTTCCTTCCAAACCTCGTCGGGAACACGATTGATGCTTCTAGTCGACGAAAAGATGGGCGCCACAGAACTGTGCAAAAAGTAAGACCTTCTTTCGATGGTCTTCTGACGTTTTGGTGGTGATGCAGTACTCGTGGTCATGGCGGTCGTTATCGCCGCCATTGTTAAATTATTTTTATTATTTTGTGGTGTATTATTATTATCCATATAATCTATCACATATTATTGACTTTATAATTTCAATTTTTTAAATAAAGTCGTCGTCTTCTTCTACAACTACAGAGGTACGTGTGTGAATGTACCGTCGGCGTTGATGTTGGCGATGGAACCACCAAAGATTTGAATTCGATCCTTTCTAACATTGTCATGGGATATATTGTGTTGGGAAGACAAATGAATGTTTACTTTGCCACGACGGCTTGCACAAATACCACATTTGTTGGAATGGATGTCCGTTTTTGTACCATGAACATCCACGACAGCATCATTATATGCATGCAAACCATTCCCTCCATTGTGGTGCATCGTGCATTCGTTCAATCTTGCTTTTGTATTTTCATCACGACAGTACACCCCATCAACATTCTCCATAAATTCACATTGTGTTGCTGTCACAGTGGCACCACCGCGCACACTCATCACAGCACGCCTACACTCTTTGACAATACACTTCAACACGTCAACAGTGGTCTCACTCCCCCTCAAATACAAACCAGACGTAGACTGATTTGTTATAGTCAGTTCTTCAAATGTAACATTTTGTTGGTTCTCCACAGTAAACCCACCACTAATCGTTGTTTGATCTTTGCCTTTGCCAACAAACGTAATGTGGCTGCAGGTGACATTCATCATTCTTCCGATCATTCTTCCGTAACGACCCACAATTTCGTGAACCCCCTCATCGATTTGTATTTTTAAAGGATCTGCTCCCGTGTATTCTTTTCTCTCCGAAAAGATCACGGCCAAATCCATCGCTTTCTCCACGGTGGGGCACCCCTGTGGCACGCGAATCACGTTCTGCGCCATCACATTCTGCCAATACTTCTCAAAAAACGTGTGGCAGCGGCGTAATATTGATAAATCGGTCAGATTAAGAAATTTATGGCAAATGTGTTCCTTCCAAACCTCGACGGGAACACGGTTGATGCTTCTCGTCGACGAAAAGATGGGCGCCACAAAACTGCTGGGTGGTGATGCAGTACTCGTGGTCATGGCGGTCGTTATCGCAGCCATTGTTAAATTATTTTTATTATTTTGTGGTGTATTATTATTATCCATATAATCTATCACATATTATTGACTTTATAATTTCAATTTTTTAAATAAAGTAATCTTTTATTATAATTAATTTATATTTAAAAAAACATGAATATGATAAATGTCGTTATGAATTTTGGGATTTTCATACCAAACAACTTTTTTTGCAAAAATATTTTTACTAATTATTTCGATTAATATATGTTGGTTTATAATATTTTCATCAGTTTGTTTTTCTAAAAACCACATTACATAATGTTTTGTATTTTTAGGTAGTAAATATGGAAACTTATTAATCTCTAATCTAGATTTAATATAAAAATCATTCTCTGGATAAACATGAATTAATTTTCCATCATTAGTCATTTCACAATCAAAATTAAATATTTCACATAAAATATAATCCTTAAATGATAAATACCAGTCATCAATATATTTTAATTGTATTTCATATTTTTTTTGTAAATCTTCGGATCTTCTTGTATTTAAACTAGAAGGAATCCAGTTTTCTTCTAAATTTAATTTATCTAAATCATCTCTGTCAGATGATATTTTTTTTATATCAATATAATCAACCATAATGATGAATAAAATTATTTTATAAGAATTATTTCAATTTTTTAAAAATTGATTTTGTTACAATTTTTATAATTAACTTTTATTAAATGAAGTTAAATATAAGTCAAAATGATTTACAAATAAATGATCAAAAAAAAATTAATTTTTATTCAGATATATCAATAGATAATTATAAGTATCTTAAAAAAAATTACAAAAGTATATTGATAGATATTGTTAATTACTTCAAAAATAATACTGATAAATTTATAATACTTAAAAAATTATATGATGATAAAATTGATTATGAATTAACACTAGATATTATTGATTATCATTGTAAGAATAATAAAAATAATTGGTATAGATCTATTTGTAGAAAATATAATTTAAGATTTGGTGATAAACCAATATTAAGTCCATACAAATACAGTGAAATTTTAGAACTTAACTATAAAGATCATGTAGTTAAATTAACTCTATCTAATCTAATTTTTTTCAAACATTTTTTTGAAGATAAAATTTATGATGAAATAAATGAAAGAATAGATGAAATTGATAATAAACTTAAATTAAAGTCAGATGAAGAAGAATATGTTTTATTATCTACAGATGATAAAGGTTATAAAATTCGTGGATATTATAAAAATAAAAACGAGGCTATTGATAATTATGAAAAAATAAAAAAATTAGAAAAATTAAATAAATTATATGTTCTAAAAAATAATTTATTAAAAAAGCCTATTTCTAAAGATATAAAATATAATAAAGAAATATTTGAGGAAAAAGGAAATAAAGATGTAGACACAAATTATTGTCAATTATTTTTATTATTTTTTAAATTAATGTTATTTTGTTTTTTACTTTTAACATTTACAATTTTAGTTGAAAAAGATGATTTATTTTCTAATCCTTATATAAAATTATTAAATGATGAAATTAAAAAATATATTCTTTAAATTACATCACTTTGGAATATATATAGTAAATTTTGGGTGGATTTTTTCTTCCTTTTTTATTTATTTACAATTTATTGTAATATTTTCATGGATAATATTTAATAATAAATGTATTATAAGTGATATTGAAATTAAATTATTTGGTAACAATTTTTTGAATAAAAATAATTCAAAAGTTCCATTTAATCATAGACTTTTACTATATTCTAATTTTATTTTATCACTACTCTTTTTAATTTTAAATTTTTATTATTGTTTTTCAAATACTTATTACTTAATTAAAGAATTATCTTGTACCATATCTCAAATTACATTCTAAACATTGATGAAATATGACAGTGTAATCCCAAACTGGTATATCAATATATTTTTTAGTTATTTTTTTATTCCAAACACATATATCTTTACAAGTAGAGCATATTATTTCAGGTTTTTTTCTTAAAAAATTAAAAACTATTTTTTTTAAATTATTGTCTAACATATATTATTAAAAATTAAAAAATATTACCAAATAAACTATTTTTATTTTATAATTATATATATGAGTTATTATGATAAATATATAAAATATTAAAAAAAATATTTAAACCTCAAAAAAGGTGTGTGTTAACGACCGTCGAAGAGATGGCATTCGAAGGGTGCACCGGCCTGAAAAGAATTATTATACTAAGATCAATACGTTCCGCAATTCAAGATCGTACAATTCCAAATACTGTTACTATTAGTTTTTCTGATTAATTTTTATAAAATAATAAATATGAATTATTAAACTAATATTTCATATTCATTAATATCTTGATCATTTTGAAAACATATATTATGTAAATAAGTTATCAAACAAATTAAACAATATACATTAAAAATTTTTTCAATATTTTTTTAGAGAATAATAATATGACCCTAAAAATGATCCTAAAGATCCGACTGTACCTAATACTTTCCAATTATCAAAATTTCTTTTACAAGATTCATTTCCAAAAATAGAGGCAGTTACAGATGTCAAAACAAGTGTTGAAACTACTGTTGCACCAACATATAATGAGCTTTCTAATACTTTCATTAATAAATAATAATTTATTTCTTTAATTAAAAACACCGATTTCTTTCATCATTGAGTAAACATTGTCAATTTTTTGTAGATCTTTAATAAGAATCGGTGCTTGTGAAAAAAATTTAACATTATTACCTTTTTCATAAGGTATAAATGTTTCTTTTTGAACTAAGTATAAATTTCTTTTTTTATTTAATTTTTTAAGACTATTTTTTTTCTTTTCAATTAATTTTATTTTATTTTTTTCATAACTTTTAATTAATTCATTTTTTTCAAATTTAAATGATCCTAATAATGCTAATATAGGTTCTGAATAAGCAAATATTTTTCCAGATTTATTTGGATGAATTTTAGAGTTTAAATTATAACTTTCTTTTAAACTTACATATAATCCTCTACCTGGTATACTTTTTTTAGATAGTAAATTTAATATTTTTTCAACTTCCTCAATGTTTTTCTCAAGATATCCAGATTTTAAGTAACTTTGATCTATAGATTTTTTTTTCTTTAATAAATAATCAAAATCTATATAATTTATAGGAAAACAACCAGTTATAATTTCATTTTTATGATTTTCTAAATTAAATTTAATTAAATTTGATACATATAATTTATCATTTGATTTTATTAAGAATTTATTTGTAGTTGGTAATTCCATTTTTTTAGATAATTGTTTATAGTGATTATTGTTTCCGATGAGAATTATTTTTTTCTTGGCAGGTATATTTTGAATTACTAAATCTGAAAAATTTTCCGCCCAAAAATCAGACATTTTTTTTTCCATTTCTTTAAATTTGTCATTTTTATGTATTTTTAGACTTTGATATTTTTTAAACATTTTTACCATATCAGGATTATTAAATATTTCATCATTAATTTCATCTAAATCAATCGTATTATACATTTTATTATTAAATTTTTCAATAAATTTTTTTTTTATATTTGGATTTAATCCAACAATATGACATATAACGTTATTATATTCCATTAAATTATATACGAAAATTTTATATTAAAATTTTTAAATATTAAACTATTTGAAAGTTAAAATATAAAAATTATAATATAAATTTTATTAGATATGAGTGACTCTACATCAAGTCCTATTAATATACCAAAAAAAGTAACTAAATCTAAATTCAGTTTCAATGAACCACCATCTGATTCTTCTCATTATTATTTTGAACTAGAAATTGAAATAAATGGTAAAAAAAAAACATTTAAGAAAATTGAAGATAAAAAATATACTTTATTTTTTGATATTGATCAAAATATTAAATTTAATCAGATTAAAGATTTTAAAGTTATAATAGCTAAATTTCCAAATTCGGATTTTATACCCACTGTCTTAAAAGGTAAAATACAAAAACAAGTAAATTCATATTCACTAAAAGAAAATAATATATATATTGAATTTACTCAAAATGATTTGGGAAATACTATGTGTAATTGCTATTATGCTGGTATTGATTTCACACAAATGTTTATATCCCCGCCCAATTAAAAAGTTTTAAAATTTTTTTTATTATCTAATATTTATATATAGATTGAATAATGTCTCTTCAAGAAACAATTCAAAATATTACAAAATATAGTTGTTCAAATAAAGAATTACCATCACAAATTTTTTTATTTGAATTGATTATCCAAAATAAAAACGACAAAAAAATTACTCTCCGCAAAATCAAAAATCAAAAGAATTCAAAAATAATATCATTGTCAGATAATATAATTTATAATGATATTGAAAAAATTAAATTAAGTGTTATAGATTTTAATAATCCAGATAATAAAATAAATCTAAAATTTAAGCTAAAAAAAAATGTAACATCAGTATTCATTAAAAACGATAAAATAAACTTATCAATTTCTAAAATTACACAAGATTTAACTGAATGCAATTATCAATTATTATTTTAATTTTTTTTAAATTTAAAATAATTACTATAAATCTGTAAGAAAATCTAAACAAGAAGAATAATCTTCCTGAATATAATCAAAATTTATTTTATTAAATTCTTCATTAGCTAAAAAATCTTCAGTATGTCTGATTATATCATAATTATTAAAGTATGAATCAGTTTGTATCATTTTATTTTTTTTTTTAACTCTTTTATTTTTATAATTTTGATTATAATTAATTTTTCTTTTACTTAAACAATTTGGAGTAGTCTGTGTTGCCTTATTTACTTTTATAATTTTTTTTTTACGACATATTTTTATACTTTTTAAATTATTAGAATCTTTAAAAAATAGATTTTCAGAATGATACCAAAAATCTTTAATTTGTTTAAATCCGTAATTATTGAGTTGTCTAAATAATGATTTTTGGTCGTAGCTTAATGTAATAAGATTAAGAATACAACGCTCATGAAATTTTCTTAAATTCAAAATACTGAAACCTTTTTTGTCTTCTTTTTCAATCCAATTAACAGACTTATTATATCTTTTTTCTTCTTCAGAAATAAGTTTGTGTAAATTTATTATAAATTTTATTCTTGATTTTGGAATCTTCATAATAATTTTATAATATTAAATAAAAATTTATTTCAATTTTTTTATTATACATCAAATAGATAATCACTAAAACTATACTTGCAATTTGTATTCGTCTTCTTATTAAATATTTCTAAAATATCATTTGTTTGAAAATATAATTGACTCTTGATATCTATTATTAACCATTTTTTATTAATTTTAGACCACCAATCATTAAATTTATTTTTATCTTCATTTAAATTTTTATAAACTTTTTGTATTTTAATTTTATTATATTTTAATCCTGTTTCAAAAATTAGATAATCATAAAAATTAGTAGGTAAGTAAAAGTTAGGACCTTTTAAAAATGATACTAAATTATCTTCAAGTTTAATATTTTTATTAAATAGTAAATAATCTAGAGGTCTATTTATTTTAGCAAAAATTATTTCTTTTTTTTTTAATTTTATGTATTCTGTTATATCAATATTATTATACAAGTTTTTATCCAAACATGAATTGTAATTATAAATTTTAAAGTTTTTTTCATTATAATATGGTACTAAATAATTAATAATATTTTTTTTTTCTATTTCTGAAGTAAAAAAACCAAGTCTTGATTTATTATTATTTATAACTATATTGTAATTCATCTATCCTAGTCTAGAAAATCAAATTCTTTATCAGAACATATATAAATATATTGAGAGTTTAAACATTTTTTAAATCTATCTATGTAATAACCTAATCCTTGTTCACCGTTTTTAAATATGTAACCATTTTTTTCTCCTTTAAATTCACTTGATTCAATAAAATTATGAAATACATTATCATAATTTTCATTATTATCAAAAATACTTTCATTAGATGATACATCTTCATAGTTAATTTTTTCTGATATTGTATCATTATATTTTTCAATAAGACTATCTTTATTTAAATTATCAATTGTTTTTTTATTATTTTTTTTTTTATTTTTAATTTTAATATTTTCATTATTATTTTTTTCATTTTCTTGAACAATGAAATACACTAATACTAAGATTCCTAATAATATAAAAATTGTGAATGAAAATTTCATATATATTAATTAAGGAAAAAATTGATTACTATTCGTCTGAAATTTGTTTTGTATTTTTTTTTTTTAAATAATGTAAAATAATGGAATTAAGTTACAGCTTTTTACTTATAATGAACTTCATATTTGTATTAATATTTTTCTTAATAACAGTTTATTATTTATTCAAATTGTTAAATAAATTTATAAAATATTTATATACATCATTTGATGACGAAGAATATGAAAATAGAAATAACACATTAAATGATAATACAGATGATTATAGTTCTGAATATTCTAGCGATTACACAGAATCTGAATATTCGGAAGAAAATATTGCTCGAAATGAAATAAATCAAAGGGAATTTAAACCAGACGCAGATACAGATGATGAAAATTATACTTATGAATTACATGATATTATTTAATTAAAAATATTATATAGTATTTAATATATGATAAAATATTGTGATGTTCCTAAGCATTCAATTCATTTTTTTTTAATTTTATTATTATCAACTATAATATATTCTTTTTTAAAGATAAGTAATAAAGAAATGATTTTAAATTCATTAACTAAAGAACAAATTGCACTAATTTATATTAACAAAAAAAAAAATTATAAGATTTTTATGACAATTTTAAGTATAATATCATTTTTAATTTTAATTTTAAATCCATTTGAAAATTGTTTTTAATTTTTTTCTTTCATTTGTTAATATGTTGACAGACACATGTACAATGTCTATACACTTAGCTTACTTAATGTTATGTTATGTCTTAGCTTCTATTTACTATCTATATTTAACTAAAAATATAGGAACACCTTTGAAAGATTCTTACACTAAAAAACAAAAAGAGATCAGAAATAAATCAGCTAATATCAGAAGAAAAATATTTTATCAAGGAATTGTTACAGCTGGAATCATATTATATTTATGGCAACCATTTAAAAAATGTAAATAATTCAAAAAATTGATTTTTATAAATAATAATATTTATTATTTATAAAATGAAAGATATTAATAAAATTATAAAAAATACTAAAAAATTGAATATTAAAAGTACACCATATTTTAAAATCAGAAAAAATATAATTTTATATAAATTTAGAAATAAATTGTGTAAGAGATGCAAAAGTAAAAAAAGGAATTTTTGCGGTCTTTGTTTGGATAAGATTGATGGTATAAATAATAAAAAAATAATGCTACAACATAGAAGATATTTACTATATAAATTTTAATATTTTGATTTAATTTAAAAATAAATAAAATCTAAAATAAATATATGATAGGATTTATTATTTACGAAACACTTGAAATGTCTTACACTATATTGAAAATTGCATACAACACATCTTACGGTGTTTATAATTGGTATTATTCAGAAAATGATCAAGAAAACTGGCAAAAAATTGATATTATTGATAGAAAAGATATTTCAGATGAAAATATAATTAAAAAATTAGAATTCAGAATACAAGAATTAGAAGAGAAGGTTAATTATAAAAAAATTGAATAATTTTAAAATT
>Ga0302122_10002166_pt1 | contig 12365 bp, 5 predicted proteins | sample CB21_SCM_MG_FD_203115 | JGI IMG/M metagenome (GOLD analysis project Ga0302122, IMG submission 203115) | Marine microbial communities from Western Arctic Ocean, Canada - CB21_SCM | ecosystem: Environmental > Aquatic > Marine > Oceanic | place: Canada: Western Arctic Ocean | collected 2017-09-28
GGCGGCCTCGCGCCGCCGAGCGGCGACGTCATCACGACCGGCTACGCCGGCGGCCCGCTGGGCGTCGCGCGGCCGCCGACCGCACCCGGCGGCGTAGGCCTCGGCGCGCTCGGCCCGCCCGGCGTTCCCGTGCCGCCGGGCGTCCAGGCGCTCGGCGGTCTGCCGCTCGGCGTGGCCGCGCCGGGCGTCCTACCACTCGGCGTGGCCGCGCCGGGTGTCCTGCCCATGGGCGTGGCCGCGCCGGGCGTGCTCCCGCTCGGCGCGGCGCCGGGCGTGCTCCTCGCGCCGAGCGCCTTCGGGCCGACGTCGCTCAGCGAGGCCGTGAGCCACCGCCTCGACGCTGGCGCGCTGCGCGCGCTGGCCGAGCTCGAGATGAGCGAGGCCGACGCCATCGCGCAGCGCCTCGAGCAGGCGGGCGCCACCGTGCGCAACCCGTCGGCTTACGTGCACCGCGCCGTCAACAACGCGCGCCGCCGATCGGTCGGCGCGGCGCCGCCCTACGGCGCGCCGGCGGGCGGCATGGGGGGCTATGGCGGCGCCGGCGGCGCCGCGGCGGCCGGCCTGCTCGACCAGAACGCGCTGAGTGCGCTGCAGGAGCTGCCCCAGGAGCAGGCCGCGTCCATCCTCGACGAGCTCGCGTCCAAGGGCGCAGGCGTGCGGAACCCGTCGGCCTACGTCGTCAAGGCCGTCGGCAACGCGCGGCGCCAGGCCGAGGGCGGCGGCGGCTTCCGCAGCTACGGCGGCCCGCCCGGCGGGCCGCGCGGCGGCGGCGGCTACCACGGCGGCGGATACGCGCAGCAGCAGCAGCCACGCGCCGCCGCGCCGCCACGCGGCTACGGCGCGCCGCAGCAGCCCTTTGGTCCCGGCGGGCAACAGCTCGACTACCCCGGCGGTCACTACTACGAGCACCACGCCGTGCCGACCGCTTCGCAGCCTTTTGATACTGATGCAGCTGTGGCTGCGGAGTACGCAAATTTAGATCAAAAGGCCGTCTCCGCGCTGCAAGCTTTGCCGGCGCTGCAGTCGACCCAGATACTTTTAGAGTTACGCAGGAAGCGCGGTGCCATCCGCAATCCGAGCGCGTACGTCATGCGCGCGACGGCGAACGCGGCCGCGGGCGCGAATCCCGGCGCCCCGCCGCCGCAGTACGCACAGCAGTACCAACAGCCGCAGCAGTACGCGCAGCAGTATCATCAGCCTGGAGCACCGCAGCAGTACCACCAGCCCGGGGCGCCGCAGCAGTACCATCAGCCGGCGCCGCCGGCCGCCGCCGGCGACACCGCGAGTTACGCGGCGGCGCAGCAGAAATATGCCGCGCAATATGCCCAGCAGCAAGCTTACGCTCAACCTCCCCCGGCTTCCGATTACGCCGCCTATGCCAGCGCCGAGGCGGCCTACGAGGCCTACGCGGCGGGTCAGCCGCCGGCCGGAGCTGCGGGCGAGCCGCCGGCCGCGGCGCCAATCGGCCAGCCGGCCGCAGCGTATGGTCAGCCGGCAGATTCCGCTTACGCAACGCAGCAGCAACAGTATGCCCAGCAATACGCTGCGCAGTACGCCCAGCAACAGTCCGTCTACGCCCCGGCCCCCGGCGGCGCCGGCGCTGGCGCTTAATGTCCCCGAACGACGTCGTCGTGCAGGTCAAACGACGTCGCCGGCGGAGTACGCGCCTGAAGAAACCGCTCCAAAACAACCCCGTCCTCCTCGCCGCCGCGCACGTGCACCGTCCTCGATCGCGCCCGATAATCTGTCGGGTGCGCGATTGCGCCGCAGCATCCTCCCCCCCCATTGGCTCTTCGGAGCTTGTTATAACTATGATCGCGTCAAAATGACGAGTCGTTATGGTGCAGAGACTAGTGAGCGGAGCTAGATAGACCCGCGGGCCCGCGGCGACAGCGCGGCGTAGTTCGCGGCGTAGTAAGATGAGTGTTAAATACAAAGGCCCCGGACGGTGTTCTCAGCCGGAAGACGGACTCCGCAAGTCGAGCACAAAGATGCTCTCGATGCAGTCTTGGATAGCGAGCCGCGTGCGCTTGAAGTCATCTATATTGTCCATGTAATGCCCGCTCTTCGAGAGGCTCACGGTCACCTGTGTGGAAATCAAATTTCAGGCGCCCCACGCAGTCGGCGCAATGTTGTCTCTGTAACTGGTTGATTTCCACACAGACGGTCACGTCCTCCGTCTTGATCCGGTTCGCAAGCCGCACTGCCGTCGTGTACGGGACCTCCTCGTCCTCGAGGCCGTGCAAGAGCCGGACCGGGCACTGGATGTTCAGGCCGGCGTCGGGGCCCTCTAACAAGAGGTGGTTCTCCCGGGCGTCGAGGATGAGCAACCTCGAAATCGGGTAGCTGCAGTCGCCCCACTCGACGAGCTCGCTGCCCTCCATGATCTTCTTGATGACCTCGGGCTCGAGCCGCTGTAATAATAAATCTTCGGTAAAATCAGGATCCGCGGCTAACCCCACGATGCCCCCCACGAGCTCGGGCGCCTGCGTGGCCAGCCGGGCCGCGATCCAGCCGCCGACGCCGGCCCCCACCAGCACGACGCGGCGGTGGTCGTTCGGCGAGGCCACCGTCTCGATGAGCGTCTTCGTGTCCGCGAGCCACTTGGAGATGCAGGCCTCGCCGATGTCGCCCTTGTTCCGCCCGATGCCGTGGTAGTCCGCGACCACGAAGCTGTGCTTGTTCTTCCGGCACCACCCCCGCAGGGACGAGCTCATCGCGTTGACCTTGGGCAGGGCCAGCGACGGCAAGAAGACGACGACCGCCGGGTCGCCCTCGGCGTGGTCCGCGTCGAACACGATGGTCGGCGCCCCGTCGGCGCTGCTCAAGAGGAGGTCTCGGCCGGAGGTCTCCCAGTTGCTGCGGTCGACCTCTTCCGCACGGAGCGCCGTGGGATGGCGTGCGCAAGCCGCGCGGCGCGGCGCCGGCGCCAGCAGCGCGCAGGCCTTTCCAAAAACGGACAGCAGCAGCAATGAGAAACGCATAGTACAAGACGCGTGGCCCTGAATGGTCAGTAGAGGCCGCGAACGAACGGCGGAGTGGTCCGTGCACGTCAGTAGAGCGCGAAGAACGGACTAAGAGCTTTGTTCAGGCTGCGTGCGGGTTTTAGTGTTTTCGGGTTGCCCCTGGACGTACTATGGGGCTGGTCACAATAAGTAGTCACACACACACGTTAAAATAGGATACAAAGATTCACTTATTATCACAAAGCCCTTCCATGATGTCGTCGGCGAGGTCATACGAGGGCCTGCTCGCGTGCTCGATGACGGCGTCGCGGATCGCCGTGTCGTAGGTGCCCGGGTTCTTGTGGTAGAGAATCGCCAGGGCCGCTTGAAGGGGTCGTTCGTGTCGGGCGCGATGAGGAGCGACGCGACGCAGCAGAGGAGGTGGTCCATCCCGAAGCTAGGGGAGTACTCCCTGTCGAGCACCGAGTGGCACACGCGCCCCTGCGCCGACACGTTGACGTGAAGAATTGGCGTCGCCACGTGGATCTCGGGCGGCCGCGACGGGTAGTCATCCGGGAACTGGATCAGGAGCCGGAAGGCCGCGCCAGCGTACGGACACGTCTCGTCGTCCTCCGGCCCGGTCAACACCGCCTGCCACACGTCGAGCCGATCGCCGACGAAGACCGTCAGCTGCTCGTGCGGCGGCTCGATCACCCGCCGCGCCTCCTTCATGAGCCGCTGGATCCGCATGGGGTTCATCGCCTCTTTTGGCATGCCGATGAACCCGTTGACGATGACCGCGTCGTCCGGCGGCGCCGACGGCCTGGCGAGCTGCCTGAGCGCGCTGCTGACCGCGGCCGTCCCGGCCACCGCGCCGTTCGAGACGGCGGGCGCAAGGAGGCCGCCCGCCGCCAGGCTGTCGTGGACCGCGGGCCCGGCGCGGTGCGCCTCGCGCAAGGCCGCGTTGAGGCGCTGCGCGGCGCGCTGAAACTGCTTGGGCGTCGGCATCGGCGGCTCGCGCGGCGCGCGGCGTGCAAGTCGCAGGGTGGCCTCGTCCTCGAAGATGGCCACGAGCTCCGAGTCGCTCTGCGGGTGGTAGACCGTTCCGCCCGTGGCCTCGGCGAGCGCGGCGGCCTCGCCGGCGCGCGCGCCGCCCAGGACCACGAGGTCGACGACGACGTCTGCGTCGCGGAGCAACCGGAGCGCGTCGAAGGCCGAGTCGCGCGACGTGTCGTCGCCGTCCGAAATGAGCAGGACCGATAGCTTGCAGACGTGCCGCGCACCAAAGTCGGCGAGCCGCTGCGCGGCCTGGTGCAGCGCGGCGACGAGGCGCGTCGTACCGCCGCGCGCGTCCGCCCGCGCCTCGCGCGCCTTGGACGTCGCCGTGCTAAACAGCTCCAGGAGGGGCGTGAGCGCGCAGGGCACGGTGACGTCCGAGCCGAAGAGCATCAGTCCCGTCGCGTGAGGCAGGTCCAGCGTCTCGATGCGGTCCGCGAGGCACTGGAGCGCGAGCTTCGCGTGCGCCATGCGGCTCCCCGGGTCCTCCGCCCGGGCGCCGCCGCGCGGCGCCGGCGGTCGCCCGTCGGCAGCGCGGTCGACCCGGAGTTTACCGCCCCAGAGCCGCACCTTGCCGAGCGCCTCAATCGCCGCCTCGGCCGCCTCGGCATTCCGAAACGTCACATGCGCGGAGTTCTTGCACCGGTTCCCCTCGCGGTGTTTGTGGACGCGCACGTCGCTCGGAACCGGGGCGCCGTTCGCCTTGCAGGCCTCGTGAATTCCTGCGATGATGTCCTGCGGGGACCTCGGCGCGCCCGGCTTCCACGCGACGAAGAGAGTGCGCGTGCTGCCGCGTTCGACTTCCGGGCCGTCGCGTTCGTGGCGCGTCAGCTTTTCGAGCATGGAACTTGAAATATCGAGGGCTACAAACGTCGCCTGCTCGAAAAACCCGCGGTGCTCCGCGGCGGCGGCGCTCTCGGATACGATCTCGCGCACCTCCGCGCCGCCCGAGACATCCGCGTCATCTCCGTATCGAGCTCGCGGTAAGTCCACGGGCGCCTCGAGCCGCTGGGGCCGCCTCCAATCGTGCTTCGGGCTCGTGCGGCTCTCAACGCGGTGCTCGCGCGGGCGCGCCGCCGCCAACCGAGCATTATGTGCGCGGTTGGTTTCCACGGCACTCGCCGTTCCGTGCGCGCGCGCCTCGTCCGAGGCGCATAGCTTGAGGTTGAGGCTCTTCGACTCGCCCGTCAGCGGGAAGAAGACGTTTCTCTCAAAGGTCTCCTCCCCGCCCTTCTTCCCGTGATTCTCGCACACGACCAGCAATGACTGCATGAATATCATGCACGACGAATGCTGGTGGCGCACCGCGTCGAGGAGAGGGAGCCGCGAGAAGGCGGGGGACCCGTACCCCTCCGAGCGCGACGGCCGCTCGAGCGCATTCACATCGTCGATGCGCGGCGGGCGCGTCGCTTCCCGGCTGGTGCCGACAATGGGAGAGTACGTGCGGGCTCCCAGGTCGTTCGACTCGAGCTCTGGAGTCCTCGCGGCCAGCCGGCGCATGGCATGGCACACGTCGCTCACTACGAGTTCGCTGCGAGCGACGTCGCGGCCCGTTAGCGCGCGGGCCCAGGCGAGCGCGCTATTTTCGTTGAAGACGCCGACTGACGCGTGGCCGGGAATCAGGCACGGCGGGTTCAACCGGACAGCGTCGGGGCTTGAGTAGCCACCGAGGGAGATCTCGATGTATTTGTTGGCGGGGGCTTGCCCGGCGAGCCAGCTGCAAGCCTGGGGCGTCGCCTCCAGCAACCGTTCCGGCTGGGAGTTCATAAGGTCGGGATAGAGGTGACTGAGCGCGGCGGCGAAGCCGGAGATCAATGCCACCTTGTGGCAGGGCCGGAGCATCTTGGCTTGCATGAGGAGTTGCAGCGCGGAGCCGAGCGGCGCCTCGGCGCCTGGCGAGAGAGCCGCGCGCGCGGCGAGCTGGAGGCCGGCGGCGACGCGACCTTGCGTCGAGCTGTCTTTGTCCTTGAGCACGTAGAGCGTCGACACGAAGGCCGACACCGCCGCGTTGCAGAACCGGACGTCGACCGGCCGCGGGAACGTCTTCGCGGTAAAGTTGTACGTCTGGCCAAAAAAAGATTTCGGCCACCTCCGACGCCGCCGGCGCTTCGGCGAGGAGGACGAATACGCGCGCAGGTTTCGCCTGGCTCAGCCATTCTCCTGAGAACACGTCCGCGAGGCGCGAGGTGCCGTTCTCCAGAGCAACGCCGTCGGCTCCGTAGAGGAAAGCGGTCGGCGCGCGTTTTGACCGATCGCCGTCGTCGAACCAATCCAGCACCTTCTCGCGCATGAAGTCGACGTCGTCGCTCGCCTCGAACACTGCTTTCAAAGGCTGGCGGTCGGCGCCGTAGACGCGCGTCAGCGCGAGGACCACGTTCCGCCGGGCCGCCTCGACGCGCGGCGCCGCCCGGACCGTAAAGGCCGCCGGCAGGCGGCGCGCGAGCTCCACGGGATACTGGGGCTCGGTGAGGAACACGCCCCCTTTGCCCGGTATGTTCACGAAGTCGTGCGACAGCCTGAGGCCGGCGCGCCCCGCCTTTTCGATCCACGCGCGGCGGGGCGCGCTTACGAGGCTCGACCAGGAGTTGAACGAGTCGTTCGGGACGAAGGGGCACTTGAAGTACTCCGACAGGGCCACGACCAGCACGTCGTCGGCCTCGCCGTCGGTGGAGCCGAAGCCGCGCGAAGCGACGGCGACGAAGTCCTTAAGCCTCGCGTCGCCGACCGCGAGCGGCGGCACCGAAGCGAATTCGCCCGCCGAGAGGGCCACGATCGGCTGGATGCCGCTGCCGCGGAAGTGCTCCACTGCGCAGCGCAGCGCCTCCCAGTTCCGCTGGCCTTGGTTGGCGTAGAGGATGTTGGCGCCGTCGAGGACGACTTTGAGCTCGTCCGCCGGCGGGGCGCAAAGCGAGATGTAGGCGCTGCCGAAGACGCGTCCATTCGTGGCCAACCGTCGCGGCGCGCCCCGCCCGAGGGTGCGCGGCTTGTCGAGGCCCGAGGCCTCGAACCGCGCGCTGGCAATCGGCCGGCGGCAAAGCGGACAAGCCGCGCGATCAAAGCCGCCGTGCAAGGAGAGGTGTCCATCCAGACAGCTGACGCATATGCACGCGTTGCACCCGTTTGCTGCGCAGCTGAGGACGGAGCGGTGGTGTTTGCGCCTTATAGGTACATGGCAGAGGTCGCACTCGGCGACGGAGTGCGCTGTGCCTCTAGGCATGGTCCGCGCTGTGCCTCGCCGGTTGCGGTCTCGCGTTTGCCTGCTGAGCAGGAGAGCCTGCCGAGCAGGAGAGCTACCTATCAGTTTTTGAGATTTGCGACGGGTTTTAAGAACGGGTTTTTGAAAGCAATTAGATACTCCAATAGTTAAAGAAACACATGCCACTCAGGCTACTACCGCCCGTTGATCGCGTCCAGCGTATGCGCGACGGAGGGGTGCGTCGCGTCCTCGTAGAGCACGAGGCGCGGCTGGAGGAAGTTCGCGCCGCACGCCCGGACGGCCTCGTCCCAGGTGACGGGGAGCGCGCTCGGCGCCGCGTTCGGCCCGGCGTCCGTTTTGTACTTGGCGCCGGTCCGGCGGCCGCGGGCGCCCCCGGACATGTGCGGGAGGTCGTTGAAAAATAAGAACGCGTCGCTAATCTGCCGCTTCACGTACGCGACGTAGTGCTGCAGCCGGTGGCAGTAGCAGACCAGGGCGTACAGCGCGATGGGCGCGCCGGGCTGCGGCGTGAACGCGCGCGCCAGCGCCTCGATCCGCGCCGCGTCGCGCGTCGGGGGCCAGGCCAGGTCGAGCGCCACGATGGACGCGCCCGTCCGCGCCACGACCGGCGGCGGCGTCACGGTGGCCACGCCCGACGACCGGCTCCGTCGCGGCCGCGGTGGCGCGATGTGCCGCGGCGTCTCGGGCGCCGCTGCCAATGGCGTCGCCAGGGCGTGCACCAAAAGCTCCTGCACCGCCGCGACATCAATCCCATCCCCCCAGGGCACCGGCTGGATCCGGTACAGATCGGACAAACAGCGCGCTTGCGCCGGCACGTTCGGGTGGTCCAGGGCCCGCTGCACGGCGCTCAACGCGTCGGACGTGTCGCCGAAGCCGTGCCTGTCGCCCTCCGGCGCGAAGGCCTCCGCGAGGCGCTGCGGCGAGACGCTGTCGGCCTGGTCCAAATCGGGGACCGTGTCCGTCTTGGCCCTTTTTAGAGGTGGCGCGTGCGAGGCGAGGGTTTGCCGGTACTCGCGCCACGTGTCCACTAGCGCTTCGATTTTGGGGGCGCCTGGCGTGTCGTCGTGCCAGGTTCGCACGTCCAACGCCCCGGCGTCTAAGGCCGCCTCGAAGCACGTGTGCCACGCCCGCGAATGCCACAGGACCTGAAACGCGCAGGAGAGCCAGCACGACTTGGCGCGCGGGTTGGCGAAGGGCGCGTGCACGTAACTTCGCTGCGAGTGGATGGTCGGGGGCGCCGCGGGCGTCTGCGGCAGTTGTAGAGCCGGCGCCGGCGCCGGCGATTGTGCAACCCGACTGCGCTGCGCGCGCGCACTGAGCGCCGCGAGGAAGAGCTGGGCCCGCGGCGCCTCGAAGCCGACCTTGGGCCCCACGAGCTCCCCGAACGCCTCGACCGGCGCGGCCTCGCAGCGCTGGAATAGGGGAGCGGCCACGCGGACCACGCCCGCCTTTGGCGCCTCGTCCTCCTGGTAGAGCTGCCGCCGCCCGTCGTCCGTCGCGTCCAGGCGGCAGAAGCCCGCGCGCGCCAGCTCCTCCTCCTGTCCGTCGGCGCGCTTCACGGCCACCACGGGCACCCAGCCGCCCCGCGGCGTGGCCGCGCCGCCCGGCGCGACGGCGCCGTCGCCTTCCCTTAGATCGGTGAGCGGCGCGCTCCGCAGGTCCTGGCCGCTCAAGATCGGCCAGGCCCCGAAGCGCCCGCCGTACACCAAGCGGTAGGTCCGCCGCCCCGCCCGCTCGCGCTCGCGCGCCGCCTCGAGCGCGGCATCGTCCTCGGCGGCTTGGCCTCGCGTGTCCTCGCCCACCGCGCCGACTCGCCCTCGGAGCCCGTTGATGCGCCGGCTCTTCACGAACTGCACGACGGCCGCCTCCGTCGCGAAGTAGTCCCGGCCCTCCAGCGCTCCTTTCCTCAAGGACGTGTTCGCGCCGGGCCGGAAGTACGAGTAGGGGTTGAGGCCGGAGCCCTGCTTCCAGGTCCAGCCCACCTGCTTCAGGCGCGCCCACATGATGTTGAAGGGGAGCGCGTGCCTGCGTTGTGCTACGTGTGGGGCGGGCGGTGCGGGCAGTGTTGAATATTTGTTTCTTGTGAAGTGCGTTTCCGGAGCGCGTCGCCTTTGTGGCCCGCGGCGCAGCGCGGTTCGGGACGCTGGGTCTGCACAGTTCGACGAACTCGCCGCTTGGACCCAACATCTTTTGTATGCCTCGATGCTCTGGCCGCTTGTTTTTGTCAGGCTGCACCGGCCGCTGATTTTGTATCGTGCTCCCGCAGCGCTTTAAAATTCACCCGCTGCGATTAGCTCCCCGTCGCCGCTGCGCTCGCGTTTCGATGGCGTCTCCGCTGCAATAGCCCCCGGCGCGCGTTGCTTGCACCAATTTAGTACACCGGAGATGAGAGACGCCTGTCGTGCTGCGTCCGAGCGGTTGTCCTATCCCGGCCGTGCGCAGGTGTCCCGGAGTCCTCACGTCGGACTGAGAGACATAGCGCAAGTGAATTTGGCGCAAAGAAACCCGCACGCCAAAAAGAAAATGCCCCGACGAGCCCGAGCACTCTACCTAGCACCGTAACAAAAAGGACGAGGTCGCTATAAGGAACTCATAAGTTAAGCCGACGACCCCTAGGCCGACGCCGCCGGCGGCCCGGGCGGCGCGTCGTCCGCGGTGCCGTCGTCGAAGCAGAGCCGCTCGACCGCGAGCGTCTCGAGGTCCAGGACCGCGCAGACGCCCGTCTCGGCGAAGGACGGCAGGCACACTAAACGCGCGCAGGTCTCGCCCGCCTGATTCGCCGCCAACGATGTGGCGAAGGCCGGCGCGTCGCCGCTCACGAGCACGTCCGGCGGCTCGTCCATGACGAAGGGGTCGCCGTCGCGGAACGGGTACGAGGGCAGCGTGTCCGGCGCCGTCGGCGCCGCGTGGCGCCACCAGAGCGTGTCCTCCAGGCACGCCAGGAAGGCGTCGTCGTGGTCGCCGTCGACGTGGCGCTCCAAGCATTTGCCGCCGTCCGACAAGAGGCGCTCCGCGGCGCCCAGCTCGTAGGTCGCGGACCGGAGCATGTCGCGCACGGGCTGCCCGGCGTGGGCCAGGAAGCTGCGGCCGCCGACGTCCGCCTCGCAGGGGTTCGGCAGGGCCGTGAAGGTCGAGTACCGGTTGGCCTCCGGGAGCAAGAGCGGGTGCAGGGGCTGCTGCGGCAGCGCAAAGGACGTCGGGTCGCGCGCGCCCGGCAGGCACGCCGTCGGCACCAGGGCGGCCAGCCGCGCGAGGCGCACGTCGGCCGCGCGCACGGGCGCTAATACAGTATGCTTCTCCTCCGCCGAGCCGTTCGTGACGTTTAGCGCGCGCGCCGTGCGCTCCTTGCCCTGGGCCGCGCCCGGTTCCAAACAGACCACGTCGCCGACGCAGAAACACCGCGCGATGCGCCGCGTCAGCTCGTCGTTCTCCTCGTCCGTGGACAGCTGGCCGCCCAGCCAGTCCGTTAATAGCGTGAAGCGCGCCATGGCCTTGAGCTCCGTCGCGCGGTCGGCCCCGGCGTAGGCGAGGCCGCCGACGAGCAGGACCTTAGCACTATTCGTCTCCATCGGGCTCTGCCTGGGTTTCCTAAAGCCGCAGCCCACGAGGCGCTCGACCTCGAAGTGTGTGCCCTTGTTGACGCCGACGGCCGCGACGGGCAGGCCCGTGACGAGCGTCCGCGCGTCGAGGCCCGTCAGCTTCAGGCGGCCGCTCTCGTCCTCCAGGACCACGGCGTCGTCCGGCGCCGCGAGGGACGCGGGCGGGTTCGACGGGGCCTCGAAGAGGCCGCGGCTGCCCTCGATCACGTCCGGCCGGTGGGAGCAGTCCTTGAAGGTCGTGCCTAGGACCACGAGGCGCTGGCCGCCCTTCTCCTCCGCGGCCTCGACGACGCGGTCCGCCAGCTTCACGCCGGGGAACGCCCTCCTCGCCGCGGCCTCGAGCGCGCCGCGCAGGGCCGCGCCGCGCTTGTTGTAGACGTGGCTGTACTGCTGGACGTAGGTGCGCTGGCCCGGCAGGACCTGGAACTTGTTGCTGGATTTCGCATCAAAGCTCGTCTGGAGGCGCTCCAGCTGCTGCGCCATGTTTGGTACTGCTCCGCAGGCGCGGCCGTCCCTGAGGCTAGCTTTGCTGCTGGCGGAGCCCTGTTTGAAAGGCGGAACTGCAGCGCTGCCTGGTCTGTGCGTATGGCGCGCGGCTCTGCTGTTTTTTTGTAAATTGCGACACCCGAGAGCTTTTAAACACGAGTGGTGAAACGCGCCATGTACTTGTTTGAGTATCGTTCGGTGAGGTATTGGTCCAAAGAGATGGATGGGACACTTCCTGGGGGGCGAAAAAAATATTTTCTTGATTCGCGGTGCTGAAGTGGTCAGCCGCGCCAGTGAAATCCGGTCAATCCGTGGTCCAGAGATCTCCCTGGGGTCGCCTAGGGTCGGTACTAGACGTGCGCAATCGCCTACACCGTATACGCTGGCGCTTGGATCATATCTACCAATTCTTTCAGCAGTCCAGCTCCCTCTGGCATGATCAGCCAGTGTTTGGAGTTCCAGAGCTTTGAGAGCTATGGACTGCCCAAAGAGTATGCGCATGCGGTGTAGCCGTCTATCCACCATCAGACCTAACCCAGAGGGAGTCCGAGAGCCGATCAGCAACCCAAAAAAATGTTTTATTTGGGTTCGACAGCACCCGTGAACGTCAAATACGCTAATTACTCGAGGGCCCCCAGGAGTCGCAATAGCGGTCTCGTTGGACCCCATACTACCCCACCGATAGTGGAAAACAAGTATATCGCATCTACACCACGAGAAGGGTACTTTGGGCTGCCCGCGCTCGGGTCTGAATATTATTGATCTGGACCTCGCGTAAGTCGGTCGGTCACGAAACAAACGATCGCGCCAAGGTCCATGGTAATGTTACAACCGCTGGTAGTCGCAGGTCCAGGTCTTGTGCCCGAATTAACGAGATCGAGGGGTCGCGGAGTCTTCAAACCGCGCAGAGCTAAAGGAAGAATAAATTCTATGTACGAGTCATTCGGGCGGTTCGGATGGACCGTCCCATAACCGAAGCGACTTAAACGCAAATTTATTTCATAACTCACGGCTCTGGGGCCTTTTTGGAGGTCCGTCTACGTACCGTCGTCCGCGGAGAAA
>Ga0302122_10002167_pt1 | contig 12363 bp, 10 predicted proteins | sample CB21_SCM_MG_FD_203115 | JGI IMG/M metagenome (GOLD analysis project Ga0302122, IMG submission 203115) | Marine microbial communities from Western Arctic Ocean, Canada - CB21_SCM | ecosystem: Environmental > Aquatic > Marine > Oceanic | place: Canada: Western Arctic Ocean | collected 2017-09-28
GGAATGGCCACGCCGCACGGCGCAGTCCACGAGTCTCCGAGTCCGAACCGTAGGCACCGAGGCGCCCGGGGCGGATCATAGGTTCGAAGATCATCGAGGGGACTAGACGCCACCGGTGTGCAACCTTGGTCTCCTTCTAAGGGGATGGTGAATACCCCGCTCACGGGACCAGCAGCGCCACCAAAACACAAAAGTAAACTACTAGGCATCCGAGAGCCCTCCGAGGGCCCGTCCCGCCGCGGAAGACTCGCGAGAAAAAGCGGCACGCGCCCGCACCCCGCACGTTGCCGTTCGGCGCGCGCCGCAGCGGCCAAAATACAGCGCCGCACGACGAGGCGCGATGGTGCTCGACGGCAACGGCCACAAGTGGAACGCCCACGCCGACCCGGCCTCGGGCAATACCTACTACGTCAACGAGACGACCGGTGTGAGCAGCTGGACCCTCCCCCCCAAGGGCAGCGCCAAGGCATCACGCGGCGCGAACCCCATCTATGGCGTGCTGGGCGTTGTTGTACTAGCCGTCCTGGCGTGCTTCCTGCCGGCGGACTCGGCCATTCGGGCGGCGGTGCCCTTTGCGTTTCCCGCGGCGTACGCGGCCGCGTCCGAAGTCACGCCATCGACGCCGTACCGCACACGCCATCGATGACGTCCGCCCCGCAGGACCCCGGTCGCGTTCCGGGCGCTGCGCCTCGTCGACGTCGTCGCCGCGCTGCCGGGCGCGGGGAGCGCCGAACGGCTCCTCGAGGCCGTGTCCACGCGGCACCTGCCCGACGCCGCGGCCGCGGCGGGGGCCTCGGTGCCGACGAAGAAGCTCGCCGGCGCCGCCGTCGTCGGCCTGGCGGGCTACAAGAAGTTCCTTTCCAACTGAATGTTCCCCGCGTTTCCTTTGCCTAAGCGGTGATTTTGTCGACGCGTGGGTTTTCTTGTTGCGGCGGCGGTGGTGGGGCCCGGTGGCCCTTGGGAGCCTGGGCGTGCAGGGCGGTTGGAGAGTGGCAGCCCCGCTTGGGCCGGCGAGAGGGACGGCGATGTCCACTTGCACTGAAAATCGGCGCGCTGGACGCGGAAAATCCCCCGGCACAAAAAGAGCAAAAAAATACACTCCCTAAGCAGGAATCATACCACTAGACCAAGCGGCCGTCGAAAAGGGCCGCTCCGGGAATTGAACCCGGGACCTCCTGCAAGATAGTGTGTGGGGAGTTGGGGGAATCGAACCCCCGACCTCGTGCATGTACTTATATGTCAGTAGGAAACAGAAGTCCCGAAGCACGAATCATACCACTAGACCAAACTCCCGAGGTGCTCGCATGCTACTAGCATGCAAGAAGCAGGTTTGAGTACACTAATTTTTCTTTATATGAACCCAGCCAGACAAAAAACCCGCACGTCAGGCTCATCCGCTCGCTGGACTCTCGCTACAGTAGAGTTAGCACATGCCGCAGTGCGCAAGACTCGTTTCGGCGCCGGCATAGCCTCCGTAAGCTCGCGGCGGCTCGCTGCGCACTCCTACGTCGCGCAACCAGCCAAAAGCACATGTGACCCCAAAAAGCCCTAAATCGCCGCGGGTGGCGCGAGCGCAAGGCACGGGCGCACTTCCTCGAACTGTGACAGAGGTGTCGGCTGCCCGCCCAAGTTCTGCGAAGGTTCAGATCGATGTGGATAAGTTGCGAACGGCCGCCTACGCCGGCCCGCGCCAAGCGCCCGTAGCATCGACGCCGCGAGCGGGAACATGCTATGCGCGTCGCGCTCTCCACGACACGACAGCCTCCCGACCCGGCGCTGACGACGAGCGTTGACGAGCGGTGCCCAGACGCCGCGTCGCGTCGATGGCATCGCAGTGAGCGGCACTCGGTCTCTTCAAACCAACTTCGAATGGCGACGCGGCGGTGAGGTTCGGGCAAGCGGAACGCGGGCACGCGTGGTACAGCGTCGTGTCGATGGCGTGCAGGAGGCGCGTAGACGCCGCGTCGATGGCGTATATGGGGTGTGAAGTCCGGACGGACCGAGAGATCTCATGGGGCTGCAAGCCCCCCCATGGTCGGGGGGTGGTCGCGCTCCGCATCGACGGCCGGCAAGCGGCCGTCCATGCGGCGCCACTGGACTCGGGCCTGGAGAGGCAAGAGGCGTCTCCGCGTTCTATCTCCGCCGAAGGGTAAAAACAGATTCTAATACCACATAAAATTAAAGGCTCCGGTCTCAAACCAAAACGAATCACGACTCGTCCACCACACTGGCCCGATCAAAACTTGCCCCGACCCGCGCCAACAAAATATCCAGCACGTAGTCCAGCGGCCCCGGCATGCAAAAGTGCAGCCCGTCCGTCCCGCCCGCCGACGACCCCGGGTGCGCGTCCACGCGCAACCCGAGCATGGCCGCGACATCGACGACCTCGTGGCCCGCCGCCAAAAAGGCGGCGCTCCCGGCGGCGTTGGCCACGTCCAGGACCTCATGGCCGAACTCGTCCTCGCCGACGGGCGGCGAGGCTAACTCCCCGACCTCCGCGTGGGGCGCCGCGGCGCCGCCGCTCCCGGCGCGGACCCACCTGCGTTGGGCAACCCGTGAGTCTAACGCATCGATAGCGTACATGAGCCACCGTATATAATTCTCGACGCTGGGGCTCGTACTCCGTCGTGACCGCCCTCTCTTCCTGCGTCTCGACGTTCCGCGCGAACTTGGCGAACGCCTTCTCGTAACCCGCCTTGTAGTGGAGCGCGGATCCAAAGGCCTCGCGGGCCTTTTCGCCGAGGTGTGCCTGCGTTATGTGGAGCGTCGCGTCGATGGCGTATAGACGGGTGTTTCTCTCGTCGGGCTCCATCAGCGCCTGGGGCTTCGGAGGGAAGACGAAGCACAGACCGAAGAGGAATGACGCCGAACCGAACCTCGTAGCGCGCGCGGTGCAGCCAGCGGTCCGCGGCCGGCGGCGACGTGCGGTAGAACGACCGGAGCTCGACGCCGAGCAGGTCCCGCGCCTTCACCGCCACCACGCTCAGCGCCCGGGCCATCGCGGCGGCCTCGAAGCGCCACCACGACGCGACGTCGGCGAGCGCCAATTTATAAGCCGCCCTCGTCGAGTTGAACCGGTCGGGCGCCTCGCGCGCGTAGCACTCGGCGACCTCCAGCGCCACGCTCCCGATGTGCGCGAAGCAGTTGTAGACCACGGCGGCGCGCACGCGCTCGCGCTCGTGCCGCACCCTCTTCTTCTCGCGCTTTTTCTTGTCCTTTTCGACGGCGTCTTTGCCGAAGATCGCCCTCCAGATCGAGTACTCGGACGCCTTGTGCGTCGCAAAGTCGGCCGTCTGGTTCCGGAAGCTCACGCCGCACCCGGCCACGCTCGGGTCGTGCTCCCGGAAGGCGTGCGGGACGAGGCTCCAGGGCCGCTGCGGCTCGACGAACTGGAACGCGGCGCCGTTCGCGCAGCGCTCGGCGTCGCCGACGCGCTGTCGCGCCGCGCGCTCGGCCTCCTCGTGCGCCCTCTTCTTCGGGCCCAGCCGTCGTCGGCCGCCGCGCGTCTGCCGCGAAAAGTTGTTCGCCAGTGCGAGACCGTCCTCGTTCCCGTCGTCCTTCCCGTGCACGTACGTGAAGTTGGCGGGCACGGGCCAGTCCCGGGCGATGCGCCGCGCGCGCCACGTCTCGACGAGCTGGTGCGTCAGCGAGTCGCCAAAGTTGATGACGCGCACGCCCTTGAGCGCCGCGCAGAGGCCGTTGTCCGAGCGCAGCCGCATCGGCTTCTTCGCGCCGTGGGGCCGCCAGGCCCAGCGCCACGACGCGTCGCGGCCCGTGTCGCACTTGCGGTCGCGATGCATCTTGTGCTCGTGGAAGTCCGGCGCGTAGCCCAACAACCGTCGGTCAAACACCGGCCGCAGCGAGGCGTTCTTCACCCACGCGCCGAGGTACGGCCGCGCCATCGCCACTGGCAGCGCCGCGAGCAGGCGCGGCACGGTCGTCGCCGCCGCGGGTACAGCGCCGCGCGCGAGCATCATAGCGCAGAGGCGCATCGTCGCCGCCGCGCGCAGCGCGAGCCGCCGCGTTACCATGGTTGTGTCGTGTGAAGTCGCTGGTCTGAATGGCAGCGCTGGGGCGTGCGGCGGAGGGATAGTCGGTTCTATTCTGGTTAGCGGCCCAGCGGTCGCGTGGCGGTCCCAAGGGCTGCCCCGACGGTGCGGGTGGCCGTCCGGAGGAGTCCTGCGGGTCGGGCTTCCGTCTACACTGTGGTGCCGGCGCGCGACGCCGCTGTCTTTACGTGCCACCGTCGAGCAAAAGTTTTGATGAGATTTTGGTGGCGCGACCCGGAGCCCTCGTACTGCGAGCTCGACTACGCATACGCTCCGGCGACCGATGTCACAAAAAGTTCGATCTGTTCGGGTTCCTGCTGAGTGGCAGTGTTTTGCTCTCTGAGTCTGCCCATGGCACACCAGCACACGAGCACGCATCGCTCCAAGGAGTCATCGGTCGATTGCCGACGCGTAGTGATGATGACGAAGCGCGTCGTCGCCGTCGCGCTGCTCGTTGGCGCCTGCAATGCCTTGAGCACACCACCAGCCACAGTGACACGGAGGAGCATCGGTGGCCTCGCGGCGGCGGGCGTCGCGCTGCGGCCGTCCTTGCCGGTATTTTGTCAGCGTTACGTAATCAAGCGGTGCCTTCGTGAAGCAGGGCGTTTCTGGTCAACGCGCGGCCTCGACGCCAGCGAAGACGCCATCGCGGCGACGCGTTCGCCAACACACGCGGTCTCCCGAACGCCGCCAGCGCAGCGACGGCAAAAACTCACGCCATCGCAAAACGCAGGCCGCCGCCAAAGCCGACGAGGTCTTTGCGCCCGCGCCGGGCTCCCTCGACGGCCGCACGGTCCTCATCACGGGCGCAAACACGGGCCTCGGCCTCGAGTCGGCCGCGCGGCTGGCCGCGGCCGGCGCCGACGTCGTCGTGACGGCGCGGACCGACGCCAAGGCCCAACAGACCGTGGCCGAGATTGAGCGGCGCACGGGCCGCCGCGTCGCCGGCGTATCGCTTGACTTGGCGGACCTCGAGAGCGTAAAGACCCTCCCGACCCGCCTGCCGAAGTCCGTCTCAAAGATTGACGTGCTGCTGGAGAACGCGGGCGTGATGGCCATCCCCGAGCGCCTGACGACGAAGGACGGCTTCGAGCGCCAGATCGGCGTGAACCACCTCGGCCACTACGCGCTCGTCGCGAGCCTGCTCCCCTTGCTCGAGAAGAGCAAGGCGTTTAGAATAGTGGCCGTGTCCTCGAGCGCGAACCAGATCGCGAACTCGAAATCCATCACGCAAGCGCTCGACTCGAATTTAGATCCGACCTACGGCGCGTGGACGAACTACGGGCTGTCCAAGGTCTTCAACATCCTGTTCGTCGAGGAGCTACGACGGCGGCTCCCCTCGACTGGAACTGCGGTCGCGGTGCACCCGGGCGTCGTCCAGACGGACCTTTCTAGATATCTGGTGCAGGGCGTCGACGCCGCGGAGAGTGGCGTCTCCCAGACCGCGACAATGGAGGCCATGTCGCCCCTCCAGCATAAGTTGATGGAGGGCGTGGCCAAGTTCATCCTGCCAGTGTCCCTCGGCGCGAACGGCCAGGTGCGCCTCGCCGCGGAGGCCGACCTCGCGGCGGACCCGGGCGGGCCCTACTTCGACGGCATGAAGCGGGGCAAGCCGAACGCGGCGGCGGACGACGCGGCGCTCGCGAAGCGGCTGTGGGACCTGTCGGAGAAGCTGACGGGGGCGACGATAAAGCTTTGATTATTGTCTACGAGCCGCTTCGAACGGAGGGCCCGTCGTCCCCCCCCCCCAGACACAACTTGTGCACAAGGCGGTTTGCCGGGCGGAGCATATCGCGCGATGACAGACAGTATTACTTAGACCATTATACGGGGCCCCAAGCGACCTCAGCTAGCGGGTGAACGGAGGCGCCATCGACCATGATCTCGGCCCCGTCTTCCGCAATCGTCGCCCCGCAGCCGTGTTGGGTCAAACGACGAGCCGGGCCCGTTCCATTGTTTAAGTGCCTACTTACCACGCCCCTACTTCGACGCCCCCGCGTGGCTCGCGATCAGCTCGTCCACGATGCCCGGGTCGGCCAGCGTGGACGTGTCGCCCAGCCCGGCCACATCGGCGCCCTCCGCGGCGATCTTCCGCAGGATGCGGCGCATGATCTTGCCGCTCCGCGTTTTGGGGAGGCCCGTGGGCGCCCAGTGGAACGTGTCCGGCGACGCAAAGGCCGCGACGTCCGCGCGAGCCCGCAATTTGAGCTCCTTGGCCAGCGCGTCCCCGGCCTGGGCTTCCGCCTCTTTCGTCAGCGTGACGAAGGCATACAAAGCCTGGCCCTTGACGTCGTGCGGCACGCCGACCAGCGCGGCCTCGGCGACGGCCGGGTGCGCCACGAGCGCGGACTCGACCTCGGCCGTGCCGATGTTGTGCCCCGACACCACCACGACGTCGTCCACGCGGCCCGTGATCCAGTAGTGGCCGTCCGCGTCGCGCCGCGCGCCGTCGCCGGTTAAGTAGTAGCCGTCATAACTAAAATACGTGTTCTCGAAGCGCTCGTGGTCGCCCCAGCACGTCCGCGCCATGGACGGCCACGGCTGCTTCAGCACGAGTAGTCCAGAAGCCTCCTGGCCCGAGTCCACGGGGATCTCTTCACCTGAAGTGGCATCTAGCAGCGCCGGCACGCAGCCGCTCACGGGCGTCATCGCTGCGCCGGGCTTGTGCGGGCCCGCGCCGCTCGCCATGGTGGGCGCGATCTGCACGACGCCCGTCTCGGTCTGCCACCAGGTGTCGGCCACGGGGCAGCGGTCGTCCCCGACGACCTCCCGGTACCACCGCCAGGCCTCGGGGTTGATCGGCTCGCCCACGCTCCCTAGTAATTTGAGCGACGCCCGGGACGTGGCCTTGACCGGGTCGTCGCCGGACCGCATTAACGCGCGGATCGCCGTGGGCGCCGTGTACAGATGCGTCACCTTGTGCTCGTCGACGACGCGCCACAACCGCCCCGCGTCGGGGTACGACGGGACGCCCTCAAAAATCACTTGCGTCGCGCCGTTGAGTAACGGGCCGTAGGTCACGTAGGTGTGGCCCGTGATCCAGCCGCAGTCCTGCGTGGGGAGACGCGTCGATGGCGTGGACGCCGCGAAGTCAAGGACGCCGCGTTAGACAGCGGTGCAGAACCAGACGTCGTCCGGCCGACTTGGCGCGTCGAAGACCGTCCGGAAGGAGTGGCCCGCGCCAACCATGTAGCCGCCCGTGGCGTGGACGATGCCCTTGGGCGCGCCCGTGCTGCCTGAGGTGTAGAGAATGAACAACGGGTCCTCGGCCGCCATCCACTCGACCTCGCTATTGGCTGTGGACGTCGCCACGTCGTGCCACCAGGCCTCGTCCGAAGCAAGCGCCGGCTCCGGGTATGCGGCCTCGTCCAAGCGCCGGAGGATGATGGAACCGCCCGCGACGGGCGTTCCCTGGTCCCGGGCGGCGGCCAAGGCGTCCTTGGCGATGCCCCACAAATCGACGACCTTGCCGCCGCGCCGCACGCCGTCCGCCGCAATGAGGCACGTCGCGCCGGCGGACGTGATCCGCGACGCCAGCGAGTCCCGGGAGAAGCCGCCGAAGACGACGATGTGCACGGCCCCGATGCGCGCGCACGCGAGCATGGCGATGGCCAGCTCGGGGACCATGGGCATGAACAGCGCCACGCGGTCGCCCTTTTGCACGCCCTTGGCCCGCAGCGCTGAGGCGAGCTTCTTCGTCTCTTCTAAAACCTCGGCGTACGTGTAGGCATTGGGCTGCAGGGGGGACGTCTCGCCCTCGTCGTTGCGCTCCGCGATGAAGCAGGCCCGGTCGCCCAGGCCCGCCTCGACCTGCCGGTCCAAACAGTTGTAGGCGAGGTTCGTCTTCCCGGCCTCGAACCAACTCGCAGATATGGGGCCCGCGCTCCGCTTGAAGTTGGCCTCGTACACGTTCGACCGGTCGAAGGGCGCGGACCAGTGGTAGCGGTCGGCTTCCTCTGCCCAGAAGCCCGCCGGGTCGTCGATAGATGCCTTGTAGGCCTCCGCCGCGGCGTCGGCCGTCAACGTGGCCTGGGCCTCAAAGGCGCTGGGCAGCGGCGGGCAGTAGTCCTCGATGGGGCAGTAGTCCGCGTCGCGCGAGGGCGGCGCGCAGGAGTCCTCGAGGGGTGCTGCATGGAGTGCCGTGCGCTGCAGGTGTGGCCGCGGCGCAACGAGCGCGTGCGCCGTCAGTGGCAGCGCCGCCAGAGGCAGCGCGAGAGAAATACGCATGGCTGCAAATCCCTGAGCGAGCGATGGTGCCGTACCGTCGGCCGCCGCGGACGGAGCGCTGAGATGGCTCTTGTGCAGCAGCAGAGGAATGGAGGCGGATCGGCGGACCCCGTAGCGGCGCGCGCCGCCGTGCACGTGGTCGCGGAAGAGTCAGTGGCGACGCGGGAGACAGGTGGGCGCGGGGGGGTTAGGCTTCTGACGCCCCGCGCGTGTCACGGCCGCGCGTCTCGACATAGGCGTCTCCAGGCGACAAGCTGCAGGCGAGTCGAGTTCTCCTCTCCTCTAGAGGGTGACTATATGTTGCTATTTACGCGCTCCCCGCCGACGGCGTTTCGTGGGCACGGAGCGCCGCTCGCGAATCTTGCAACTCGCCCTAGGATCAGTGGCCAGAGGCTGCTTTTAACACGCGTAACTTTTTCCTGGCGGGTTTTGAGCTTTATCCGCACCCGTATGCGGGGACTCCCCCCCGTCGCCCGCCGCGCCAACGCCCGGGAATCAGCGCTAAATTGTCCGCCAGCTAATTTTTTGGGTTTCGCGGTGGCGGCGCGCTGCCAACACCCGATAGCGAGCCAGTTCAAAAAGCAGGACGGAGCACACAGGGTTTAAAACTAGAAACTTTAAGATTTGGCCGCCGGCGGCATTGATGAGCCGGGACCGTCCGCCCTCGCGGGCGCCGCGTCGTCCTCGGCGGGCCAGACCGGCGTCTCCGGCAGGTAAGAGACGGGGTCCGTCGACAGCGTGGGCGGCGGCCGCGCCGTCGCCGAGACGGACGCGGACGCCGAGCCGGGCGAGCCGGCGGCCGCGGCGACCGCGGGCGCGCCGGCCGGCGAAGGCCGCGGGCCGGTCGGCGCTGCAGGCACCATCGGCGCGCCCTTGGCACCGGCCGGCGGCGGCAGCACGGTCACGTAGCCGCGCTGGATGTCGTACTTCAAATCGGCTTTGGAGCCGCCGAGGGCGACGTACTCGCGCGCCGTCGTCGCCGCCTTGTACGCCTCGTAGCGCTCCGCGGACTTGCCCTTCTTCGGGTTGTGCTGGCTCACCCTGATGGGCGCCGCCCGCTCGATGAGGAGCGCAGCGTCCCGCGTCTGCGGCGAGGCCCGCGGCTTCTTGCGCGTCGTTTTCTCGTCCGACGAGCCGCCGTCGTACTTGAGGCTGGTTCGTCCGCCGGCGCCGGCTTCAGGCGGCGGCAGGTTCGCGCGCCGCTTGAGGCGGTCGGCGCGCGAGGGTTTCTGCGGCCCCGCGGCCTGCTTCGGCGCCAGCGCGATCCGCCGCCGCGCGTACAGGGCCGCGGCATTCGCGTGGGCGCCGCTCGCGTCCCATGCCGGCGCCACGGGGGACGCGTAGTCCATGAGCCGCGCGTCCCGCGCGAGGATATAGCCGTTGCCGTCGCAGAGAGCGAGTAACCGCAGCGCGGCCCCGGCGAGGTCGAAGGAGCGCGGCCGGCCCGTGCCTGCGTCGCGTTCAGTGCGTGAGGGGGGTGGGCGTCGACGTTGTTACCATGGTAAGCCATCGCAGGTACGCCACATTGACGGCGCGTAGAAGGAAAGTCAGGCGTCGGAGCGGTTAAACAAAGGCAAGGAAAATACGGACGCCGACCGCCACGGTGCCAGATCGTGCAGCCCTTGCGCGCCACGGCGTACAGCAGTAGTTCCCCGCCCTCGAAGTGCGCCGTATTGGGAGGCACGACCACGCAGGGCACGAGGTCCTCCCGACACACGGGCCCGTCGTTCACCACGTAGTCAAACACCTGGCGCGCCGCGTACCAGTCGTCGATGGCGCCGTCCCAGCGCACGCGGTACTTGGCGAAATTACCATGGCCATCCGGCCCGACGCCCTCCTCGACCACGCCCTCCAATAGCCCGTACTCGAGCCACCGCCTTCTACACTTCTGGCCGATGCGGATGCACGCGGGCCGCTCCACTAACAACGAGGACGTGGGGTCGTCCGGCGCCAACGCTAACCGTCGCGAGTCGACCCAGTCCCGGCGACTCACCCAGACGACGTCGCCCTCTCTCCTATTCCAGGTCTCCAAGGGCAACTCCCGCCGCAACTCCTCCAGCAGATGCGCCCTAAAATTGCCCCGCTCGAAGGGCGGCAAGGTAGAAACGTTCAACGCCACGAGATCCAGCACGACCCTTTTAACGGCCGCGCGGCTCGGCGGCGCCGGCTCGAACTCCTCGAACTTGTCGTTCATGTCCTCCGTATCTAAACAAAGGTCTTCTACAGACGGCGTGAACGCAAAGGCGTCGAAGCCCAGCATGCGCAACTTCACGTCCAGGGCCAGGAAGAGGATCGAGCGCCGCACTTCGGCCGGGATCGCGGCCGACAACCGCCCCTTGGAGACCGCGCCCGCGGCGGCGGCCAAAACCTCCAGGTTTTCCAAACCGTCCGCGCCCTGGGCGCCCTCGGGGATGCGCGTCACGAGGCGCGCGCCGTTCAACAGGTCGTCCACGTTGTATATGCCGCCGTCAGCCACATAACTATAACACGCCGGCGCCACGTCCGACGCCCCTTTCCTTAGGCTGTTGACGCTGTTGTAGAGCCGCGCGTTCCGCGCCACGCGTTCTGCAACAACACCGGGCGGCGGCACATATTTGGGCGCCTCGTACCGCGCCTCGCCTACCGGAATACCCCTCGCCCGTAACGCGTTGCGCACCAACTCGGGTGCGCTCAACCCCTCCGGCGCGTCGCTCATGTCCTGCCGCGGCTCGAAGCACGCGGCGATCTCCTCCAGCTCCAGTTCCTCGGACTGGCCGTTCTGGTAGAAGACCTGGAAGATGTCCAGGTGTTCGTAGGTGTGGCCGTCCTTGATGACGGAGCCCCGCGTCCTTTCGTGCGACATGACGACCCCGACCACGGGGCCCCGCAGCCCGCAGGGGCACTCGGCCATGCCGGAGCCCTCTCCCAGTAAGCCCGCGAAGCCGTCGCGGCCCGAACCCCGCAGCACCGCGCTCCTCAGCCGCGCGTGGCCCAACCTTAAACCGGGACACACGGAGCCGGGGCCCAGGACCTCGCCCGGCTTGGCCCGGGCGGCGCAGGCCTCGTGCATCTCGTGCGGAGCCCAGTCCTCCTTCCAGTTGTCGCGGGAGCTCACGGCGTAGGCGCAGCGCTCCTCGACCGTGACCTGCGTTTGTCGGTGTGTCGGTCCCGCAAACTCTCCCGCGGCATACATAAGAGGACGCCGGCGCGCGCGTGGAACCCGAACGTGTACTCGAACTCCTTGTGGGGCGTCGCGAACTCCGACGGCCGGTAGACGTGCGCTAAAGGTCCTGTGGGCAATCTCGTGAAGCCCAACGCTTCGCACTGGGCCACGTGCTGGGGGGCCATGCGGTCGTGGCCCGACGACGAAAAGTAGATCAACGAGTACCGCTCACCCTTAAAAGGTAGAGTGCAGTGCGGCTGGTTCCCGTTGAAGAGTCGACACTCGTTGCGGCAGGGCAAGACCCCCCGGTCCGCGGTCCACAGCTCCCCGCCCGCGAAGTCCCCGATGGCGATGATGGCGCTCGGCCCGTCGTTGGACCGGTCGCAGTGCATGGCCGAGGCGTACGCGAAGTTCAATTGGATCGAGGCAAAGGGGAAGCCCGCCGGTAAGACGATCTTGCCGAACTCCGCGAGCAGGCGCGCCAAGCGGGGTTGGCGCCGGGTCCAGGTCGACGGCCGCGCGGGGGCGTGGCTGCGACTGAGGGCGCCCAACGTGATGGAGCGCACCGCGACGTCCTCGTCCGTCCGCACGTTCTTCCGGTCCTCGTTCTCCTGCACCTCGCACGACCGTAAACACGCGAGCACGGTCTCGGCCGTGATGTCCGCCGGTACCTCATCGAGGTCGTCCGGGGCGCTCCTCTCGCGCTCGGCCCAGGCGAGGGCGGAGATCTCGAGCTTCGGTGGTGGTTGCGCGGCTACTTCGATTTCTGGTTTCACGTCTACCACCGGTGCGGCCGGCGGCACTTCGTCCATCGATGCGGACGGGTGCGCGACCTCAAATAGCTTTCGGGGTGCAGGCTGCTGTCTCAGCTTTCTTGCAGTCGCTCGCTCGCGCTTCTTGCACAGGACTGCAGGTCTCTTACTATTTGAGCTTCTAAATGCTTGT
>Ga0302122_10002171_pt1 | contig 12350 bp, 11 predicted proteins | sample CB21_SCM_MG_FD_203115 | JGI IMG/M metagenome (GOLD analysis project Ga0302122, IMG submission 203115) | Marine microbial communities from Western Arctic Ocean, Canada - CB21_SCM | ecosystem: Environmental > Aquatic > Marine > Oceanic | place: Canada: Western Arctic Ocean | collected 2017-09-28
ACTTCAGCGGTTTGGGGCTAAGTCAAGAGACCCAGACCAAATGTCAAGACCGCGTAATCGGCATGTCTTTCATTGGCATGTTGATGATGGAAATAGCGATGGAAATAACTGATTTATTATTCACAGGTGGTAAACTAGGGATGAATTATTATGCCATTCCATTCATGTTGCTGGTTGGATTCCTTACACCTTGGCCGTACAATTACTGGCGTTTGAAAAAGCATGGAAAGGCTTGCCACTGATTAGAGCATTCTTTTGCTTAGATAAGGTTTTCATGCCTTGACATTATGGCATTACTATGTCCGGTGAAGGTGAGCCGGATGTCTCTGATGTGGCTGCCAGAACTAATTGGTTAGAAAAGCAATTAGCCCACCATTCACATCTATACTACAACCTCGCAGCACCCCAGTTAAGCGATTCAGAATTTGATGAATTGTGGGAAGAGTTGAAGAAAATTGACGCTCAGCACCCACAGTTGTCCAAAGTTGGTTCAGATATTGATCCAGGCTCAAGAAAAGTGGACCACCTATTTGCGATGAGAAGCCTTGACAAGGCAACAAGTGATGAAGAAATCCAACACTTCGCAACAGAAACTACTCTCGAAGCAGATGCGTTTCTCAGCCAACCAAAATTAGACGGCTCAGCCTTGTCATTGGAATACCGAATGGGGAGATTGGTAAGAGCAGCAACAAGAGGTAGCGGCGAGAGGGGCGAAGATGTCACCAAAAATGCCAGAAGAATCGAAAATATTCCCGAAAACCTTGGACTAAAAGTAGATGCCCACATAAGAGGCGAAGTAGTGATGCCACTTGCTCTATTTGAAGCGAAATACCGCGAAGTATCACCCAACCCGCGGAATCTTGCAGCAGGTGCTCTACGGCAAAAGCATACAGAAAAAGGGAAAGCAAATGCCTCAGATCTCTTATTCCAAGCATATGATGTGAAATTCCCTTCGATTGAAGATAGACATCCTGATTCACAAAACCCACCTCAGGTGAAAACCGATTCTGAATTACTAGAGTGGCTTAGCAAAACTGGTATTGAGCCAGCACCTTGGCAAGTTCACCCAGATGCAGATTCAATGATCTCAACCACCATTGAGTGGGGAAACCAACGTAGTAAATACAAATTTGAAATCGATGGAGTTGTTTTCAAAGTAGACTCCCTTGCAAAGAGGGAATTATTGGGCATGACTGCTCACCACCCACGATGGGCCTTGGCTTGGAAATTTCCTCCAGAAGTTGCAAGCACAGTCTTACTCGATATCGATTGGCAAACAGGTAGAACTGGAGCAGTGACACCAGTTGCCCGATTGGCCCCGCAAATGGTTGGAGGAGTAACTGTCGAGAATGCGACCCTTCACAACGTGGGAGAATTAGAGAGACTAGGAATCAAAATTGGCGATAAAGTTAGACTTGTTAGAAGAGGAGATGTGATACCAAAAATAGAATCGGTTATTGGCAAAGCCACAGCCTCGGATTTAGTAGGGAGAAAACACGCAGATGGCGAGCCCTTCAATGGAACCTTAGCAAAATATAAGGATATAAAAATTCCATCTTCATGTCCACGCTGTACTGATTTATTAATCATAGAAGGGGCTTTTCTTAAATGTCAAAACATGCAATGCCCTGCCCGTACAGTTAGAGCCTTGATCTATTGGTGTCAAGCCTTGGAGATGGATGGAATTGGTGAGAAATTAGCCAAGCAGTTCGATGAATCAGGATTAGTGACTAGAATCTCCCAACTCTATTCTATAAGCAAAAACGACTTGTTAAACTTAGAAAGAATGGCAGAGAAATCTGCTAACAATATTCTCAAAGAAATAAACTCAAGCAGGGTAATGTCGCTCTCAAAATTCATCCACGCATTAGGAATTTCAGGGATCGGACCTGAATTAGCGACATTAGTGGCTCAAAAAATGAAAACGATAGAAGTTTTGATGCAGGCTGTCGATGCTTGGAAAAACGGCGAGGAACAAAGCATCGATCAATTAACCATAATTGAGGGAATAGGTGAAAAAGTCGCTGGAAAACTGTATTCGGGCCTTGACATTAGAAAAGTCATGATCCAGGAATTAATCGAATCTTTAGAAATCTACGAAGAAGGCGAAGCACCAAACAAAGGCAAACTTTCTGGAAGCACCTTTTGTGTTACTGGGACATTGAGTAAATCCAGAAAAGAAGTGCAATTGGTAATCAAAGGTGAAGGTGGAAAAATAGTGTCTTCAGTATCGGCTAATTTGGACTATCTTGTAGCAGGAGAAAATGCCGGTAGTAAATTAGCAAAAGCTGAAAAATTCGGGGTAAAAATTCTTGATGAAAAATCTCTTGTCGATTTAATCAATGAAAACTTGAGTGTAAAGGAATCAGCCGCTAAGACATTATTTGATTTCTAAGTCTCAGGCAATATTCAAGTCATCATCTCTCCCCCATTTTATTCATGGTATCGAATAGAGTGCGAACAATTGCAGTTGTATGCATAATGATGTTGATGTATTCCTTGCCTGCGATGCAGAGCAGTAGTTCTGGACAATTCAATACTAGTGCTGGTTGTACTTGCCATGCATCTGGTTCAGTTACCCCGACTCATGACTTCCCTTCATCCTATACCCCAAGCCAAATTTACTCCATTAATATTGGAATGACTGGTGGAGTTACAGGGACAAAAGGGGGTTTTTCATTAGATGTCAATAAAGGAACACTTTCCAATGCAGGAACTAACGCAAAAATTAGCGGCTCAAGTGCGACTCATAGTAATTCAAACAGTCGTAGTTGGACTGTTGATTGGGTTGCACCTTCTGCAGGAGGCGGAAATGTCAACGTTGGTTTAGCAGTAAATGCAGTTGATGGAACCGGAGACCAAACTGGTGATTCCTATTCATCAACTACGCATTCAATTACTGAAACTACTCAACCCAATAACCCCCCTTCGGCTTCTTCGCTTTTGTTAACACCAGAAAATCCAGGAACGCTTGATGATTTAGTTGCTAGTTATACTTACTTTGATTCAGATGGCGATAGCCAGAGTGGTTCAACAATCTCATGGAATAAAGATGGCTCACCTCAATCATCCTTACTCAATTTGTTGACTGTACCAGCAGCATCAACCAGTAAAGGAGAGGAATGGACTTTCTCTGTGACACCAAGTGATGGGGAGGATTCCGGCTCAACTCAAAGTAGTAGTATAATCACAATAGTCAATACAGCGCCAAGTGTAAGTGATGCAAGCATAACACCAAGCGATGCAAACGAAAACTCCGATTTAACTGCAGCATTCAATTTCACTGATGCTGATGAAGACTCAACTAGCGTTGATAGTATCCGCTGGTATCTTGAAGGGGTACTTCAGACTTCATCGAATGATGCAACAACGGTTTCTTCAATGGCCACAAGAGTTGGAGATGAGTGGCATTACGATATCACTCCAACAGATTCAGTTGATACTGGTCAAACAGTTTCTTCTGCACACCTAATCATTGGTTCATCAAACATCGCACCAACCACTGAATCACTTTCATTGGCAGCAAATGGAGATGGTGATACAAATTCAGATTTGACTGCATCATGGACCTTCAATGATGCAGACGCAGGGCAAGTTGAGGATGATAATGAGATCCAGTGGTTCAAAGGCGCATCTTACATGCCAATTCATGATGGCCTAAATCCCCTACCTAATAGTGCAACCAACAAAGGCGATGAGTGGTCAAGCAAAGTTAGAGTCAGTGATGGGACATTATGGAGTGAATGGACAACTTCGAATGCTGTGATTATTGCAAACTCCAAACCACGCTTGAGTAATATACAGATATCCGGAAATGAAGACCAAAACTCTTCACAAGACTTAGTTGTAACTTGGGACTTCACCGATGATGATAATGATCTAGAAGGTATACCAACTATCCGCTGGACAATAGATGGTATGGATGACAATACTCTGATTGGAAAAACAACAATTCTTTCACATCTAACTACTAGAGGTGAAGCTTGGTATATTGGGATAACACCATTTGACGGTACAGACTATGGCCCAGAAGATGGAAAGGGAGTAGAGATAACGAATTCGAACCCAACAATTTCCTCATTTGAGTATTCACCTAATACCCCAACAACAATAGATAATATCTCATTCAATATTTTGACTGCCGATATTGATGAAGATGAGGTAAGCATTAACTCTGTAGATTGGCAAGACTCTTCAGGTAGTATTTCTTCTGAAAACACACTAGATAGTAGTTTGACTACAAACGGTGGAATCTATTATGCAATTATTACTCTTGACGACGGAAATGGTGGCACACTAACCTACACAAGCGATTCAGTGGAAGTAGTGAATTCCCTTCCAACTGCAATAATAGAAATTACTCCTGCAACTGCATGGGCTGGCGTAAATTTATCACTATCAGGTGCATCTTCTTTCGACCTTGACGGAAATATTGTTGCTTGGTATTGGACCATTGGAAGCACATCGCACGAAGGAGCAGAAATCACAATTTCAGCACTCTCAAGTGAAACTACAGCCACCTTGGTAGTTATCGATAACCAGGGAGGACAAGCAAATACAAGTGTTCAACTTGCCATCACTGAAGCACCATCAGTTACCGGCCTAAAAGCAAGTAGCAGCGGTATTGTTGTCTCCTTGACCTGGGATGCTGTTGAAGGCACAAATGTCACATACAAGGTATTTCGTTCATTTGAACCGATAACAGATACTACCGATTTATCCAGCCTCGAATTGATGGAAGAAACTTCCAATACATCTTGGACAGCACCCTCCACTTTTCTGGGCGAAACTCATCATGCAGTTGTAGTCCTAATCAATGGTGAAGAGTCGATGGTCATGACGGATGGGATGTCAACTTCAGTTAAGGTAAGTTTACCAGTTTTGGACATATGGTCCCACCCATCAAAGGTTGAAGGTGGTTTGATTCTCACTTTGTTGATGATGATTGCTGCAGGCACGATTATTTTACTGGCATTTGTGGAGAAGATGTCCGGCGGTGAATCTTGATGAAAACATCGAGGTTTCTAATCATTATATTTTCAGGATTAATGATTGTAGCCTCACCAAGTTTAGCAAAGCCCGGTGGCCAAGGAGATGCCGAAAGAGCATTTTCCTGCATGAACTCATGCCATCTCGGCCCCTCTGGGACAGATTCATCAGCCACGATTAATATTGAATTAGACCGAGAGAGGGTTTTCACAGGACAACTTATTTCTTTGTCGATAAAAACTTCAGGAATGGAACTTTCAAAGAAGGGCTTAGTCGGTGTTTTCCTTCTTTCAAATGATGGCGCACCCTTAGATGATTGGGAAGTTGTACAAGACCCCAATGGTGGCAATAATAACTATGTTGAGAGACCGGTGTTTTCATCTACCCAAGGTGCAACTTTTACTTGGACATTACGAGCCCCAGATACTAATGGAAATTACAGTATTGATGCCGCAGTACACCATGGTGCAGATCCAAATCCTGATGAGTATGCCTATCTTGGAAGATTGACCACCCCTCTCCAGATAGAGGTAGAACCGATGCCCGAGGATTTACCTCGTTTTTCAGAAGGTTGGAAGCCAATCTCAAGCAGAGACCTTGGCGATGAAACTAAGATAATTATTGAAACAGAAGATACTGATGACCTCATCGTTGAATGGCGCACTGATTCTTCAGAAGTGATTCTAGAGGCTTCATTGACTAAGCAAGGTGAGGGCGCATGGTCCTTCACTTTGCCAGCCTCTTCAGTTGAATCTAATTTGACTTGGAGAGCCAAATTGAGCAATCCTGCTCTAGAAGAAACAACCCCTTGGTTCACATTATCTTCAGGCAAACCAGACTATGATATTGATGAGCGCGCATTGATGATTCAGGCTATTGCAGGCGGCATTCTTGCTGCAGCCATCGCCATAGCAATGCAACGAAGATTCGCTTATCCATCCCAAAAAGGAGGGATGCTCTGATGGTGGGTGCGGGAACCTTTCATGTCGTTGCTACAGAATTAGCAGTGGGAACCATCGCCTTAGCAGGTGCAATGATAATGTTGAGGTTGATTCTTTCATTCATGGAAAAACATCCATCTCGCCTTTCAGAATTATGTGATAGCACATCGCTAGTATGCGTAGTTGCAGGTCTTTGCGCACTTCCTTTTGCAATCATTACTGGTGTCTTAGCAGCACCAGGGGATGGCCTCGACAATCCATTATTATTCAACAAAATGCTTCTTTCATGGGTTGGTATCGGCCTGTTTTCAGCATGGTTCCATGGAAGGTTTAGCATGGGTCCAAATTTGTGGAGCCACAAACCTGCCGCAATTGTTCAGGGCATAATCGGTTTGGCTGCTTGTGGCAGTATTTTGACAGTAGCATCGATGGGTGGAAAGTTCTCCCGTGGAGAATCTCTGATGGGTCCGATGTCCAAACCATTAGAATATTCAATTGAATTAGGCACAACATCGGCCATATTGGTGCTGATAGTTTCTGTAGCAGCCTTAGTCAGCGTACTGAAATTAATGCCTCAACCATATAGCATGGAATTTGGAGACAATTCTTTAGGAGATTGAGAAGGCATCAATTGATGTTCCATCATCGCCTTTAATTGACTTTCAAGTCTTTCTGCCTCTTCAAGTAATGGTTCATTGTCTAATTCAATACTCGGCAATAAGACATTGAGGTGTTCAATCAGTTTTGCTGCTGCTCTGGCATCAGGGAAACGGGGGTCGGCTTCTACGAGAATTGCCAATAAATCAAGACCGCGCCTTCGACCTTCGGCGAGCATTGCCGCAGACATCCCTTTCATCACTCCACTTTCAAGTAATGGAATTCCCATTTTTTCGATAACTTCTCTCATATGTTCGGTTGCACCGACTCCTAATACATCGATGTCTTCAGTATCATCGTATTCCACCATTGGCTCAGTATCACTAGTAGGTCCACCAGAAAGGCCCTTTCTTGCAAAAGCATCAACCAGTACACCGGCTGCAACTTTGGAAGTTTTCGACCACTCAAATACAGCTTCAACGATATCAAAAGTTAAGTTATCTGGAACTTGCAATTCACTCATTAGCAGAATTAACTTGTCACAATTTCCCATAGAGCATTCTGGAGAACCCGCATAAACTCGAATTGGAGGCAAGGGGGCGCCATCTTGAATGAGACAAAGAGACGGCAGGCGGGCATCTCTAATACCTCCAACAAACTCTAATTCCAACTTATCAATTAGAAAGTGAGCCACGATACTGCTGACCATTCCCACGCTCGGAAAACAACTGACAACTAGGGCTCCTTCGGAATCAACATTGGGGCTGACCTTGACTAAAGTACGGGGCGGCATAGTGGAGCGGTAGTGGCTGAGCACTAATCGCTTCCGTAGGTTGGTTTTCCTTCAATGGCTACGCCGGCGGATTATTGATGGTTGACTGGGCAGCGCCCAAAGAGGGAGCCGAATGACCCAATCTGGTAGCGTAAAACCACACAGCCTTTCTCCCTCTTCTTGGAATAGATGGGAAATATGTCCACGCCAATATTGGTTGTCAAGACAGCGTTTACCTCGTAAGACTGGAATGGCAGCTAGCCTTGGTACCGCCGTTCATGCTACTATCGAAGATTTAGTTCAACTTGATTTTTCAGGCAGGGATGACTCCGAGACAGATTGGATGCCTACAATCGCAGAAGAGCGCCTTCAGGCCCGCTGGCAAGAAGAAAAAGCTATTTTTGAAAACACCCCACGTCGTGGGGATTGGAAAGAAAAAGAATATTCCAAAGCCAGAACCCAACAAGCAGGCGGAATTGAACTTCTTCTGGCCCATGCAGGAGTGCCAAAATTAGCGCCTAAGAATATCACCGTCGCACTTTGGAAGCGCGTAATGGCATTGGTTCTAGCCGCAGAAGGAGAATTAAGAACAAAAGATGGCAAGTTGATGGGCAGACTAGATTTATTATTGGCCGATGTCAATGAAAAAGGAGAGATCACAGGTTGGGTAGTTGCAGATTTGAAGACCGGCAAGCCTCCAAGTCCTGACCTCAAACCAGAAGTTAAGAGGCAATTATTGCTCTATCGCGACATTATACTTTCAAACAACCCAAACCCACCACCCATTCGTGCAGAAGGCTGGTATACCGTTACAGCAAAAACTTACGAAGCACAAGGAGAATCAGTTCTGGATGATGCCTATGCTGCTTGGAAGGAAACAATACCTAGCCCTACTCCTTTAGCGCCCAAAGTTGGCGAATATTCCTGTGGTGGTTTTTGTGATTGGAAGGCATGGTGTCCACATTGGTGGGTGTGGAGAAAGGACAATGGTTCCTTGCACGTAGGTGATTTCATCGATGCTGTTGTGCTTGTTCATTCCTATGAACCCAGTTCTGGGGCAGCATCATTGGAATTATGCGAACCGATTGATGATACAGGGCGACCTTTACCAACAGGAAAGATGGTTCCTGCAGTTTTCAAAGGCAGGGGGGCATTAAATTTTGAGTTGTTGATGAGCGATGGACACCATGGACCAGTTTATCTTGGTAGTATCTTGACCAATGCCCAGGCTTGGAGAATTGGCTCTTGGTGCGACGTTTTACCTTGGTCTCCAATTATTGATTCAAGCACTGTTGAATGAAGAAATATGTTGTTTTACCAATTCACGTGATTCCTCGTCAATCAAAGAGGCAGGCGAAATCAACCAATTCAAATAAGGTGCATCACTAACCTTCACTTGTTTTAGGCTGCTAGCCTTGTGTCGCCCAAATGCAAGAATCAAATCATCTCCGTCAATTCTGATTCTTCCTTGTTTATCAAGAGGTTCAAGGTCATTCAACCCCCTACCCAAAGAATCGCTTGAAGAAGAGGTGGAAGAGCCGGTAGTCAACCAACGTTCAATTTCAGCAACATCTTGACGGAAGTTACTTGGATGGTCTTTCATCAATCGCCAAAGAAGTAGAAGACTTGCTGCCGCATCAGCCGCAGCAGTATGGGCATTTACCAAATCGATACCATATCTCTTACACAATGCTCCAAGGTTATGAGGGCGTGGTAATTTCAACCTTCTAACTATTTCTAAAGTATCTATTATTGCCTTTGGCTGTGGAGCCTTTCTGCCAAGGCGCAAGAATTCTGCAGTAATGAAATCCATGTCGAAGCGCCGAACATTATGTCCTACAATAACACTACCTTTCATCATTTGATGAATATTATCAGCATGAACAGAAAACTCTGCTGCTGAAGCAACATCACGATTGAAAATCCCATGAATCCTTGATGCATCATAGGGAATGGCTCGTTGAGGATTAATCAACTCTTCAATCCGAACTGGACCACCGTCACAATCAGAACCAACAAAGGCGTATTGGACAATTCTATCGCTATTAGCCCGTAGTCCTGTGGTCTCAAGATCGAGAGCAAAAACCGACATTCCGTCAAAGCAATCGCTGACCACGACACATGCAGAGAGTCATAACACAATAAATTGGCGATAAAACATTAGATAAGAAGCGCCTATCGGAAGCGGGGAGCGCATGGGTATCAAGCAGTGGTTCAAAAGTTTCTGGACTCCAGAAGTAGAAGTCGAGGAGCCTTCATTTGATGAAACAGAAGCCGAGGCTGAGAAAGAATTAGAAGAACAATATGCCGATTCTGTCGCTGATGAAATTACCTCAGTATTGAACGACCTTGAGGATGAAGAGGAGACACCTTTGGAGGTTGTTGAAGCGGTTGATGTTTCGCCACAAATAGATATTGGAGATGCAACCGCAGATGACCTCCTTGCCGAAGAAGAATTAGTTTCACACTACGATGTTGATGTCGCAGACGATATCGATGTCAATTCTGCTGATGCGCATTTTGCATCTGCTTCCATCGAAGGTGACATCTCGAAATCCGTAGAAGAGGAATAACTAGTAAAGAACTCACACCACCACTACCAAGCAATAAATGTCATGACGATAGCGGTAGCCTTATGCCGCGTGGGCCACTTTCAGTAAAGCCCCGTAGTGCTGCAACGATTCTACTCGGCCTTCTCCTAGTAGCGCCCCTTTTGAGCGGCTGTATTTCTTCATTGCTGCCCGATGACGCCCCCAGTCCAAGCGCCGACCTACAAGTCTGGCCAAACCGCATTCAGCAAGGAGAATCGATAACTCTTGATGCACGTTCATCTGATGCAATTAGCGGAGTTATCATCAAGTTCACTTGGGACTTTGGGGATGGTAGCATTGATGAGACCCTTGTTGGCTTTACATCACATCGCTACAATGAGTGGGGACAATATGAAGTCTCAGTCACTGTTGAAAACGATAAAGGTGGAACTGATACAGTAACTTCCCAAATTTCGGTAAATGGTCTACCAGTAATCGATATTTCAATGCCTAAACAGGTCAAAGCAGGAGATATTGCAGTATTCGATGCAAGTACCTCCTACGACCCAGAAGGGGGTGAGTTGGATGTGTCTTGGGACCTTGATTGGTCAAAGGATAGCGATGGCGATGGCGATAACAAAAATGACGTTGACTTTGAATCATTGCGAGTTGAACTACCAACTGGAAGCAGCGGCCAGATTATTGGTAGCCTAACTATTACAGATGAAGATGGAGGAACAGCACAGACTCCATGGAATCTCGAAATCTTAACAAGACAATTTCAGGTAGAATGGACCGAGAGAACATTTGAATTTATTTGGGATAATTATACTGAACAAGGAGGGTCATGGAGTATTTCCCAGAACCCTGGGGAAGAAGGCATGCTCGTTTCTTTTGAAGCCCTACTTGAATTAGATAGAGATCTTATTGAGCCCCAAGATAACTTCACACTCCATGTTGACGTTGAACAGGCAGGATGGAGCGATAGTGAGAAAACTACCTCTTCAAATAATTTGACCAGTAATGAAAGCGCCTCTGCAGAACTGCAGCGAGATGGATTAAACAGCATCAATAATGTCAGCATCATATCATCAGATACAGAGGCAGCATTACTCGACCTTCTACTCAATCCAAGTGGGAGTGGATTTGGCGCAGGAACTTGGCTTTGGTCCATTAGCGTTGAACAAGCAGATCCAGATGCATTCTTTGGTCAAGGAATAGACCCAGATACTGGAAATGACTGGACCTTAACAGTCTCATTCGTTATTATGGTACCAACATTAACTGAGATTGCTCAGTAATTCACTCAAAATTAATTGGTAGGGTAGCCCTCCATCGTGACTCAGCCAACTTCTTGGCTTTTCCATCAGCAATGATTGGGTGAATTTTGTCTAGACGTCCATGCATTCCTTCAACAATAAATTTGACTTTTAGTTCAGCACTCCTATCACGTTCGACTAAGAGCAAAAAACTCTCATCTAATTCTGTTGTTGCCAATTCTGAACCATCTGTAGCAGAAGTTATCGACAAGATGTTTCCATTCAAAGAAAGTCGAGGAGAGAAGTCAAAATCATTGACTCCACTCATGTGAACATCACTGTCGATAACTAAGCCATCTCTTGCTTGTAGCTTATTGATACTCAATGTTGCGACCATCTTAACCAAGCCTTGCGAGTAGGCCACCCTTCAAGGCATTTTCCAAAACCATGGCCCAGCCGCATCAAAATCTACCTGCAAAACAGGGCCTTCCATGGGATATCCCATCTGCTCTTCATAAGGGTAGGAGGGTGATGTTCGCCGCATGGCAAAACCCACTGGAGAAGGTAGTCAAAAGAAGGCAAGAACAGACAGATTGATCAACGAAATTGAGGGCTACGTTAAGGGGAACGAGCCATGTACAGCGCAACAAATTGTTGCCTGGCTCACAATCGATAGAAGAATGCGCAATCATGGACTAACCCCGAGGAAAGTTGGTTTCTTCATCCCTCGCCACTGCAAAGGCGTCGATTACTACCGAGACCACGCAGCAGGACGCCGAGTATACGTCGTAGCAGAAGACTGAGTAGGGTAGCATCCTTGAAGAAGCAACACTTCGCAAGGTTGTGTCCGGCACTGATGTCGCAGCTTATTTTGATCTCGATGGCACCCTATTGGATGCTAGTAGCGAGAAGACATTAACTGCAATATTACTCAAAAAAAGGCCTTGGAGATTACCAATAACCATGAGCATGTGGACATTAAGATGCCTTGGCAGTCTGATGATTGGCAGAAGTTGGTATGATTCAGCAAGAAACCGCGGCCACTTTACATTATCAACATGGAAGGAACTTGAAACTCTCTCTAAACAAATCGTTAAAGATAATCTCAGTAAAAAAGTTCCACAACAATCTATCGATAGAATCGCTTGGCACAAACAACAAGGGCATAGAGTGGTTATCATCTCAGCAACTATTGCTCCAATGGCTGAAGCAATGTCTGAATTTCTTGGAGCAGATGAGGTTTATGGCTGTGGGCCAGATA
>Ga0302122_10002172_pt1 | contig 12350 bp, 7 predicted proteins | sample CB21_SCM_MG_FD_203115 | JGI IMG/M metagenome (GOLD analysis project Ga0302122, IMG submission 203115) | Marine microbial communities from Western Arctic Ocean, Canada - CB21_SCM | ecosystem: Environmental > Aquatic > Marine > Oceanic | place: Canada: Western Arctic Ocean | collected 2017-09-28
GCGTCAAAGATCCGTCGGGGAAAACGTTCGCTTCGGTCGTGTCCGCGGTGAAGCAAATCGTCGACAGGTACCAGTTGGCCACCACCGGGCGCAACGTCGCCAAAGTTGCGAAGCTTCCACCGACTCCGCACCCCTCGGCCGCTTCGTCCGATGCATCAGCTGCATCCGTCCCATCCGTCCCCGACGTCGCCGCGGAGCCTGCCTCCAAACGTAAGTGTGTCGTCAAGAGGGGCGCCCCGGAGACCGACCCGAGTAAGAAGAGGAAGATCGAGAATCGCAAGTCTGTCCGCAAGGCTCTCTGTGACATCTCCGAGGACGAAGAGTCCGAATCGGATGACATTGGGGACGGCGCGTCCGACGACGAAGACGGGTGGGACGGTTCCGACTCCGACTCCGACAAATACGAGGATGATTTCATCGACGACGAGGAGGACGACGACGAAGATGAGGCCAGAGACGATAAGGTCAGCAAGGAGGAGGAGGAGGAGGAGGAGGGGGACAGCCTATCCGTGCAAACGGGTCCTCACAAGAACAAGAAACGGTCAATCGTCGTCTCTGAAGACGACGAGGACGCCAAGGACGACAATGTCGCCGCGCCTGAGTCTGACGGCGCCAATGACGTCACCAACGACGGCGCTGAGGCGGGAGCTTCTGAGCAGGGCCCAACGGGCGCGCTCACTGCCACCGACGAAAGCGGTAAAGATCCGACCGAGACGCCGATTGGCGCTACGAACAACGGGGACGCGGGAGGCGTCGACACCCCTCACGATGCCGTCCACTATGTGGAGGCCGCGCCCGGGTCGAAGCCGCACATTAAGGGCAAGTACGCGATCCCCTTCGCGCAGATTATGCGATACCACGAAGCAGGGCATCTCAGTGTTACCGATCCAGAGCATATGAAGCTCATACTCAAGGGAAAAGCTCGCGCATATCCCATCGACTCCTTCAGCATCAGGCAAGTTCGCGTCTGTATGGCGTTTGGGAAGTGCGTCGACCAGAACGGATCGTACACACTCACGTCCAAGCCGGTACCGTTCTGGTTTGTGACCCTCCCGACCTGTCCGGAACACTGGATCCCCCTCCCGGCGTCGATGATCAAGTCGGTCAAGAAGGCAATTCGAAACAACTCGTCGCTCAACGCGTCCTCGCTTGCGTCGTGCCAGGCCCTCGGACAGTTCGTGAGCATGAAGGACTTGAAGTTGGACGACGTGCGGCCGGGTTACCAACCCTGCGTGATCACCTCGGATCCTGCTCCCGTCTTCGACCCGTCGGTCCAGGGGTGGCAGATCTACAAGGACGAGCCATCTGTTATCTACGAGGATAACGTCGAGCCATCTGACACGTCTTCCGCCCGCAATCTTCGGTCAACGACGGACGTCGGCGACAAGCAGTACACAAGCAAGAAGGTGGGCCGCTCCGTACCCGAAACGTCACGCGAGTACGGGGCCACAGTCGCGGAACTCGATTCGGAAGAAGAAGACCCCGGTGGGCCCATCGATGCTCCCCGTCGGACTCCCTTCGTTGCGATCCAGGAGGAGACTCAAGAGGAGACTCAAGCGGAGACTCAAGAGGACACTCAAGAGGAGACTCAAGAGGAGGCTCAGGAGGAGGCCAGTCGGGTGGCCGGCGAATGTGAGATGGGTCAGGCTTCGGACACCGACCCGGAGCCGTCCACAACCACCTCGCAACCGCTCCGCTGCAACCATCCCCTTCCCGGCAAAGCGGAGTCCGTCCTGCTCAGCGCGTGGGATTCGGGCGAGATGGTGCGCGTCGATACGGCGGTGCTCCGTGCGTACGGCGTGGGCTTGTCATGCACGTCCGAGGGGCAGGTAGGCTCGCCGATGACGGCGCCGTGCGGATGCGAGTACTCGACGGTCGACTGCTCCCGCGCCTGCCTGATGAGTATCGTGAAGACCCTGCGCGACCATGTACTGTACGTCTATCCCGGAACGACCCGCGAGGAGCTGTTGAACGAGCTCAACCGCATCGGCGTCCGCAAGTGGGGGCTGGAGACCGACCAGACGATGACCACCAGCTCCACGGCAGACGTGCTCGGAGTTCGGTGCATCGCGTCGAACGGTGTGATGCCACTGATCGGGCCGGCGTCGCAGACTACCGTTCGCCTCGGCGTGCTGGAGGGAGTCTGCGAACAGATGGTCCACGCGATCCTCCACTGGCCCCGCCTGCAGGAGAGCGTCAACGCAGTGGCTCGAGGGGGGTGTCGCCACGACCAGGACGCCATTCTGAGGCTCGGCACGTACGTGACCGTGAGCAGCGCGTGCGTTTCTCTCGTCCGCCACGACATCGGATGGACCTCTATGGGCGGATGGTCAACTGTGGTGACGCCTTTCGAGGAATCGAATGGGGTCAAGGGGACGTTCGCGACTCGTCGCGAACTGGAGCATCTCGTCCGAGTGCTCTCCAACCGGAACACGCCGGCCCTGCGGAACGAAGTCGAGGCGATCGTCTGCTCTCTGGTAACGTTGGCGTGTCAGGGCGACAAGGAAGTGTTGGACGCGGCAAAGGCGGACAGTACGTCGGACCCCATCGACCCCATGAGACCGATATCGGAAACGGGGAGGGCGGTTCGTCGCCTCTTCCAGAAACTCTGCGACAGCGTCCCCGCACATGCGAAGTGGATTATCAAACGTCCGTACGCCGTCGTGCATAGCCAGAAGCTCTTCGAAGTCGCCAGGAAGCACGCCGAGAACATGGAAGCCAGATACTTCTGGGAGACGGAGTTCGACCACGCGAGCCCAGTGTCCCGACTCTCTCATCTCACGAGGGTCCCGAGACGCTCGACCGACCTCGCAGGAGAAGTCGACGAGCTCGGGGAGGAGGTCGGAATTCCACAGTACGTCCGCGCAATCGCATCGGCGCTCACCGAACTCCTCGTAGAAGACGCGCAGGCGCAGATCGAGCCCTGCAAAAGCTCTGTGCGCCAAAGCCCCTGTTGCCTCGACAACTGCTCCGCGTCGTTTCGCTACACGTGCTTCGCGGCAAAGCTGCTCGCGTCGTATCCCGACCCCGGAGCGATGTTTTCGCTCCCTTTCAACGGGCCATTTGGTGGCTGTGAGGGTTCGACGACCCTCTCCCGCCACGCGCTGGAAGGCGCGTTCCGCCGGCGGGGCATCCGCCTCACACGGTGGTTCGAACCCCCAGCAGCCGGCTCCTCATCCCATCTCCCGCCCCCGCTAGTCTTCCCCCCGCTCATGCACGACTCGTCGTGCTCGTCGCGCATTGGCCCATCGTTTCTCTTGGAGTGGTTCCCGACCGAGAACCCGACGGAGGGTGGAGCGTCCGGCGAGTCGTAAGACGCGGGACGCGCAGCGCCAAGCGAATTGGCGCTAACGGCCCTGCTCTCTCCCGACGACGACCGTCTCGGATCGACCTCCGGGCCATGGAGGCTGAGTCCGCGGCTGAGGCGCACAGAAGGCAGTTTTCGGCCATGCGCTCGGGCTCGCCGTCGGCGGAGGGCGAGCCCACCGTCCTTAATCTCCGGCCCGAACCGAAGAGGAGGGCGGGAAAGGGGAGGACGGGGGTCTGTCGGGGGGGTGCTCCCACCGCGCCTTCGACCTCCTCGAACCGTGGTTCCGGTGGTGGGACAACCGACGAGGGTTCGGGTGGTGCGACGGCGACGGAAGTGTCGGCTCGAAGGAAGAGCCGAGGGAAGGCTTCGGGGGGGGGGCAATCGTCAGCACACGCCAACGAACCACGGTACGATCCGCCCGACGAGAACAATATCGCGTCCATGTCCGCGTGCTTCGACCGAGCGACGAGCGCGCTGGAAACCCTTCGGGTTGGGGTGGGGGACGAGGAGTTGCGGAACTCCGTCGACGCTCTGGCACAAGACGTCCGTGCGTTGTACCGTCGCGCGTTGGATGTGTGCGAGAGGTGTGCCATCGAGATCTCTTGCATGCGGTGTGCTCTCGAAGAGGAAACTGTAGACATGGACGTCCGGAGCGCTCGCATCGGGGAGCGCCAGCGGGCTCTGTTCGACCTGGGACGCACGGACGACGCGAACGCAGTCGCCGCCGCGTTCGCGGCAGCGAAGCGCGTGGACGAGGCGCTCGCGACGCTCCATCCTCACGAGTTGTACGCTCGGCCTGGGGTCTCGCCCGTCAACGGACCGTTGTGGTCCTTTGCGCGCCGTGCGGACGATCGATGAGCGGTCTCCTCAAAGGGTGGAGGACGGCCGACACGTGTACGATCGCGGGAGAAGGGAGGCAGTGTGCGTGTGTGCGTATGCGCGTGTGCGTGTGTGTGTCCGTCTGCGGGTCTCTGTGTGTATGTACGGATGTGTGTGAAAACGTACGCACATCGTTCGAACGCCTCGAGCCAGTGACACATTTCGACGACCACCGTAAGCGTCGCCCCCCGTACCCGCCCCGGGTCCGCGGAATCCCCGGGCGGCCAGACTCCCTGTCCGGTGCGTCCCGCGCCACCTTTGCTTCCCGACACTCTGTCGTTACCGACACGCGACCCACTCCTCGTTTGCGCATGACGTTCGAGTGCGTGAGTCGTGTGCGCGATCTCGCGGACCGTGCCGTCGAAAAGGGGAGAGCGACCGTCGCCCGAAACTGGCGGCGCGGCGCGGCGCGGGTCTTCGTTCCGCGAGCGGCGTCGCCTCCGGAGTTGCGGGCCGCAAACGCCAAACGCAGCGGCAGAACCACGGACAGACTCGTCTTCCCGATCCGTCAGATAGATGCGAAGTCCGGACGGTTGGGGGAAGACCCTCAGCCGTCGTACGGGTCGAAGCTGTATTGCGATCCCGATTGGGATGCGCGCCTCGGCGGCGTCAAGTACCAAGGCCTCGTTGCGAGCACTCGCCGCTACAACGTCGCGCGCCTCGGTCAAGTGGGAAGTGCGTACGAGACGGTCTTCCAAACCAACGTCGCCCTCATCTGCACGGCGCTGCGGCGCGGCAAGGTGTGCATGGAAGGCGGTGGGCTCGTTCGCTTCGTGATGCCCATGCAAAGTCTGTCCGCCGAGATGCGGGAGCGACTTCCCGTGTTAGATATTTTCGAAATGCTGGTGCCTCTCACCACCTTCAACGAATGGAAGGCCATCTCTCGAATCTCTCTACGCGTCGCTCCGGAGATCGACGAGAAGGAGAGGGTTTACACGGTGCGTCCTCGTCGGGTCTGACGACGCGCATGTGCGGCCGTTCGACGCTTGTACGCTGCGCTCTACACGAGCGTCGCTGCGACCCGAGCCATTCGGGCCTGCTCTGACTCGGGTCGTTTGGGAGCCGCTCCCGTATCCTCCGTTCCCGTCGTCGTCGCGCTCCCGAGACCGTTGAGGCGTCCCTCCAGAGGGAAGCGACGCAACACCGCCGGCGGGGGATGGAGGCGAGAGTGCGCCGTCCCGTACGCCGAGTCGGCGGCGGAAGACCCCGCGATCGTGTCGGCTTCGATCGCACGTTCGTCGAGAAGGCCGAGCACCTCCTGCGGTTCGGCGGTCGGACTCCCACCGTTCGGGTTTCCGCTTCGATGCTCGCCGGTCGCGGGATGGGAGAATTGGTGCGTCTGGAGACGCCTCGTCTGGTTCGGTGGATTGTGGTAGGAGGCCTCGTAGTTTTGGGAGACCTCCGTTGCAGCGTTCGGGGCGTGTCGAGACGCCCTACCTCCTTGCTCCTCGTCTCCGTAGAGGATCGAATCGTCGAGCGGGACGTCCCACTCGCTTCGACTCGCCTTAAGGTCGTGGGCGCGATGCAACGTCGCGGTGGACGGCAGCTCGCACGCACAGTACGTTCGCGATCGACGAGAAGCGGTGTGCGAGTTGCCGTGGGCAGGTGTGCTGCTGGCGTCGACGGAGGGCGCGAAATCGTCCGCGTCGTCGTGCGTGTCGAGCGGCCGGAAGCGAAGCGCGTATCGACCGCCACCTCCGCCCCTCCCCTCGGAAAACGACCGAACGCGCGACCACGTTACGAGCATGAGCTGCGGCACCGCGAGCCACATCACGTACTTGTGGACGCACAGGATCCAGACCGATCCCGAGGTTGCCCGCACCGCGCAGAGGATCACTTCGCGCACGCTGTGTCGGCGAGGCTCCGACGCGTACGCGAGCGCACAGTACGCGAGTCCGAAGAGGAGCGCGCGAAAGATGCGCTCGACGGCGACGGGCGTCGAGGGTGGTTCGCAAAGGGGGCCCTCGCCCGGCCGAACTGGCGGAGGGGCGAAGCTGGCGATGCACACCAACGAGACGCCGACGGCGACATGCGGGTAGTCGGAGTGCGCTCTCGGTGTCCACCCCTGCAAGAAGCCAGAAAGCGCCATGGCCGCGGTGAGGACGTGGTACAGCGCATGGCGTACGTCCCCTCCTGCGCCGTCGAGCAGATCGACGGCGGAGGGGACGTGGGTGCACGAGTGCATCAACTGTTCGAGTACGATCGCGAGGACGTAGACCCCTATGGCGGGGCGGAGTGCGTCGAACATCACGTCCAAGCCGCGGACGTGGGCGATCCGAAGGGGGCGGACGACGAAGAGCATGCCGACGAGCGCCGAGAGCGTCGCTGTTCTCACCGCGCTCACCGAAACGACCACCGAAATGAAGCTCGCGAGAACGCTCGTGAGGCAGCAGAGCACGATCGCGAGCGTCGTCTGCATTCCGGCAATGTAGAGGGCGACGGAGCCGAAATCGACTGCAGTGGCGGGTCCTCCGTGGAGTCGCTGTCCGTACTCCCAGTCTCCGATGCTCTGATCGTCGGACTGCGCGTCGTCGGTCAGTCCGGACGACTCGTACGTGTCGGCGAGAGAGGACGGCCTTCCGTAGATGGAGTACGTGGAGGACGACCGGGGCTGGCGAACGTGCATCTGCTCCTCCTCCCCGTCGTACCGGTCGACGGCTGCAGGCGAGAGACGCGACCGCTCGACGTCGTGCTGCGGTACGGGAGCCTCGGCGTTCCCGTCGCCGTTTCGCGCGTGGATCTGGAGTTCGTGTCGACCTCCGCCGCGGTCGGAGTCGGCCCGTGTCCTTCTTCGGGACATCGCGTCGCCGACGGGTTCCATTCTCTCCGCCGTTCGCGTCGAACGTGTTGGGCGGACGTGGTTAGCGCAACAAAACGTCGTTCCGAAGCGGCGGCGCGTCGCTTAGGTATGCGCGACGAAGAGAGCGCGTCCGGCAGAGCGCGTGTCCCGTGGAGAGCGTTTCGGAACGTTCGCCGACTTTCGAGGCCCACCCACACACCCCCTCCGACCGTTTCTACGACCTACGCTCCCGTCTGGGACAGACGGTATTTCCGCTCCATCCGCTGCCGCACGTCGGCCAACATGTCGTCGAGATTGCCACCGCCTCGAGGGTTCTCGCGTCTTCGGCGACTCGACGCCGCGTCGCGAACCTCTAGATACGACGGCGTGGAGAGGGGCGTCGGAGGAGGGCCTTTGCGCGCCGTGCTGGGAACCGCTGGTTTTCGCATCCACGAGAAGTGTGTCCGTTCGGCGTGCACCGGCCACGTGACGACGCCTCGGTCGGACGGCTCGTCCGTCTTGAAGATGCTGTGCAGCACGGGGGGTCGGTTCGGCATCTCGTTCGACCAGACGGCGATGTTGACTCCCTCGAAGACACGCAGTGCGGCGTCGATCTCGGGTTCGCCGCCCCAGCGGTTGCTGCGCATGTCCTTGAGGTACTCGCGTTTGTTGGCAAGGGCCAGCTCGGGGTGGTCGGTCGCCAGCGCGTCCCAGTCTCGATCGAGCACGTAGCAAATATGATCGCGGAGCCTTACGACCTTCACCTCGTTTCTCCGCTCGTCGAAGAACAGGTGCGACTTCGGGTGGTTGTGGTGGCGCGCGAGGTGCCCCAAGGCATGGAAGAGACAGTGGTGGTCGCCCGGCGTCGGGACGACGACGAGTCTTCCCGGGGGTAGGAATTTGAGCGAGGCCTCGTCTCCAAAATTGTCGATTCGGCGCTCCATCGCGCCCACGTCGGCGTTCGCCTCGACGGAGAGCAATGCAGGACCGGCGCACCTGTTGCCGAGGGCGTTACCGCGGGCGAGCGAGCACAGGGAAGGGGTCTTCATCCGCAGACGAGCCGCGTCGCGCCGTCTCTCTCCCTCTCCCGTCTCTTTGTGGCGATGCTCTTATTGCGCGGACGATGGGAGAGACCTCCACGCGAGCCCACGCTACTCATCGTCGAGCGCGATCTGTCCGACGATCTGACCGACGATTCCCGCCAGTATTCGAAAGTCGCCCGGTCGCATCCCCGACATGTAGGGTCCGATGTGCTCGCGGGTCCTTCTCCGAGGGCGACTGACCGAACCACCCACGTTCGTCCCGCCACTCGAAAGGGCGCCGTTCCGTGCCGCCACGAGCGGCGATCCCGGGATCGTCGTCACGGCCGCTCCAGAGACGGGATAGTTCGCATGGTTCGCGCCGTTTGGATCGGTCGTCGGCTCGTGGGACGCAGACACGAACGTGCCGGGCATTCGCATGCGCGGCACCGGGGAGTCCGCGCTCTCGTCCGACTCCGTCGAGGCGGTCGACGCGGCCGATCCGTGTCCGGCGGTGGGGGAGAGGAGGACGACGCTGTAGAGGAGCGCTCCGGCGATGTTTCCGGGGCGGAACTCCGACAGCGAGCCGCCGGGCGCGATCGCCTCCAGAAAACGGTCGCTTCCGAGGAGCTTCATCGAGCGCGTCCTCATCCCCGTCGTAATGTGCACGCGCAGCTGCATGCGGGAAAGCTCCTGCTTGATGTGGAGCTTCGTGCACTCGACAGACATCTTCGGCTCGCGTCCGTGTGTCGACGAGGCCACCGACGACTCGTCGTCGCCGCTCTCGGTCGAGCGACGCGCGACCGACCGAAACGAGGCGCTCCCCATGCGTCCAGCCGGTATCGATATCGGAAGCGACGCCCCTCCCGAGAGACTCGCGTGGGCGCCCGATACGCGCGACGACTGCCTCTCCGCGTCGGAGGGCGCTCCGTCGGCCGGCGTGCACGGCGACTCCACGGACGCGTCGTCGTTCATGAGCCGTCGTGCGACGTGGAGGCTTCGCGAGCGGTTGGTCTCCGAACCGCGCGCGAGCGTCGAGATGAGCTGCTTCACGGACGACGCCGTGACGAGAAGACTGCGTACGCCCCCGCAGCGCTCGTCTTCGCTCGTTCCCGGGACAACGAGACGCTCCGTGTCCTCGATGCACATCAGGAGACTGATGAGCGCGAGCAGATCGTTTGGGCAACCGCTGAGGTCGCGGTGGCAGCAGCTTCCTGGCCGCGACGTGCACACCGAGTGGTGGGTCGCGATCCGACTCCACAGCGCTGCCGTCGCGTTCTTGACGCGTACGACCATCTCCTCGTTGAGCGTAAGGTCGTGGCTCTCGATGAGCTTGTCGGTGGAGCGCTGGAGCGCGTTCCCGCGCAGCTCGATCGCACGAGAAACGCCGTCGGTGGCTCGGGCGCCGGCGAGAGCCTCGTTGGCCGCGGCGCGCGTCGCCAGGTCTTGGCTCACCCGCATCGACTCGGGAACACGCGTGCGCTCGTCGATTCCGAGCGAGTGGCTTATCGCGTTGCGCCGCTCCTCGACCGTCTTCGGCGGCACGACCGGGCCTCCGAAGTCCGCCCGCGCGTCTCCGCGAACCGTGAGGTCCTCGTCGCGTTCGCCCTGGCCGTTTCGGTCCCTCGAGACCATTTCGACGGCGCTCGCCGCTCCACACGACGTGCAGCTCGTCTCGCCTTTCGTCATTCGAACGAGCGTTGGGTTCCCACAGTGCGTACACGCGGAGTGCGAACGCACGGGGGTCGCGCAGCGCCTCCGTTCCGCCGTTTCGATTGCCGAGAGACTCTTCGCACGGGAGACGACGGGAGTCGTAGCGCCACGTCTCGCGAGCAAGGACCGACTGGCGTTGTTTCGGCGTCCGAGCATCTGACAGGAGCCGTCGCTCTCTCGGAGGAGGCGTCGTCGATCGTACGTGCTCGTCGTCGCAATCGTCGCGCCGGATTCGCCGGACGCGGCGGAGAACGGCCGTCTCGTCCCACCGCGGAGGGGAGAGGGGCCCGCTCGCGCAAACGCGGGGGTCGCCATCCCCACAGAATCGTTGTCCTCGTCCTCGTCGGAGGTCTCGGCGTACGCGAAGGAAGAACCTCCGAACAGCGTCGTCCCCCCAACGCCTCTGCGGTCCGGAAACGGCCAGACAGACTCGCACGACTGGTCGACGTCGAAACATCGCGATCTGTGCGGTTCCTGCACGTCCATGCGATCGGAGAAGATTTCCGTGCGCTCGTAGAGAGTTCGCCCGCTCGTCGTCGCACCCTCTCCAAAGAGACCGGAGAGGAGCTCCGCGGGGGGATCCGACCCGGCCCCCGTCCCGGGCCCCGTCTCGTGCCCGCCTCGGACGGCGCATACGAAAGCGGGCGCCGTTTCCGTGCAGAGCGTCATGGGGGTGTCGCTGCTCGCGCTGCGCATGAGGGGGTGACTCTGACTGAACGACGCGTCGTCTCGACTCCACCCCTTCGGCGGACCCATGAGTCCGGACGCGCCCGCGATCCGGGCGGTGCGGGACACCGCGGAGAGGATGTCTTCGAGAAGGTCGTCGGTCGGTCGCCGCGAGCCGTCGGTGGAACCGGAGAGCGTGGGAGCGTTGGACACGCGCGCCATGTTCGCAGTGGCCATGTGCACGGCGAGGGTCCTCTCTTTGCCACCCGCCGATCGGCGTCGGGATCTCTCGGCACACTTACAGAGTTGCAAAGCGCAAGTTTCTCTCGGCAGACGCCTCCGAAGTCGGGCCCCGGGTCCGTAGACCCGGGGCGGGAGCGGTCGCCGCTCGCCTTCTTCTCCCCCTCGAGAGCTCTCCTTCGAAGTCGGCCGCCAAGGAGCGCGGAACCCGTACTACGAGCAACGACCGGTGCACGCTAACGACCCCGCTCGACACGCCTGAGTGTGGGCCGTTCGTAGAGGCCCGTCCGGGTGCCAGGTAGACGGCCATGCTCCCCTCGGACGAGTCGAGCGCCATCCAGAGCGAGGCGATCGCCTCCGCAAAGGGAGCGACGCTCCGGGTGGGGGTTGGACGGCCCTCTTCGGGCGCACCGTGTCAAAAGGACGCTCTTCCTGAGACCACACCCCGCAGAGGCAAGCGTCGCACCCCTTCCGACCTTCGTGCACCGCAGCGGCACGCTCACATTCCGGTCCCTCTCTCTCGACGCTTGCGTGCTCTCTCCACACTTTCTCAGTTCTCACGTGTCGTAGATCCCGACCGACGCGCGCCTTGACATTCACAACGCGGCCGCCGTGCGAGCTCCGTTCCGTCCCTTGCTCCGGAGGGGGCTGGACGTGGGTCTAGAAGTCGTTGGGTGCCTCGGGAGTCTTCGAAACGTGACGATAGGCTTGGACGCGCCGGTTCAGATCCGATCCCAGTGCGTTTGCCTGCACGAGCTGCGAGTAGTGGGCATCGTTGAGCCACGAGATTGGCTGCAGACTGTTGGGCTGCACCCCGAGCGAGGCGGCCGCTTGCTCGACCGGCGTCAGATCTTCAAAGGTGAGCCGCTGGCCCTCCATTCCGGGGGCACGGGACCAGTGCGATCCGACTAGGCGGTGCGCGTAGTCGGGCATGCCCTCCGGCGGCGAGATCCCCACGTTCGCCACCGCCCCGACGCGGTCGTTTGTTGCGTAGGGGTGCGCTTGGACGCCTTGGTACGGCGACGGCGCCGTTGCCTTTGGACGGATCGACATAGGGTGAGGCGATTTGGAGCTCGGGGCGCGCGTGGTCGGTGGGGCCGAATCCTCGTCCGCTTCAAGGGGTGGGCACCCGAAGAGACTGGCGCGACCCTTATTACCCGAAGGCCGTACCCGTCGAGTAGGCCCGTACGACGCCGTCGAAATAAGCGTTCGGGTCTCCACGACCGACAGAGCGCCGACCGGAGCGTCGCGTCGGACGTCCATGAGCCTGCGGAGCGTCTCTCCGGACGCGGAGGTCGCGCAGAGCGCGGGGTACGGCGTCTCCCTACGCAAAGTGTTTGCGAACATGGTCTCCGGCAGCGGAGACGGCCGCGCTGTCCACGAAGGAGACGCTCCGTCGGTGCCAAACGTGTCGTCGCTCTCGAACCTTTCGCTCCACCCTTCGACCGCACCCCAGCTCGCAGTGTCCATCGCGCCTCCCGCTCGGTTCGGGTTTGGCGACCTTTCGCGCACTCACGGAGCGAAGCTGCGCATCGCCGCGGCCATGGACGGAGACGCGGCCTCGAAGTGCGGTGCGGAGGCAGTCGCAGCTCCGCCGACGATCTCCCTCTTTGCGCCCCGAGCGGAGCCGATGGGTCGGCCGAGGCACCGGGAGGGCACACCTTCCGCCACGCCGCCCCCTTCGTACCCCTCTTCGCATCCCCCTTCGTACCCCTCTTCGCATCCCCCTTCGCACCCCCCTTCG
>Ga0302122_10002175_pt1 | contig 12326 bp, 7 predicted proteins | sample CB21_SCM_MG_FD_203115 | JGI IMG/M metagenome (GOLD analysis project Ga0302122, IMG submission 203115) | Marine microbial communities from Western Arctic Ocean, Canada - CB21_SCM | ecosystem: Environmental > Aquatic > Marine > Oceanic | place: Canada: Western Arctic Ocean | collected 2017-09-28
CTTCGAGCGCCGCGCGCGCGGCGACGCCCCAGCGCGCTTCGTCGTACGCCAGGGCTCCGGCCAGGGACGCCTCGGACTCGCCGTAAAGGGTCACCGGCGTCGCGCCGTTGCCCGTCGCGACCACGAGGCCGCCGCACGTGGCATTCGCGGGCGCGGCGACGGGCACGCCGTGCTCCAGCGCCAGGAAGCAGCCTGTGGAGCCGGCCGGCGCGACCACCACGCGCGCCGCCGCCATCAGCCGCCCGAGCTCCGCCGTCGCGGCCCGGAGCGGCCCGGGCCCCTCCAGCGCGACGAGGGGCAGGGGCGCATACGCGACGGAGCACGCGGCGCGCGTCGGCCGGGGCGTCGGCGCCGCGCGCCGCGCGCCGGCCAGGTCCGCGAGCGACGCGTCGCCCCCGTCGTCCGCGGAGGCCGCCCTGGCGCCGCGCTCGGACGCGCAGTGGAGCGCTACGACGTCGCTCCAGTCGTTGCCCGTGACGACTAAGCGGCGGCCGCGCCACCGCGCCAAGAGGTGGGCGAGGGCGGCGCCGTGCCCCCGGCCCGGGCCGAGCACGACCAAGACGCCGCGCCGTCGCGCGTACGACGCCACGTGCGCGTGCGCGTCCGCGCCGCCGACGAGGGACGGGCTGTCGACGTCCGTGCGGTACGAGGCGAAGACGACTTGTGGATAGCTCGACGCGTTCGGCCGCGCGCGCCGCTGCAGCGCGCGGAACGACGGGACGAGCGCCGCGTCGCCCGCGACCACCGCGGAAATAGCGGGGTGCGCGTAGAGCAGCCGCTCGTAGCCGTAGACGGCGGCGGCCGAGGCGGACGGCGCCCCGGCCCGGAGCTCCGCGCGGTAGTGCACCGCGTCGCTCAGGAGCGCGACGAACGTGGGCCGCGCGCGCGAGGCCCGGAAGCGCTCCAGCGCGACGTGGGCCGCCGGCCGGTCCCCGAAGCGCGCGTCGAAACTTAGTTCGAGGAGCGCGAGGTCGTAGGCCGCCGCGGCCAGCGCCTGGGGCGCCAGGACCCGCGTGAGGCCCTCGTCGTCCGTCTGTACGTCCACCCAACACGCGTCCAGATCTAGTCGCCGCCGGAACCAGAGCTTCGCCGCGGCCGGGGGCCGCGCGCGGGTCCTGACGTAGCCTTGGGAGCGCCCGCGCGTCGCTACAGTCACCCGGTGGCCGCGCCCGCAGAGCCACTCGACCAGGCGTAACGTGCGCGCGTCGGAGCTCTCCAGGTGCCTCAGGGGCGCGTCTCGGACCACGAGGATGCGGCGCGGCGGCTCGGGCGCGAACGCGCCCAGGGGTTCGCCGGCGCCGACCTGGGCCCTGGCGCAGGCTCTAGTTGCTGGCACAGAGTGTGCCACAATAGTACACGCCTCGTCGACGCGCACGGGCCGGTTCCGCTTCTTGAGGGACGAGTTCGCGGCTATCGCGACGGCCGCTTGCACACACCACGTGTGGACCACCTCGCTCGCGTCGCGGGCCTGGAAGAGCGGGAGGTGGTCGAGGCCGCACCGGGCCAGTTCGATTTTTGTTGAATCCCAGAGCCACTCCCGGGACGCCTCCGCCGGCGCGGGCCCCGCGCCGCAGCAGCACCGCGGGAACGCCGGCGTTTGTAGTAAGCGGCCCATGCCCTGCATCGCGGCCGCGGCCGCCTCGAGGCGACCCTTCGACGACGCCGGTACGGGTTCCGCCGAGGTGAGCCCGACGATCGTGGCATGGACCACCCGCCCGAGATGCGCGGCCGCCGTCGCCAGGACGGCTAGGTGCTCGCCCCTCAAATGCGCCATGGGTTGCAAGAGGGGCGCCCATCGGGCCGGGAGGAGTACCGCGTTGACATCTTCATTCAAAGAGAACGCCCAGCCCTTGGCGAGCGGCCGGCGCTCGTCCACGACGAGGTCGCGCAAGGAAGCGTACGTCGACGCGTTGAGGGCTGCGCCGGGGGCCAACAGAAGCACGTAGTCCGCGTTGGACGGGGCGCACGTGAGCAGGCTCGCGAGGTCCCGGTCGGCCTTGCACGCGTAGTCGAAGCGCTTCCTGGCGTCGTCGACGGCGTCGACGAGCGCAATGTGCACGTCGTCATGTACACGCGCCGCGTCCCGCGCCTTGAGCAGTGCGAGGGCGGCACCATTAAACCTGGTGTCGAAGAAGACGTGGGCGAGTTGCGGGAAGCGGCCGCTCGTCAACGAGGCCGTGTAGGCGTCGCCCTTGTGGGACGCGTAGCCGTGCGCAACTTGCCACGTGCCGAAGCCCCGGTCAGTAAACTCGAAGGCCGCCGCGACGGGGCAGCTCGGGAGCTGCAGGGCGACCTGCACCAGGGTCTCGGCCCGCGCGAAGGCGCCCGGTCGGGACGTCGCCTCGTGCACGTGGTCCGCTGAAAATCCTGAATTGTTGTCCCACGTCGCGTTCGTTCGGCGTTTGAGGGCCTCCACATTAGCTACGACGGTCGCGGCCTGGGCCGGGGAGACGGCCGTCAGCCCCAGCACCTCGGCGAGGCGCCGGACCTCGCCGCTCCGGTTCTCGAACATCGTTTCGTACCTCATGTCGTAGCACGCAACGCGCGCCCACTTCGCGTACTGCTGGAAGCGCGGCGCCACGTCGTGCGCGGCCGCGCTGGACCGTCGTTCGCGCGAGTGCAGCGCCTCCGGCCCGAAGCCCAAACAGCTCCCGAACATTTGCATCGACGAGAGGAGCACGTCCCTCAAATCGCGGTGCGACGTCACCACCACATGGACCTTGGGGAGGAGCCGCGGGACGAAGCGGTGCGTCTTCAGGAGGCACGGCGGCGTCCTTAAACACGCGTCGAATAAAGCGGAGTCGCCGTCCGCGTGGGCCGTGGACGGCTCTACACCCGTCGCCGCCTTGACCAGCTCCCGCAAGGCATTGAACTGCCACGTCGAGCCGCTCCGACTTAACCCCGCCACCAGCACCGTGAGGGCCGTCGCCGGCATATCCGTGGCGCAGCGCCGCGTCTCCACGAAGCGCGGTTGTCCCGCGAGCCGCGTCACGTTGGTCGGTCGGCGTGCCCGCCGCGTCCGCTGGAGCCGCGCGACCTCCGTGCGGAGTTTTGCAAGTTCGCTGTGAACCGTCGTGCGCGCCGCCAGCTCCGCGCGCAGCTTCGTTTGCGTAGCCGGGGGCGGCTGCGGCGTTGCCCGTTCGCCGGCCCGCGCGCTGCGTGCGCGTGCCGTCGCCAGTTCCGCGCGCAGCGTCGCGGCCTGCGTGTCCGGCGTCGGCTGCGGCGTTGTCCGCGGCGTCGGGCGGGGCGTCGCCGCCCGCAGCCTCGCGACGCGGTCGCGCAGCGCCGCAAGTTCCGCGTCCCGCGCTCTACGCTGCGTGTCGGGCGTGGGCTGCGGCGTCGCTAACGGCGGTCGTGGCGTGGGTCGCGGCGTCGGCGGCGGTGTCGGCGCCCACACCGCGAGCGACCGGAACACGACCCACGAGTTGCAGAGCAGCGCGCCGGCGGCCGCGCTCGCGAGCAGCCAGCACAGAAAGGCGCAGCGGCCGCCGCGCGGCCGGCGCTGCATCGCTGCTCCACCGCGCGGTCGAGGCATGCTTATTTAAGGTCCCCAGCCCCTAGGGCGGCGGCCGGCCGTCTTACTCCTCGATAGCGTCTTAAGGGCAGCCTCCGAGCAGTCTCATAACTCGTGCGGCTGCTCGTGCTGTACCGCTATGGTAAAATCAAGCGGCTCACCTTAACGGCGTGCGCTCTGCTTGCGCGGACACAGCAATTGCGCCATACCATTAATTTTTGGTGAGAAACCCGCGCAACATTTCTTCACGCCACCGACGCGTTCCACCGACGCGTTCATATATATTCACGTGATTTAACAATAGAAAGCTCGCCGGGGCCAAAGCATGGACCCGCGGAGCAATGGTCACCGCGGCGCGGCGTCGTCGTCCGAGCCCGACGCGTTGGCCCAGCCGCCGTCGTCCGCGGCCACGGACGGGACGCGGCGATTCCGCGCGGACTCCAAGAAGGCGACTAGGAGCTGCGTCGCCTCCTCGTCGGAGGACGCGTACCGCTCCTCCGTCCGGCGCCGCTGCCGCCGCGCGGCGCCGGCCGCCCGGCCCTCGGCGGCGACGTCGGCGCGGAGCCGCGCGCCGTCCGCGAGCACGGCGTCGATGGCGTTGGGCGTCGTGGTGGCGTCGAGCGCGGCCTTGGCCGTGACGAGCCACGCCCGCACCCGCCGCGCGGCCGCCGCGCCGACCGTCAAAGGCTCGTCGGCGGCGCGGCGCTTCCGGTCCGCGGCCTCGGCCTCGCGCCGCTGTGCCTCGAGCCGCCGTCGCCAGACCGCCTCCAGGTCCGCGATCTCCCGCCTCGACCGCTCGACGGTCGCCGGGCTCGCGTTTTCGAGCGGGTGGAAGACGCGCTTCCCGATGCTGGAGTCGCCCGTGAACTTCTTCGTGATGCGCATCGGGTCGCAGTTCAGCTTGGCGCTCAGGTAGCTCCGGAGCGTGGTCCCCGGCGCGGCGTCCAATAAGCCGCCGTTGAAGTCCCGAATGACGCGCTCGACGTAGGCCTCCTCCTCCGCGGTCCACTTGCCTCTTCGTAGAACGGAGGAGGCCATTCTTTGTGCGCTGGATAGCACGCCGCGGTGCTATAGCCAAAAGATCGGCAATTTTTGTAGCAGCGCTCCTGAGGGTCACGGATGCAACCTTCTGGCTCTGCAGTTAGTATGACCTCTAATGAAACGTTTCCACGTTGTGCTTGCGGCGTTGAGTTGGGTGGCCGATCGCAATCCTGTTGATGTCAAGTTGACAAATCGAGCCAAAACTAAAATCGCCCAAACGGGTTTTCGCTAGGTTCCGTACTAGTGGGGCTAGTCGCAATAAGTAGTCACGCACACGTGAGATAAGTCGGCTGGGGAACCGGGGCTTTGGAGGCTCTCCACCGGCGCAAGATCAACCTATAGCTCCAATTTGCAGTGAAACTTATGTCTAGAGGGGGAATTTGGTCACTCGCTGGGCGTCAGGGTCGGGGGGAACGTGCCCCACTTCCCGCGGCCGCAGACGTGCGGCGAGCCGCCGCTGACCGAGTTGTAGGTCGCGATCACGAGCTGCTGCGGCGGCGGCCGCTCCGGAGGGATGATGGGGCGCGACGCGCCCGGCCGCGGGATGCGGTAGGGGGACCCCTTCTCACCCGAAGTCGGCGGGCGCAAGTTCCGCGTCGGGGAGTCCCGGAGCCGCTCGAAGGTCTTGCCGTAGGACCGGCGCATCTTGTGGTGCGCCACGGGGTCGCGCTCGCGCACCCAGTTCCTGGGCGTGTCGTGCGCCAGGCTGGCCTTGTCGTTCGGCGGCAGGGGGTGCGAGTGCGAGGCGCGGGGGACGCTCCGCACCATGGGCACGGCCGTCAGCGCGCCGTGGCTCTCCGCGCTCGACTGCTGCCAGATATGAGAACCCTTGCTGTCCAGCTTGAGCTTGCTGGGCGAGCCGAAGACCGACTCCGCCTCCACGGCCGTCGGCGACGGCCCGTGCGCCGCCGGCATGATGCCGGTGCGCGGGTCGACGCCGTGGATCATGCCGAGGACCGGGTCCTTGGAGGCCGCGAGGACGGCGGTCGAATCCATTACGGGTTCCTTGCTGTGGGCTCCACAAAGCCTTTGCCTGGCTGGGCTCCGCTGGCGCTGTGACGGCGTCGAGCGTGCGGCCTCCCGGTCAAACGGGGCGTCTCCCGGTGCCTGCGGGGCAGCACTGGTGCCGCGCGGCGCTGGGAGAGCGTCACGCAGCGCCTCCCTATGTTTGAGCTATATTTTTTTCCATTTGTCGCGCGGGCGCGGTAGCTCTCGCCGTTCTTGTCTGTATCCGACTTGACGGGTGATAGATACCTCAAGGTGTTACCTTTTTTTTGCTTTTGTTTTTTTGGAGCTGCAGGAGCTGCAATATTGGGCAGTGCAGATACACACACGACCTGCAAGGTAGTTGGCCCATTGCAACCGACGCTCTGACGTCCTTAAGCTAGCGCGTCACATCCTTGAAGTCGTGCGAGCTCGTAGGCCCGCTGCAGCTCTAGGAGAGCATATTGCAATCATGGGCAAAATACTGCTCACGCGGCGGACAGCGATGTTGCTCTGCGCACACTTCGCCACAACGCGAGCGCTGCGACCAGTTATGCTGCTCTGCGCTCTCGTCGCCACTGCGCGAGCGCTGCGGCCGCCCGCAAAAATAGTAGTGCTCGACGGCTACACCGCCACCGCGGGCGTCTTCGAGGACCGCGAGACCGCGTGGCGGCCGGCGCTTCGGGACGGCGACGAATTGGTCGTGTATGACCGCACAGCGCCGAGCGACGTCGTCGGGCGTCTAGAGGGAGCGTCGGTCGCCGTGGTCAACAAAGTCCTGATCACCGACGCCGTGCTCAGCGCCGTCCCGTCGCTCGGCCTCATGAGCGTCACCGCCACAGGCGTGAACAACGTCGACCTCCGGGCCTGCGGCAAACGTGACGTCGCCGTCACGAACGTGCCGGCCTACTCCACGCCGAGCGTCGCGCAGCACGTGATGGCCTGCGCGCTCGACTTCACGAACAAGGTCCACGGACAGAGCGCGGCGGTGAAAGGCGGTGCGTGGTCGAATTCGCCGGACTTTTGCTGCTTTCCCGAGCGAACCGTGGAAATCGCGGGTAGCATCTTCGTCGTGGTCGGCGGCGGCGCCATTGGCGCAGCGGTGGCCGCCGCGGCGGGGGCGCTGGGCGCCGACGTGCGCGTGGTCTCGGCGCGCGACAGGCCGGCGCTCGATGCAGCCCTGGCGGAAGCTGATTTTCTTAGTTTACATGTCCCGCTCGCCGCCGAGACGGAGAACCTCGTCGATGCGGCCTTCCTGAACGCGTTGAAGCCGAGCTGCTGCTTTATTAATACGGCGCGGGGGCCTATTGTGGACGAAGACGCACTCCTCGCCGCGCTGAATGATGAAACGCTCGCCGCGGCGTACCTCGACGTCCTGGTCGAGGAGCCGCCGGGGAAGGACTCGCCAGGCGCGGCGCTGATTGCGCACCCGCGATGCGTCGTGACGCCGCACACGGCGTGGGCCACGGACCAGGCGCGGGGGCGGCTCGTCGATACCGCGTGCGCGTCCATCGCGGCGTTCCTGCGGGGCGACGAGCTCGCGCACCGCGTGGGAACTTAGTAACTTTATTGCACATTTAAAAAATCACTGGACGGCGCAGCCCCGCTCGACGGCTTCGAGTGACGTCTCGGCCGCGGCGCGGCGGCGGCCGAGTGCCTCTTGCAGTTGGTCGCGCGCCAGCCTGGCGTTGCGGGCGGCGGCGGGGAATTCGGGGAAGCGGGCCACGGTCTCCGCGAACAACGCGAACGCGCCCGCTTTACGGACGGCCACCGCGACGTTTATCCGCGCGCCGTCGTCGCGGAGGCCTTCGAGCCCTGCGAGGGCGCCCAGGGTCCAGCAGCCCGCCGCCCGCGCCGAATCGTCCGAAATTACGTTTAACGACGCGACGAGCAAGTGGCAGGAGTCGGCGGCGGTCGCCGCGGCGCCCTGGTCGGCGTGCGCCGCGTTGTAGAGCGCCAACGAAGCTAGCCCGACGAATCTCGCCGACGTGCCGTGGCGGCTTAGCGCGTCCATGATAGCGTCGACGGCCCGTGGCGCGCTCAGCCGGGCGGAGGTCTCTCGGTCCAGGAGCCGCGCGTGGCCGAGGATCCCGAGCCCGGCTCGCTGCACGGTCTCGTCGTCGGGGCACCGGCGCAGCGCCTCGAGGGCGCACGCGAGGCCTCCCAGCGCCACGAAGCGATCGACGAACACGTCACCGCGCGCGCACGCCGCCGCGCACGCTCGCAGCGCGGCCCCGTCGCAGTTCGCCCGTCGCAGCGCGCGGAGGAGCTCCGTCGCGACGACGGAGGCCACGCGCGCCGCGTCCGCCGAGGAGATGCGAGCCTTTGACGCGTAGTGCGCCTCCAGGCGCGCGGCGCCGCGTTTTGCGAATCGGGCGTCGGAGCCGTACTCCCGCAGCGCGCCGGCGAGCGCCTCCGCCGGCGCCGCGGCCACCACCGCCGCGTCCAGCGCGGCGCGCCCCTCCCGCCGCCACTCCTCGTCGTCGCCGCCGTCGTCGGTCGTTCGGGTCGTCGCGGTGGTGAGCGACGCGTCGTCGCTGTCGTCGCTCAGCGTCGACTCGGACTCGGAATCGGAGCTCGAGTAGTAAAAGCCGGGCACGCCATGGGGCGACCCATGGGGCGACGCCATGTGGAAACCGGCCACCGCCTCCAGAGCTGCCATGTCCTCGCGGGGCAGTAGCTCGCTGTCCGCTTTCGGCTGTCCGTTCGGCGCCCGCCGCTCGCTGGACGAGTCGTGTGCCTCGCTGACGGGCCGTTGGGCAGCAACAATGGGCAGCGCCAGCCGATGGATTGCGGGCGCGGGTATTTTACAATGTTGATCGAGGCTGCCCACACGCGCGACGTTCGTCGCAGATCGCCTGACCAGCTTCGCGCACGCGCAGAAGTTCACCATGGCGGCCCGGGTCATCCCCGTGACCGCTCCGGACAGCGACGGCGACGACCCGTCCACGCCCATCGAGCTGCCCTGCCGCTGCGACGCGCCGCTCAAAACAAGGACCGAGACGCCCTGCCCCGTGCACCAGGACATCACCTTCGACGCCGACGCGCTGGCCGCGGCCGCGGGCGGCGACGCGCGCCTCGACGCGATCACGTTCCGGAACCACTACGTCGCATCGATCACCGTAAGCCAAAAGCAGGGCGCGGCGTGGGTCGTGGTCCTGCGGGACCAGCAACTCATGCGCGACCCCCACTGCGAGGACGACGCCCAGGCGCCCGCGACGCTCGAGACGCGCCGCTTCGCGAAGGCGTTCGACCCGCACCTCTGCGGCACATACGCGGACGCCGCGGACGGGCTGCCCGGCGGCTCGCTCCGCATCCGGCTGACGCAGCCGTCGCCGGTCTGGGGCGCGTGGGAGCTGCGGGACGTCAAGTGCCTCATGCAGCGGGGCGAGCCTCCGACCCCCGCGGAGCGCCTCCTGCGGCGGCGGGACGAGCCCCCCCCGCGACGCGCGGTGTCGCCCCCCGGGGCGCCGCCCTATGTCCTAGCGCCGAGCATAAGTGAACTGTAATCCTCATTCGGGCGCCACCTTGGCGCCCATGGAGTCGTCCCGCATGAAGTTGATCTCGGACGGCGGCGCGTCGCCCGCGACCCTCGCTTTGAACGCCGCGACGGCCCCAATCACCTCAAAGTCCATCTCGTCGACAAAGGGCGGCACCCGCAACAAGATGTTCCCAAACACCACCAGCAACGGGCAGATCAGGACGATGGTCAAGACGACATACACGTTGTACCACGCGAGCGTGCCGTGTAAGACCGCCCGCGCGAAGCGATACGAGTTGCACAGGACCAAGGATTGCAAGGAGCGCACGATGAAGGACTCCGTCTCGACTCCCATGCGCCAATTCCTGGTGAGCCCTTTTTCGCCGAACAGGATGTAGAACGTGAACGCTGCCAGGAGCAGGATCACCGTGTTCAGCCCCGCCTCGACGTACCCGATGAGTTGGTGCCCACTCCCGAACCTACAGACCAGCGCCTCCGCGGCGTGCAGCGCCATGGCCAGGGCCCAGGTGCTGTCCTTGGGCACGATCAGCTCGTGTAAGACGTCGTCCTGGTACAGGCGCAAGTACAATTGGAAGGGGAAGTCGTCCTCCACTTCCGGTACTCCCGTTTTCACGACGAAAATGAACCTATCTCGTAAAGTCGCGTACCACCGCAGCGCCTTCGTCTCCTCCACAACACCGCCGGCGCGCTGCGTCGCGAGGTGCGACGCGTGCTGTAAAAAACGTTGGTTCGCGTGGACCGCGAGCCGCGCCGCCACGTACAATATAAGGAAGTAGAGCACCATGCCCAGGAACAGGGCCACGTGGGCCACGTGCACGACGTGGTCCAATTGGGAATGCGTCTGCGGGAACCACTTCGAGTCCTTGGTCCGGCGCGCCACGGCGTGGGAGACCTCGAACGCGTGCGCCACGAAGAGCGCGAAACTGATGAACCCGAGCACCGCCAGCTCGGCCTCGCCCCGATGAACGAGTTCCTCCACGTAGTTGCGCCGCTTCCCGATGCCGTGCTCGATGTGTTTTAGTTCGGCGGCGTGCTTTCGATTGGCGCGCGCGGCGCGCGTCTCCTTCAAGTTCCGTCGAGAGGTTTCATACGCGGGCCGCTCGCGCCGGTGGAGGAGCATGCCGATCTTGTCTTGGATCTCACTCTCTTTGTGCGCGTCGATGGACAGCGGCGTCAGTTTATGCGACTTCTGGTGCATGACGTGGATGACCTTCTCGAATAGAAGTGTCGTGGCCATCAGGAACAGCGCGCAGATCGAGTCCACATAATAGTACTCGCGGTCGCCGTGGGCGCCTGCATTATCTTCCTCGAACCAGGCCTCCATACAACCATGACTCGCACAAACGTGGCAGGCCTCCTCGCAGTAGTGGAGCGTGAACGTGTGGCGCGCGCAACTTTCCTCGCAGGCGTGCGCGAGCGCCGAGCAGGGGTAGTGGCGGTCGTGGCAGGTCTCGTCCGCGTGGTCGTCCGTGGCGGCGCTCAGCTCCCGGTGGTAGGGGGCGCTCGCACCGGCCGCCGCCGTGAGGGCCAGGCCGTGGCGGATCTTCATGGCTTGTAATATGCCGTGTCGACAGGCGTCTGGGCTGCCTGTTGGTACAGGCTGCCCCTAGGATCTGATTGTATGCTCACGGACGGTCAAATATGCAGCGCGGTATGGACTACAGGTGTGTACAATGTCTGCGACAACGTGTGCTACGTATGCTACGATGTGGGCGCACGAACGTTAAAAGCGTAAAAGCGCTGTGGCCAGCGCGCGGTTTGCGCTGAGACCCGCACGCGGTCCGGACCGTCCTGACGGGTCAGGCGGGGAGGCCTCTCGGGGGGAGCGGAGTCCGAAGTGGCATCTGCGCGTCACCCTCCACGCCATCGTGCACGCGGGTCCCACTTCGCGCGCCGCGCGAACCTCGACAGATCAAACCACACAAGCTTACTTCAACACGCGATCCCCGAGCTCGTCCCAGGCCCCCGAGCGTTGCTTTTCGAGCGTGAAGATCACCTCGCCGTCGTCGAGGTACCACGTCGACTCGTCGACGTCGATGGGGGACGTGAGGCGGTCCACGTTCAACAAGGAGGCCTCGCCCAGGCTCACGAGGATCGACCCGCGTTTGATGGCCACCTTCAGCGCGCGCGCGACCGTGCCCGCCGGCACCGTGACGCGAATCTCGACCTCGGTGTTCGTCTGCGTCCAGGTGTAGCCGTCGCCGCGCCGCGTCATTAAGAGGAGCTTCTTCTCCTCCTCGCGCTGGTCGAACTTGACCGGGGGCGGGGCGCCCCCGCTCTTCTGGCCGAGCTTGGCGTACATGTCCGACAGACTGGCCATGCCGCCGGGCGACTTCTTTGTGATGGCCTTTTGGTCCGTGACCCACTGCGCGTCCGAGGAGCAGTCCTCGATCTTGAAGTCCTTTCTAATCCAGGCGTCGTCGTCGTCGAAATACCGCGACACGAAGCAGTCGCCCCGGAACGATTGGTTCGCGTGGCCGCAGCCCTGCGCTAAGCCGCAGGCGCGCTCGTTGATCGGCGCGTTCTTCGCGTGGCCCTTGTCGTCGGCGTACAGCGACACGGCCATCAAATGCGTCTTGTCGGGCACCGTCATGGCGAAGGTGTCCACGTTCACGCCCGACGCCACCGCGAGCAAATCTTCGTCCCGGACGGGCGTCTCGGGCGACTTCTCGTGGATCTGCTGCTTCAGGTTCCAGCAGTAGGCCGCCAGCTGGGCTTCGGTCAATGTGCCCGTCTGCGAGAAGTGGAGCTTCAGGGCTTCCCGCAGGTCGTCGTCCTCCAGCGTCGTGTTGCACGGGTGCTTGAACTTCTGCATCGGTTTATGGGCTTCGTGCGGGATGAGTACATAGGTGTACTCGCCGCGCGCCTCGAGCTCGGCCTGGCGCGTTGCTAGGGCGACATCCACGACGTCTTGCTGGTCGACGGCGGCGCGCATCGTTGTGTAGTGGTCGCGTACGTTCGTACGCGATCGATGCGACGCTGGCGTGGATCGCAGCGTGAGGTAAGGCCAAAAAACAAGCTCATATCGCGGTCAGCAAAAACCCGTTCAGTCTCGAGAGACTCTTTACACACCAATATTAACAGGCCTAAGCGGACGAGCCGTCTCCGAGCGCGTCCAAAACGTAATCCTGCGCGAAAAAAACGCTCGGCGACGACGCGTACTGAGGACGCCATCGGTCGAAGTCCGGGACGCCGCGTCCGCACCAGATTCTCGGCCAGGAGGTGCAGCATGAACCGCTGCGCCGCGGGGTCGCCGCCCGGCTTGAGCGGCGCGTCGGCTGGCCA
>Ga0302122_10002176_pt1 | contig 12324 bp, 8 predicted proteins | sample CB21_SCM_MG_FD_203115 | JGI IMG/M metagenome (GOLD analysis project Ga0302122, IMG submission 203115) | Marine microbial communities from Western Arctic Ocean, Canada - CB21_SCM | ecosystem: Environmental > Aquatic > Marine > Oceanic | place: Canada: Western Arctic Ocean | collected 2017-09-28
CGTAGACGAATCTCTCCAACCGTTAGCTCCCACGGAACCCGTTGCCGAACCAAAAGGACCTCCCCAAACCTACCGCGACTATACAGACTTCTGCAAACGTATGGAGCCCTTGGTTGCGAACTACTCGAACAATTTTGCCCAACGCCTGGATCGACTCGAACTCCAACCCCTCATTTCCATCGTTCTACCGGTTTACAACCCCGATCCCAAATGGCTTCGAGAGGCGATCGATTCAGTGCTCCAGCAAATCTATCCCTATTGGCAATTGTGCATTGCCGATGACGCTTCGACCAAACCCGGCGTTAGAGAAACTCTCCTTGAATACTCCGAATCCCACAAAAACATCAAAATCGCTTTTCGCGAACAAAACGGCCATATCAGCCAGGCCAGCAACACAGCGCTAGAGCTAGCCACAGGTGAATTCGTAGCCCTGCTCGATCACGACGATATTCTCCCTGCTCACGCCCTGGCCCGTGTCGTCGACTGCATAAACGAACACCCAGACGCTTGTGTAATCTACTCTGACGAAGACAAAATCGACGAAGCTGGCCAACGCTCCCAACCTCACTTCAAATCCGACTGGAACCCAGACCTCCTAATCGGTCAAAACTTCATAAGTCACCTTGGCGTGTACCGAAAATCAAAAGTAGAACGAGTCGGAGGATTTCGCGAAGGCGTAGAAGGCGCCCAAGACTGGGACCTGGTTCTGCGCGTTTCCGAACAATGCAATCCTGAGCAAATTCGCCATATCCCAGAAATCCTCTATCATTGGCGATCCATTGCCGGATCTACCGCAATGGATATCGGCGAAAAAAACTATGCCCATAAGGCAGCCGGCAAGGCGCTCGAAGAGCATCTCGCCCGTATCGGAAAAACCGCAACCCTGGAACCCGTCGATCGCTACTATTGGCGTCCCCGATACTCGATGCCCAAGCCAGCGCCATCGATCGCCATCATCATACCCACCAAAGACCACATAAATCTGCTCAAAACCTGCATCGATTCGATTCAATCGAAAACGAGCTATCCGCATTTTCAAATTATCGTCGCCGACAACGGGTCCGAAGAAACAGCATCAATCGAGTACTTTGAAGCGATCCAGAAACTCGGAATCGAAATAATCAAAACTCCTGGCGATTTCAATTTTTCGAAAATCAACAACACGATTATCCGCGATCGCTCTGAATCGCTTATTTGTCTCCTAAATAACGATACGACTGTAATAAACCAAAACTGGCTCGATGAGATGGCGATGCACGCTTGCCGAGAAGAAATCGGGATCGTCGGAGCCAAGCTCCTTTTCCCCCACGACCACGTGCAACACGCAGGCATCGTGCTAGGCATTGGAGGAATCGGAAGCGAGGCATTTAAATACATCCACAAAACCGATGATGGATACATTCACCGAGCCTTCCTGATCGGCAATTACTCTGCAGTAACTGGAGCATGCATGCTTTTTCGAAAGTCAGTCTGGGAGGAGCTAGACGGGCTCAATCAAAACGATACGCCAAACGCATACAGCGACGTCGATTTCTGTTTAAGGTGCCAAGAAAAAGGATACCGAATTCTATTCACCCCATTCGCCCAACTATACCACCACGAATCCGCCTCCCGCGGGCCAGAGAATAGTGAAGCCTTCCAAACGGCGATGGACTATATGCGCCAGCGCTGGGCAAACCGCATCCAGCGCGACCCTTACTACAATCCTAATCTTACATTGGAACGAGAGGACTTCACCCTCGCTTTTCCTCCCCGAAATTATTCGACGAAATGAAGGTCTCGTTCATAATCCCGGTTTACAACCAAATCGCGCTAACGTTGCGATGCATAGAGACGCTTCAAGAAACGGTGCGATCCTACGACTACGAAATAATCATCATAGACGATTGTAGCGATTCTGAGACAAGCGATAAATTAGAAACGCTGCAGAACGATCGTATCAAACTCTTCGTCAATCCATCGAATCTTGGGTACGCAAAGTCCAACAATATAGGAGCGCAGAATGCTCAAGGGGAGCTTCTAGTACTTGCCAACAATGATTTGGAATTCCCCAAAGGCTGGCTCGAGCCCGTCTTGAAATGCCTGGATAAGGAAGGCATTGGCATAGTCGGCAATATCCAGACTGACGCCGCAACAGGCAAGGTCGACCACGCTGGATTTCTCTTCGATGGGAAAGGTACGCTTCGCCACAAGCGAGAGCTCAATTCACGCCGATTCCTAAACAAGCAATTCACCAATTTTCACGCAGTAACCGGGGCCTGCCTAGCCATGCGCCGTGATCTATTTGTTAAAGTCGGTGGCCTAGATGAAGTATTTGAAAACGGATGCGAAGACATCGATCTTTGTTTCAAAGTTAGAGACTCAGGGCTAACTGTAGTAGTCGCCAACCAAAGCGTTATAAAGCACCACGTCAGTTCAACCCGAGGTCCCAACAATATTCGCGATGAGCGGAACATGCGGCGATTTCAACAAAAATGGCGATCCCGCATTACAGAAATAATGATCGCGGATTGGCCCAAGACCTACATAAAGGAAATCCGAAACGACAAAGGCGTTTTCGATTGGAATCGATTCAAAGAAGCGCTCAAGCATTGGCTTCCCAACTCAACCCTTTCGAAAACCAGCGCCCTTATTGTCGAAGCAAAATTGAAACGCAACGAACGCCATTGGCTCTCCATCTTAGATGGGAAATCAGATGAAATGATCAAAGCAACTTATCAATCAGACGCGAAGCAATGGCTTCACAAACATTTCGCCTACGAAGGCTTCGAAGGAAGTCAGTCCCTCGAAAAAGGACGTTGGATAAAAGACAAAGCGACGCTAAAGATGAAGTCGGGGCTCTTCGTATCAAGCGTACAAATATCCGGTACGATTCTTCCTCCTGGCGACAATATAGAATCGCAAGGGCAACTTGGATTACGCGTCACTACAAATGCAGCCGAGTCCAAGACCTACTATCCACTCGATGAAGGTGGTTTTGAAATCAATATCGAAGACATCCCCGATATCCCCGAAATGGATACGGTGTTAGAATTCGAACTCGCCGACGTCTGGCGAACCAATGCATATGCCTATCTAGGACGCGTTACACGGGGGTGGTTCTTTCTCCCACGCAAACTTCGTCAATTCTGGAAGACCCATAAAGAGCAGCGGAAAAACCAACGACTACTCATCAAGCGTATCTCCCTCAATCATGAGAAAATACTAGATTTCGAGTTCCAACCCAGTTCGCCAGTCAACTTCGATTTCCTGAGACGATATCGAAATATCGGGATCAATTTAGTTGGTTGGTTCGATGCTGAGCTTGGGATCGGCGAGTCAGTTCGACTGGCCGCAAAGGCCCTTGATGCTACTACAATCGAAACGAACCTGGTCCCGCTTAAAGTCAATTGCCTGGCAAGTCGCGAAGATAAAACCTACGCAGATCGACTCGTCCAACGAAACACCTACCCCATCAATGTCTTCCACATCGATGCGCCCCAGTGCGGAGACATAGACCATCACCACGGCGAGCATTTCCGAAAGGAGAAACGAAACATCGCCTATTGGGCCTGGGAACTCCCTGAGTTTCCAGATCACTGGATTCAATACTTCGACTACTTCGATGAAATCTGGACGCCATCCAATTTCGTCCGCGACGCAATTGCTATCAAGTCCCCTCTGCCAGTCTTAACGATTCCGCATTGCATCGAGTTTGAAATTCCAACGCACACCGAGAGAGCAAAATTCGGACTACCGGAAGATCGGTTTCTTTTTCTTTTTGCCTATGACTTGAATAGCTATCAAGAACGCAAGAATCCGATGGCAATTATCAGAGCGTTTAAGAAAGCCTTTGCTGGAGCTACCGGCAAAGATGTTGGCCTGGTTATTAAGACCCATTCAATACAACAAAACTTAGAGTCTTTCAATTTGCTAAAGCAAGATCTCGCTGGGATCGACAACGTTTATTTAATAGACAAACGCCTATCTAGAAAGGACGTCTACTCTTTGATGAATTCGGTGGACTCCTATGTTTCTCTCCACAGATCAGAGGGGTTTGGGCTCACAGTTGCGGAATCTATGTTTCTCGAGAAACCGGTAATATCAACCGATTGGTCGGCTACATCGGAATTCCTAAACCACTCGAATGGTTGTCCTGTCACTTTCGAACTAATTAAGATCAAGCAAGATTTCGGCCCCTATTCTCAAGGGCAATTCTGGGCTGAGGCTCACACCGATCACGCCGCTTCTCAAATGATCAAATTAGTCAATGATTCCGATTTCGCCAAACAAATTGGGAAGAATGCTGGAATTACTATTCGCGAACGATTCTCGCCCGAAGCGATCGGCAAGATCTACGAGAAACGCCTCAAATCACTCGCATTGTGGTAGTCCAAACAACCAAAGAAGAAGTCCATTGAAAACAATCCTCCTCTTAGTAAATCGATAGGAAAGCGAGCCAGATCTAAAAAACCTAGCTCTCAGGAATGGATGAACAAAGTCGCTTTCACTTTGCGAAAAGCGTTGGTACCGCACTGGTCAATAAGATCCGCAACATAACGCCAATCTCCCTCGTAAGTATTATCATTCCATCCCGCTGCTAAAGCAGTCTCGCGACGCGCCATCACGCATCCACAGTCAATAAACGAATATTCGAGCCGTGTATCAAAGTTGCGCCAGCTGTAATACTCGTGAACCATATCGCAATAAACCGCATGGGTTTCATCGTCGAAATGCTCTAGCATTTTTTCAGTAAACCCTGGCACGTGAAAGTTGTCCGAATTCGTAACGACAATAAAGTCTGCTTCAATTTGTTTTGCCACCTCTCGAAATCCCCACTGCCTAGGAGTATGCCCCCAATCGTTTGCTCGCTTTTCAGTATCTATTAAACGAATACGCTTATCTCCATCGATTATCGCTCGCGCTGCCTGAGTCAAATGATCCGAAGGTCCATCATGAACGAACAGCAGTTCCCAGTTTTCATAGGTCTGATCAATTAACGATACAGCCAGTAAGGGAAAGTCATTAAAAATCGGAGAAACAAATAGGACTTTTAAATTCCGATTTTCGATCTGCTCTTGATAGGCAGGATTGGCGACAAGATCCGCCGTTCTTCGAACGATTTCGAGATGCCTCAGCTTGTTCCGGAGATTTACGAGAGGCGGACGATCTTTCAGTCGAGGAGGCAGCAGCTCCGTAAGTTTGTAGAGGAATTCGGTTATCGGTTTCATTTCGAATCGCTAGACAAACAGGATCCGCTTCGCAGTCAAAGCGACTCTTCAAAATCGATCCTCAACACCCAGTGATTCGGTCACAAGCCTCGAATCCCATATTTCACGATAACATACAGAGCGCGTACGCCGTCTATGGGCCGGATCTTCTTTCCTTCATCGAAATCTCTTCGAGCATAAGAGATAGGAACTTCTATCACTTTCAACCCAGCAGCCGCCGCTTTTGCCGTTAGTTCTGGTTCGATTCCGAAATGCTTCTCTTCGAATTCAATGGATTGAAGAAATTCTCGAGGGAACAGTTTGTAACAAGTCTCCATATCCGTGAGCCGATAGCTCGTGAAGGAATTCGAAACCAGCGTAAGCAATCCATTCACCATGCGGTGCCAAAACGGACTCACTTCAGAAAATCCGCGATCGAGAAAACGCGAGCCGTAGGCGGCATCCGCTCCAGTCCGCTCGATCCCATCAATAAGCTTCCTGTATTCCCGTGGATCGTATTCCAAATCCGCGTCCTGAAAGATGATATGAGAACCCTTCGCCTCCTGAATCCCAGTCTTGAGAGCGGCGCCCTTCCCTTGGTTTACCTTGTGATGCACGATTGTATCAATCTCAGAGCCCAAGGGGCCCCTAAGTAAATCGGCCGTACCGTCAGATGATGCGTCGTCCACAACTATGATTTGTAAATCAGGCACATCGCAGTTTCGGACCGCATTGATCAGCGAAGACAATGTGTCTACTTCATTATGAGCAGGAACAACAACAGAAAGTTTCATTCAAATGACCTATTCAAAATGTCTCTGCAGGAGATCTATTTCCTCAGCTGGACAGCAAATTAACAAACGATCGAATGCTCGTACTAAGTTTTTGGTCAAGCGAAATGGTCGATTACACAAGATTCCGATTCTAAAAAAGCCCAGCTGGGACAGCTGGGCTTTTCAAAATCAATCCTGAAAATGGTTAATCAGCTAAAAACACTTCGACTAGGCCAATGCCAGTGGTCTCACCAACGCCTTCCATCACAAAAGAATACAATCCGGGTACAGCATCCACTAAGAGGATCGCATCCTTACTTCCTGTTGCCAAGACTGCTGCTCCCACTTCCTGCGAAACAGTGACGACCTCATTCGAATTCGCCGCATCTTCCCAGTTATCATTCACTGCAACTTCTATTTGAGGAAACCCAGGGGTAGTGAAATCGGTTCGAAAGAGCGTTATTTTTGGATCTACAATGGTACCACCTATGCCTATAGAAGGTCCCAAGCCTCTAAGCAATAATTTTGAATCCACCTCTCCACTTACTATAAAACCAGCAATCAGGCGTTCATCTCCCGTTCCCACAAATCCTCGAGTAGCCACGTTAACGAGCCTATTCTGAAGGTCATTCGGTGCCGATTGCCTGCTCTTATCGAAAACTTCTACAATCGCCAAACCGTTCGCATCGCCTTTATCGTTTACAACAACAGTGAAAAGACGTGTGCCATCCAGATTGAGGGCCAGCCCTGCATCGAGAGAATTGTCGTCACTATTAGGTTGCGCGAAGGTCTCCGGATCAAACAGCGTCTTGATTTCGGCCAATTGCGTGTCGCCCCAATTGTCATTGGAGTCTCTTTCTATATTAACTCCAGTACCCGAAGAGTAATCCGTTTCAACTAAAGTCATTTCGGGATCTATCGCGGTAGTAAGGCTCGGTGCCACTTTGGCCAATTCTGGGCCTTGAGCTCGCGTCAAAATATCAATGGGCCCCGTTCCTTTTATCACAAAGCCAAGGATCAAAGCTTGGTCTCCCGATCCCAGAACCCCGCGAGTCGCGATATTCGCCAAGGTTGAACGAAGCGTTTCAATGCTCTGGGCCGCAGTCATTTCCTCACCGAAACCATTGACCGCCACTAAGCGATATTCGTAATTCTTACCTCTCCCTATATCAGAGTCGTCAAACGATACGACATCGCCTCCGACAGACCCTAATACAGTCCAATCAACCCCGCCTTGCAAGCGGCGTTCGACGTTGAAGGCTCCTCCAGGTGCGGTCGTACCATTCCACCCAAAAGTCACTGTCCCTGGGGCCGGTTCGGCCGTTGAAAGACCAGCAAGGTTGATAACCGGTGGTCCAGCATCTTCCCCTGCTGCAAATGCTGCTGCTGCTAGGAACGGCGGTACATCGCTCTCACTTAAGAGAAGGCTCGCACCCGCGAAAAACTTCAAACTGTGAAGTAATGTACCATCAGTTGGAATCACCCATGAATCGCCTCCGCTGCCATCAGCGCTGCGATAAAACCCATAAGCTTCACTCGCGGCTGGTACTTGGTTCGATTCCGTCAAATTGGGAAACCACAAGATAGCCAACGATTGACCTTCGACTAGCCCGGCAAATGAAACTTCGCCAGAACCTATGATGTATTCGCCACCCGCAGAAACCTCAGATGTTAAATCCCAAGACTCGACAATCGCGTCATCACTTCCCGCTCCAACGATTCCACCGGCTTCCGGAAGCGAAAACTCTCCATCAACTCCACCCGAAACGAGATAGAGCATTCCCTTTTGAACAAGATCTACTCCACCTTCATCTTGTAAACTTCCTACATCGACCGTGACACCAAAAGAACCAAATGCTCCCGAAGCGAACATCGACGCGACGGCCCCAAAACTAATAATATTTTTCATTTTCATAGTGATGGTGTTGTTGGTAGAACCCATTCATTTACCCAGTTAGAATTTTGTGGATCGGAATCCACCTGAAATTTGCGAATTGCTACACCCATTCCTGGATCGATGACATCCGTTCCCTTGTCATCCAAGACGTCTGCGGAGCTCTCTCTCCAAGCTCCATTGAAATAATAATAGGTACCCGCTGGCGTCAGGTGTTTATTCTTACCCGCTCCAGACGAATAAACAAGCAACCTATCCTTCTTGTTGCCTGGATCTGTGGTTTCTTCAAACACTCCTCCAATCGTGAGACCCAAATCCTTGACCGCGATACCCAGAGGGCGATTTAAACCTACGAAATTATCCGCTGTGAAAACATCCGACTCAGATACTGAAATCGCAATTGGCGCATCAATCACTTCGCCATAAACAAGCGCCTTTTTGGCAGCAGTATCGTTATTTCGAATAACGAAAGCTCGGTTCGGCTCAAGTACCTCAGAATCGAGATCCGTATCGAGTCCGTCGCCAACTCCGCGCCAGGCGCCATTGTAAAAATAAAAGACGCCTTCGGGAATCATATTGCCTTCAGGAGAAACGCCTTCGGGTATGATCACTTCGACTTTCCTCAAGCCAGGCTCAGTTTCCATGTGATTAGCGACTCCGTTAGGAAACGCCGTCCCCAATGTCCAGTGCGGGTAAATCGCAATTTCATCTCCATTCTGGAGACCTGCTAAGCTTCCGTCAATAAGTTCGATTTCCGAGCCTGTGTTCAGACCAATCCCCACATGCGTTCCCATTTGCGTACCTGTCTCGATGACAACGTAATGAGTCGGAACGCCATTATCGGCATCAAACGCGCCACTCGTAAGCGAGTCGGTCGCCACAACGATATGAACGGTTCCATCATCAATAGTCCCTCGAAACTCCGCCGACTGCTTAAACGGGAACGACACGATAATATCGCTCTCCGCTGGCAAATCGATAGCAATTGCTCCTACTATTTGCGAATACACCTCTTGGCCTTTAACAATCATCCCACTCGAAGATAAGAGCAAAATCGTAGCATAAAGCCATCTACACAAACACACGCTTTTCATAATTCAGAAGACACTATGGTAATTTCAGATTGAAACATGATTATTTTAAAATCCTCATCATGTGAGGATAGGTAATTCGACTAATTTGATTCGGCGGATGCCATTTCAAGACACTCTTTTTCCCAATGGGCGGAATTACGCTATTTTACTTACGGTGAATAAATCGTATCTCCCCAAAGCAGTAAAGCATTTATTCGCTTTTTAGAAGCCTCCAGAACTTCGCAACATCGGGTCCGGAAAAACGAGGGATCGGATAAGCTGCCTCGGCATTTTCGACGTTCACCCAATCCTTGAGATTTCCGGAATTCTGCAAAACTCCGCTTTCCGACCAACTTAATTCGAATTGATTCGATACAGAACTAAAACTCGCGCGAAGCCCAGGGCCCGCAGCGACCAGCACGATGGTCGCGCCCGAATTCTCCGCAATTTGCGCGAGCAGCTCCGATTGAGCCGAGCCTGCCGATGTGTCGATCATATTGCCGAAAGCGTCACTTCGTTCAATTCGACGAGGTCGACCAGTGGCGTAAGATCCGTAACGAGATTGTTGCTCAGATCGACTTCCGTTAGAAGGACAAGGTTTTCGAGTATTTCCAGATTACGGATTTTGTTGTTACCCAGCGACAAGGCCTTGAGCTTGGACATAGCGCTTAACGCATCGAGTACGCCCGTTTCCGCATTCGGCTGCGATTCGCTCAATACATGAATAAGACCTACCTGAGGCGCCGACGCCGGGGCAGGGTCCTCCAGCAAGTTATCGCTGATATCGAGGGAGGTAAGGTTCGTCAGTCCCGCGATCGGATTCAAGTCGCTGATTTCATTAGAACTCAAGTCGAGCACCTCAAGACCACTCAAACCTGAGAGAGGGCCCAAATCGTGAATTCGATTTGAAGACAAATCGAGCATCCTCAAATTAACTGCATCCTCGAGACCTAAGAGGATTGAAATATTGAGGCCACTTGCGGAAAGCGAAATCAACCCTTGCACATCGAGAACGGTGACAGGCGCGTCTCCTTTTTCCATCGTAGCGCGAATGGTCCGTTTCAAATCGTAATTCCAAACCCAAGCCGGTAAAATGGAGTTGTCCGCGCCAACACGATTGAGAACGCTCGCGCCTCCATCGTCTATAGCGGTTAAGACATCACCTGTAACGGCAACGAACAGAGTGCCTTAATTATGAGAGAGGCCCGCTTCTCCGTTGGTATCCACCATCGACGTTGCGGTGAATTCGCCGGTTACACCATCCAAAACGTAGGAACCCCGTTCCACACCATCTAACTCGCCGTTCTCGCCAGCGGTGTCATCGATCACGAAGTAAATACCGTTGTCCAAAAGGACGGCGACTCCAGAACCATTAGCCCTGCCGTCTCCAAATTGCCACGCGCCTACAACGCTCTGGCTGGCAACGCGGCTCAACAGTTGAGAACCCTCATTATCGCCTGCCGTGAGAATATTTTCATCTATCGTAAGAACGAAGCTTCCGATTGGGTGTGAAAGACCAATCTCGCCATTGGTACCTACGATTGGCGTGGCGGTAAGGGCGCCGGTCGATTCATTCCAAGTATAGGTGCCACACTCCATACCATCGACATCGGAACCATCCGCAACGGTGTCCTCTCCATGGAAATAAACTCCGTTCGGAAGGAAAACGACCACGCCAGAACCATCCGCTGCTCCATCGCCAAATTGCCACGCTCCGACGAGCGGAGACATCGGCGTGCCGATCCGAAAGTCAGTTGCTAGGTTGTGCGAAACCGTACCATTCACCCCGAAGCCACCGTTACCATCGACATTTGCCGCATGCGTATACTCGAGGTAGCCATAGTAACCCGTGCTACTTGCCAACGTGGTTCCAGGAATAATACCTGAAGTCGTTACTCCCAGTGCTTCAACCCGAAAAACGTCGTCCGCATCGTAACCGGCGAAGACTTCGAGAACCGCTCGGCCACTGCTCTGGGTAAGCGACCCTGGAGGATTGAAATTGGCAGTAAAGTCGACATCCGGATCCACCAACTGGATATCCGTAAAGTCGGTCCCGGTAAGATATGGGACATTGGGATAGGCTTTCACTGGAAGCTGCGCGTCTTGTACCAATGTCCCTAGCGTCCCGCCAGAGAGCGTGATCGTATAAAGAGTCGCGCTCGGGAATTCCGCATCAAGATCGGCTTCCGAATCAGAGTCCATATCGAAATTCCACACCCCGTCTTCGGCATCATAATCGAACATACGACTGCCATCGATGCCGCCGCCACTGATCGTCAGCGAGGTCGCATCGCTCGCATACTCGGTTTCCACAATAATATAAATCTCCCAAGAACTCGCCGCAGGCGCCGTATTATCGGCGGTTTGCGTACGTCCGATTCCTTTGATGAATTTCCAGAAGGTGACGCCTGGAGGATTACCACTGCCAGCTGTATTCAGAGGAGCCTGCACCAAAAGAGCATGGCCCGCATGACCGTCCGACGATCCGAAACCACCTGCATCAACTTCAAGGCTCTTTACGAAAGCGAGCGTCGCGGTGTTGTTGCTTGCTCCAGAAAACGTATCGGCGGGAATCGTAAAGGCACTCTGTGGCTGGCCCTCATAAATATCGATGTCAGGAATAACCTCCAACCACGATTGAGTCGTGTTCCCGACACTATTGCTCGTCACCTCGAAATCGCTCGTGGCATCGACCGACCCCATCTCAGTAAATTTCGTGAAGTGCGGAGCATTCGACGGATAGTCTTTTCCTGGCAGGTTCACCACCTGATCCAGTGCACCCAATGTCCCGCCCGCAAACGAGATCGTATAGGAAGCTCCGCTAGGGAATTCCGCATCCATCGCGGCTTCCGTTTGGTATTTTCGCTCGAAGAACCATTCCGTACCATCCCGCACGTAAGCGATGCTTCCAGAAAGGCTGGCTCCCGTGAGCGTGATAGATGTTGCATCATTAACATTGGCTGTATCAACAGCTCCATCGACAACAAAGAACGATTTCGAGGGAGCAGTATTATCTGCGCTTTGCACGCCGCCGACGCCCTTCAGGAAATCCCAACCGGTCACGTCGGCATACGCAGAGCAAAGCAGGAAAAGGAATGTTAATACGGCAAGAGTTCTCAATTGTCTGAATCTAAACATAACTAATATTTCTTAGAAACTGGGGAACGGATATTCTAGTGTCTCGAATAAACGTTACGGCGCAAACTTCCAGAGCTTAAACACAGACAAAGGGAGGTAGCCTGCCCCACGAAACACAACAAGAACCTCCCCCCCCCCCCCGGGGGGGAGCGAAAGATAATCAAGGTGCCTAAAAACAAGCATTTCTCACTAAAGCCACACCCGTAAAAAGTTTTAAATATTTTGCGGGATTGGAAAAACTGAGCTATTAAAACATC
>Ga0302122_10002177_pt1 | contig 12320 bp, 10 predicted proteins | sample CB21_SCM_MG_FD_203115 | JGI IMG/M metagenome (GOLD analysis project Ga0302122, IMG submission 203115) | Marine microbial communities from Western Arctic Ocean, Canada - CB21_SCM | ecosystem: Environmental > Aquatic > Marine > Oceanic | place: Canada: Western Arctic Ocean | collected 2017-09-28
CCGCGCGCCGGCTCGCGTCGCACCGATTGCGCGCCGCCGACGACGACGCGACGGCGCTGCTCGAGCAGGCCGCCGCGCTGCGCGCCGAGGCGGACGCGCTTGCCGTGGAGGCGATGCCGCCCGCGCCCGCGCCCGCCGCGCCCGCGGCCCCGGCGGCGGAGCTGACGCCCGAGGAGAAGACGTTAAGGGAAATAGAGAACCGCAAGACGATCGCTTCCGCATTACGGGCCGCGGCCAAGGCGCGCAACCAGGAGCAGCTCAGGATCGCGCTCGCGACCGCGGAAAAGGCCGGCGGCTTCGCCAAGGACAACGAGGACATCGTGAACGCCGTCAAGGTGTACAACGAGCTGAACGAATTGAACGACGAGGTGCGCCAGAAGCTCGTCAGCGGCATGAACAAGAGCGACCCCATGTCCAAGGATTTTGAGGGCGGCGGCAACCTCTACGCGGCCATCTTCGCGGGCATGGCCGTCTTGGTGATCGCGGGCGGCAAGGACATCTTCTACTAGAAGATGAAGCAAACTGTTTTCTCGCGCCCGGCCGCCGCCGGCGTAGGATATGTAACGAAGTTCGTACTCGTAGCCAACTTGAACCATATGTCACGACAGCCCCTCTAGGGAGAGACACACGTGTCCCTGGGGAGAAATTTCGCAGCACGAATATTATACTCGGCGCGTAGGGAAGGGGAATGAATAGGGGTGGTCGGGCGTACGGTCAGATACCAAAGTGGCATATGAACGTGGTCGGCGGTAATGAGAGGATGGTCTTGATCGATGTGAGATATCAAGTGATGTGGAGGCGGCCCCTTGTAGTTGAGGCAACTGGCATGCGCTTGTTCGCGCCGGCACTGCCTCCGGGTCTTAGTTGGCACACCGTGCCGGCCATGTTGAGCGTGCAGAACGCGTTCCCGTGCGTGTTCGCGTAGCAATTCTTGCTGCCCGTGAAGCAGTTGATGCCGCCCGCGGTGCACCCGTTGCACCAGGGGGCCGTGTCCGTCCTGCTGCCGCCGCTGGGGGACGCGTAGAAGGCGTCGCAGAGCGCGCGGCAGGTCGGGGCCGGCGTCGGCGTCGGCGGCTCGGTGAGGAGTATCGGCTGGCCCGGCGGGGACGCGGGGCCGGCCGTCGCTTGCGTTGGCGCCGGCGTCAGCTTGGGCTGGCCCGGCACCCAGTCGTTGTCGATGAGATCGGTCGCGAAGGCGAAGCCCGCGTCGCCAATGCCCTCGCAGAGCGCCTCCGCGGCCGGGACCGAGGCGGTGAAGTGCATGCCCCCGTCTAGGCGGGACCGCGAGCACTCATCGCTTAACTGGGTCATGTTCGCCCAGCTGAGCACCACGTCCTGCGCCGGCTGCGCGCCGGGCTCGACCGTCGACGAGCCCTTGAGCACCTTGTCCGTGGTGCCGAACTGCGGGTTCGGGCCGTCCGTGCGCACGAAGTAGGCGTCGACGAACTCCTGGATGACCTCGCACAGGCACGCGCTCCCGGAGGGATACTCTGAGTGGGGCATGACGCGCTTGTAGGGCTGGAAGTCCTTGGCGAGGATCTGCTTCGTGCCCTCGTAGGGGCCGCCCCACGTCGTGACATCTTCGGTCTGCTTGGTCTGCTTGCTCTCAAGACTGCGCGATATTCCTAATTAGGTAGGTTAAGGGGGAAATTGGCAGTCGCCTGAATCCCCGTTCTACTCCCCCGATGCCGTGCACCAGCGTTCCGACTCGCCGCAGACCAATTGAGGCGTCCGAGAAATCCCGTCGCGGACGCTCGAGGCCGCTGGTTGGCGGCTCCTCTGGAGTTCAAACACGAGGAGCTCCGCCGCGAGGGGCTCGCTCCGCTCTCGGTCGCCCATGCTCAATATATACACAATGTTAACATAAATGCGCGCTCCTAAGGCGCCGCGTCGCCATCCACAGGAAGCAGGAAGTCCGCGATCTGGATCTCCGGCCGCCCCTCGTCGGCGAAGTCGCCCTCGAAGCGCCGCTTTCGAAAGTGGCCCCAGGTGAAGGGGGCGTACAGCGGCCGCGCATCGGCGAGGGCCCGCCGCTTGCGCTTGGCCGCGCGCGTCCGGTGGCGCGGGTTCGGGTCTCGTGGCTGCTGCGTTGCCCCTTGCGTCGGCAGGGGCCGCATATCTCCGCGGCGTACGCTGGGTTGTAGAAGAAGGGCGCCGAGACGCGCGACACACCCGGCGGCGAGGCGAGTACTCTATGCTCCGGGGCCCGGTACCTGCCGTTCGACAAGACCTGGAGCATGTCGCCCACGTTGACCGTCAACGCATTTTCGACGGGCGCCACGTCGATCCAGTGCGGCGGTCCACTTCTATGCGCATTGAGGTTCACTTGCAACGACGAGATGGAATGATCCTGGTACAACAAGGTGAGCACGCCGGCGTCGAAGTGCCGGTTCACGCCCAGCCGCGGCCCCTCGAGTTTATCCAGAGGCGTCTCTGATAGATCCTCCGCTCCGTTCACCAACCGGTCCGCGTCAAGATTTACATCGGACTGCACGTGGCGGTCCTTCGCGGCCGGGTAGGCGTTCAGCCGCAGGTAGGACGTGTGGCCGCCCGCGAAGAGCTTTCTAAACGCCTCCGGTGCCACATCCAGCGACCGCGCGACGGCGTCCAGGAGCTCATCGCAGACCTCCGCGCAGCATGCGTAGTACGCCTCGACCGCCTCCCGGAAGCCCGGGAGGTCCGGGAGCTGGTTGTGCCCGTCCATGACACGGTTCTCGGGCGCGTCGCTCGGCAGGTCCGGTCTAGGGGTATGCCCGTAGTCGTAAAGCTGCTTGTAGTCCCGCGTTCGCTTCGTGAACTCGTCGTCCGCGTAGCCTCGCGAGTTCGTCGCCGTCCGTTTCACGCGGCGCTTCACGTCCACGGGGAGCGCGAAGAAGGCGCGCGTCGCCTGTTCAAAGGCCGCGATGACTTCGGTGGGGACGCCGTGGTTGACCACATGAAAGAAGCCGGGCTCCGCGCAGGCCCGACCGAGCGCCGCGACCTGCTCCGGCGTGCGGAGCGCCTTCAGGTCGAGCACGGGGATGCGCTCGGGCCGGATCGAGGCCGCTGTGACGGCGAGCACTGAGAGCCAGCGGTGCGGCGCCATGGTTCCGAGAACTATATCGCCGTCAGTAGGAAGACCGGCGCAGTGCTTTGACCGATACTAACGTCGCCTATGCAGCAGAAGTTTCTTATGCAGAGGCTCACTCCGCTGCTCCTCTGGACGGCTCCGTTGAGGCTCCCGACTGGCAGAGTGAGGTAACTGGAGTAAGAAATGCCACAGCAAAGCAAAGAAGAGATGAGAGCTCAAGTGCGGCGCTCACAGGCGTGGTCTTGTTTGGCTGAGAAACCCGTTAAAAGTGCAGCGCGCGCGAAAAGTGCGGCGATTTGACTGTAGTTATTCACGAAAAGTGCGGCGCGCAACGCGCAGCACAAGCTCAGCTCTGAGCAGAGCTAAGAGTGCCAGTCTAAGCTGCCGACGGATCGTTGCACCGTTACGCGTGCTCTAACGGCTGCATCTGAGCTCCTACGACAGCCCAGAGGACGCGTAAGAGCCAGCACGATGCAGGTCCCTGTTGTCCTGCTGTGCCTGCACGCCGCCAGAGCCCTGGTCGCACCGCCGCGCATCACTCTAAAACCAAGGCTCTACGCCAAGAAGGGCGTCTTCGGCCCCGTCGACGCGGACGTGAAGTACATGCCCCAGGCGAAGGAGACGCCGCAGCGGCAGGTCGGCCTATGGCCGCGGAGTACGGCCTCGACGTTCTTCCGCGTGACGGTCGTGGTCTGGACGGCGGTCTTCGCGCTGACGCTCGCGAGCGCCACCATGACGGTGCCCGGCGTCGCGGAGGCCGCCGGCGGGGCCGTGTCCAGGAGCCGCGTCGTCGCCGACGGACTCGTGGGGCGGTGCTTCGTCATCCGGAGGCGGACGTGGTCGCCGCGGGCGTTGTGGAACGGGAACTTGCGGAGACGGTTGCTAAACGGCGCGGCGCTCTCGACGCAGTCGCCGCTCCTGGGCGATCTGGCCCTGGATCTACCCAGATGGTCATCTAGGTGGCGCTGGCGCCAGCGGTGGCGCTGCCTCACGTACGGCCTGGCGCACGGGTCGGCCGCGCACCTGCTAGGTGATGCGGTGTTACTCAGATCCGCCTTAGCTTTGAACGACGGCGGCGGCCTGCCCTACGACGCGCGGCGACGTCTAGGCGACGCGAACGACAGTCGGGGCGGCGCCTGCGGCGGGGCTGGGGTCTTGGTGCTCACGGCGGTCGTGGGTCTCGTGGCCGGGGGCCTGTTCCATTTACAGCACACGCGGTACGCGCCGCGGGCGGTGGGGGGCGGCGCCCTGTGCGCGGCCCTGGCCGGCGCGCGGTGCGTGGCGCAGGCGCGCCTCTTGAAGGGGGCGTCGCCGCGGACCAAAGCATTGAAGAACCTCCTGCCGCGGCTCACTGTGCTGCTCGTGGCGAACTATGGCTTCGCGACGCCACCGGCGGTCGTGCTGGGCGGTTTGGTGGCGGGGGTCGCCGTCGGTGTATTGGCGGCGCCGCGCGTCGTGGGGACGGAGACGGAGTTCGCGCTGTACGGGGACAAGCGTGACGCCCTCCTACGAAAGGGCAAGGGCCGGGCGCTCGCCGTGTCGCTCTCAAAGACCGTGAAGCGGGAGGCGGCGGTCGTGCCGCCGCTGCTGTTCTTTGCGCTGGCACTGGTCCTCGTGCCGACGCTGCGGGTCGGGTTGCTGCAGCTCGTGCCCGCGCTGGCGACGTGCGCCGCGCGGCCCGGCGCGCTGTCGGGGCGCGGGCTCGACTGCCCGCCGGGGTTCGCGTGGTGATGTTTAGGTATTTATTTTTCTATTGGCCTCCTGGCCCGCGGCGGGGAAATACAGATGATCAAGTTACGTCCGGCGGGCGGCAGTGGTTCACCGCAGTTCTGAGCGCGGCTCGCGAGTTGTGCAGGGAAACTGCAATCGACGCCGCGGTCGGGTGCGCGCTACCAAAAACGCGCCGGGCGGTTCGTTCTATCTCCGCGAGCGTCGTCACGGCCTCGCAAAGGTCGTCGAGCGTGGCGCAGTCGTCCGTGTAGAGCGTCTTCGCGTAATTACACCTCAGCCTCAGCGTGGCATCATGACTTTCCCCGAGAACACGCCTTCCACGGGGGTCGCTTTACGCAGCAATGATTTGGCTTCTCCGATGCGCTGCAGACGAATAAGAGACAACGCCAGGTTGTCGGCTGCCCTGAGGTAGCGCTCATTGTCTTCGCCAGCGAGCCTCGACCATCCAGAGCATATCTTCCGCCGCCTGCTTAAGGCCTCTTTGAACCGTCCGAGCGTATCATACGAGTTCGCAATATTGCCCTGCACGGCGAGTATGTTGTTTTCTGATGCACCAAGTCGCCGCTCCATAGAAAATTCAACCAATTTCACGGACAACGCGTCCTCATGATGTTGTGCCGCGGATAAACCACTCCCAAGCTCAGTGATTGCCTTCCTCCGAGACCAGTCCGCCTCCGGCCGACTTAAGTACGTCTTCCAGCAAGCCCAGCCGAGTGCGCACTTCACGACGCCGTGGTAGTGTTGCTCGCACAGGCTGCACGAGTACCACCACCACTCTGCAGTCTTCGCCTTTGTGTCCAAGTTGTTATACTCCGCCTCCTCACGCAAAATCTTCGCCTGCTCCACCAAACACGACACGTGCACGAAGCCCTCCGTCGTGTGGCAAGCGCATCCGCGCACGAGGCCCTCATTTGTTTTCCAGTGGACGGCCTCCATGCAGATGTAGCACGTCTGGTCCTTGGTGTCGTCCACGCACTTCTCGACCGCGACTGTTACGGCCTCTCTATAATTCGCATCTGCATCATACTGCTCGGCACCGCCTCCTTTCTTGATATTCTTGCAAAGCTCGTCGTGGCCGCCCTCGTCCCAGTGTTGTTTCTGGCATGCAGGGCCACAGTAGCGTGTCTTGCAGCGGCTGCATTGCTTGGCCAGACGTGGAAGCGGGGCAGCGCAGCAGGCGCACTGCGTGATGATCATTGTTAACCATGCTGATTAGCGGGCAGCACGCCGTCGACGCTTGGCTCTGGGTGTGCCTCTTTCAGCTCCAAAACCCGAAACTTTCGATTGTTTGGTCTTCCCACTCCTCTTCGGGGCGCGTCCCGACCCCGGGAGACCTCGCCGGGCAAGCCCCACGCCTGCGTTTGAACGTGCGGGCAGCGAGAGCCCATTTGGAGAGGCTCATCAGGCAAAAAGGCTGGGAGACGCCGCCCCGACGACCAGCCGGACGCCCGCAGGAGCAGTCCCGCCAGCGGACGCAGGGAGGCTCTGCGCATTTGACGCCAAGGCTCGTGAGCGCCCTAAAAACCAGGGCAGATATCCGACCATGGTCCGGGCCGCGGGCCCGCCCCTCGTCTACGTGCGGGTCAAGCAGAAGACGAATCGCAAGAAAGGCGTGCTGCCCCCCGCCTGGGCCCCGGCCTTTAACGTCACGCGCCTCGGCACGCCGATCGTGCGCAGCTTCCCGCGGGCCGAGGCGCCGCGGCCGTGCTTGCTACCGGGGCCCCAGACGTACGCCTGGTCGCGGAACCGGACGGCGCGGCCCGCGACGCCCAGTCCGGGCCATACCGAGCACCCGAGAATGCCGGGCACGGAAGGGCCCTGTGCTTTGGAGCTACGCGCGAAAGCCCTGGGAAAGCGCATCCAGGACCTGGAGAAGGCCAAAAAAGGCTACAAGCGCCAGGAGGCGCTCACCTCGCTCAAGCGCTACAAGCGCGAGTACAACCGGTGCCTCGATCTCCTAGAGGGCTGCGCGGTCGCCGACGCTGAACTAGTCGATGAAGCGAAGCCGGGCACGCCCTACACCATCCAGGGCCGCACGTACACGCCGACCGTGCTCCAGGGCTGCCGCACGTACTCGCCCCTGGACTCGCCGGGCAGCCCCGGGTCGCCGGGCAGCCAGGGGTCCACGGTGTCGGTCTGGTCCACGTCGCCGCGCAAGCTCTCCTCGCGCGGCAGTTTCCCCTTCACGGTGACCGAGGACCGCCGCCTCGTCGTGGACACGGCGCCCAGGAAGTTCGACGCGCGCCTCTTCGCGTACTAAGGCCGCGTTACCTTAAACAGCCTTACTAGCCCACCCCCAGGCCGCCGAACGCGACGCGCTCCACGAGCTGCGCGACGTGCTCGTCCTCCTCCCCGACCTCCGCGAGCCACGTGGCGAGGTTCAGCAGGTAGTCCCGGTTCGGCCCCGACGGGCCCACCGCATCCTTAATGGTGGCCGCGGCCGCGTCGAGATCTTGGATCGCAGTCGCGTCGAAGTTCGGGTTGTCCACCGTGCCCCGATACAGCAGCGCGTCCAGCGCGCCGCCCGCGTGCGCGACCCGCACGACTTCCCGCGTGTACCCGCCCTTCTCCCGAAAATCGAGGTCGTCCAGCACTTGACGCGCGTCGGCGTCCGCCACGCGGTAGGCCGTGCCCACGCACGAGCCGGCGTACCCGGTCTCCTGGAGCCCGAGCTTTATCAAGTCCTCATCTCTCACGACGGTGGCCACGAGGCCCGGCGCGGCCGGCGTGCCGCGGTGGTCCTGCGACCGCTGCGCGAAGTAGCGCGTGAGGCCCTCCACGCGGCCGACGCATGTCTCCGCGTGGGGAAACTCCGTCTTCCAACACAGGGACCCGTAGCCGAAAATCCAGAGCGGCGACGGCACGCCGGCGCTCCCGGCCGCGCGGTTGCCCACGTAGACGCCGTTCGTGGCGTCCCAGACCGGAGCCGTCATGGCTGCGGCTGCGGCGACGACGCACGAGAGCCGCGCGAGGGTGGGCGCCAGCTTCACACTTTGTGCTTTGCTACAGTGCTGTGCAACTGAGCTCTTAGCAGCAATTGCTGTCAGTGCTTCGGCACACGGAGGCTGTAGTGGTCGTGTGTGTGTATCGTGCTGGTCCGTCTGCAGCGTTTAAGGCGGTGAACACGCTCTGACGACGCTGACGGGTTTTATCTCGCGGGTTTTTGTTCCGCAAAAAACGCTAATCTTAAGCGGGGCTTACTGCGCCTTGGTCATTTTAGACCTCTGGCATCAGCTCGACATCGTCAAAGCGGGCCTTCGCGCAAAACGCAAGCCACGCGGAGCTACAGCTAGGCGGCTGCCAAACACTCCTCCAAACGCCAGCCGAGGAGACCTACGCAGGCGCGCCGGCAACAGGCGCCGACCCCCACCAAAAAAAAACGCTCTCCCGAGCGCAGCGCACAGCGCGCGAAACGCTCTCCCGAGCGCAGCGCACAGCGCACGTACCGATGGCCGCCTGGCAGCCCGAGGAGATGAATTCTCTCTACTGCGACGTCATGGCCCACCAGGAGAAGTTTAAGGACGTCACGTGCGACGACGGCGCCGCCGCGTTTAACAAGGAACTGTTACAAAACCCCAATATGGGCCCCGAAGACATTGAAGAAACACCGATCACGATAGAAGTGATTGACGCCGTCGCCCAGAAGGAGCCGGGCTTTGTGGCCGGCTTCGGCGACAAGGTGCACGTCGAATACGTTGTTGCATTAAAACGAGGCGCGCAACTCAAGACGGTGGGCAAGCGCTACTCGGAGCTCGAGGAGTTCCACGCTGTGTTACTCAGCCACAACTTGGTAGATAGATTGCAAGCCCCGCCCTTCCCGGAGAAGCAAACGTTTAGAGACTCGTGGTATAAGTTCGACGCGACGGATGTCACTAGCGACCACATCCGCAACCGAAGGGTCGCCTTAGATCAATACCTGCAAAACCTCTTCGCGGTATTCCCGACTTTATACCACGAGCCGTGCGCCATCGCCTTCTTCGGGATCGAGGACTTCGAGTTCGAGGCGGCAAAAGAGGTCTCCAAGGCCACTTCGGACAGAGCCGAGCAGGTGCGCCGGGCCCAAGCGGCGAACATCGCGCCCATCGCGCCCGTGCCGGACCGGGCCGCGCCGAACGGTGCGGGGACGTGCGGCGTGTAAGAAATTGTGCTACTCCTGACCATCGGTTGCGGTGAAATATAGTGATAAACAAGATGGACCGTTAACGGTCCATCTTGTAAACAAGATTACAAACTAGGGCCCAAACGAGAGGACGGCGCGGAAGGGGCGGTGCGGGAGGTTGGCCATCGCGGCGAGGAGCGCATCCGTGCTCGTCGCGCGGCCGCGGACCACGAGGCTCCGGAACCGCGGGAGCGTTCCGCGGTGGAAGCGGCGTTCGTACGCGCGCCAGCTCCCGGCGGCGCGGACACCGCGGACCATGGCCAGGAGAATTCGGAACGGTTCGTCGCGGGCGAGGTGGTTGGGCCGCGAGTGATGGCAGTAAATGAGGTGAGCCTCTGCCGACTTTCCAGGCCGGACGCGCTTGACATTAGAGCCAGCACGCAGCAGCATCGTTGCAAGTTGGAAGTTCTCTGGCCGGGGGTTGTCTGGGACGCAATATATGAGTCCGTCGATCGCGATGGCAAATGGCAATGCGAAAAAAAGGTCTCGCAGGTTCACGTTTATGCCCGCGGCGGCGAGGAGGAGCGCGACGAAGGCCGGCGCGGCGACGCCGTAACCGCGCGCAGCCCTATGCAACGGGGCCAGGCCGCGCGCATCGCAGACATTGGGGTCCGCGCCGCGCGCAAGCGCCAGACGTGCGAGATCAACCTTGGCCGCGGAGATCGCATTGTTCGCGAGACAACCAAGAATGTTCCCGAGCTTGTGGACGTCCGTCTCGTCCGCAAGCCACGTTTTGACGACTTCAATCTGCTGCGGCGTTTCCGCCCGCGTCGCGGCGTTCATGACGCCTTTAGGTGGATGCGGAAACGTGGAACTAAAAACAAATGCGTGTGAAACATATGCCATCGCCTGCGGGCGAGAGATCGTCGCGCGGAGTCCCTCCACGGCGAACCACGAGTGGGCGGCGAAAGGAGGCGTCGTCGGTCGTTCCTAGCTTCGGCAGCGCCCTTTTGGCCTCGGACGGCTATTCCTATCAAGAATTTTTGTTTGGTAATCTCGTCAGCCGACGCGAATTTGAAGAGGGGTCGACGCCGGGCGCGCACTGTTACGTGCCGTCGTCGTCGTCGTCGGCGCCCGCGCCGGGGTTGAACAGCCAGGCGCTGCGGTTCGTCGGCGCCGGCGCCTCGCAACAGAGGCACCCCTGGTTGTGGCCGCCTAGCTTCGCGCGGCGCGCGGCGCCCGGGCCGCGGGCCATGGAGTGCTTATTTGGTTGCGGGTTCTCGGCGGCGTTGGGCACACGTCGCGTGCCGTTGTAGTGCGCTGTACACACACAGCTGTAGTACACTGGACACACACTGCTAATGCGTATGAGCAGGGCTTCAGCGTCGCTGGCTGGCATAATTTGCAGTCTAAGTGCGGGTTTAGCAGGATGCTGAATCTGCATCGCTCTTCCTAGGTCGTCCTCGCGCCCGCCACGGCCTCCTGCACGGGCTCTACCGCTCCCAAAGGGGGCCGCGATCCGGCTCATTTTTTGCACATCTTGCTGCCTTGCTGCTTCGACAACCGTAGATTGTCCGCCTGCGGAGTCCATAGCCGGCCGTGTTCCTTCTGAGCTGCAACACCTGCCAAATACATTGCCTCCCTGCCAAAAAATTGCGTGCGCGCGGCCTGCTGCCATGTTCTAGCTCGGCTGAAGCAATCGCTACCTAGCAGCGCTGCGACGCGCCAGCTAGCGCATTGGTCACGAGCAGCCGCATGTGGTCAGCGGTGCACGCCGTCGCCGTGTCGCGTCGCCGTGCCGCCTCTGATAAAACTGAGGCGCCGCGACGGCGCCGGCGCCCGCGCAATTTGGCCCAATCCACACGGCGGACGGCCGTCGCGCGTCGGTAGACAACTGGCGTCGCTACCGCACGGCGGACGGCCGTCGCGCGTCGCGGACGATTGGCGCCGCCGCCGCCGAGAGCTAACGCTTGAGAGACGCCGAGCGCGCGCCCCGCTCACCTCCACCCCCCCGCAGTTTTTCTCCGACACGACGATGAAGCTCGCCGTCGCCCTCGCGTGCCTGCCGGCCGTCGCCGCGTTCGTCGCGCCGGCGGCGCCCGCCGCCGGCGTGCAGCTGGCCGAGTCCGTCGCGGACTTGGAAGCGCTCGCCAAGGAGTGCAACCCGGCCGTGGGCTTCTGGGACCCCCTGGGCTGCCTCAACTTCGACTTCTGGAAGCTCGGCCAGGAGGGCACGATCGGCTACCTCCGCCACGCGGAGATCAAGCACGGCCGCGTGGCCATGGCCGGCTTCCTGGGCTACTGGGCCCAGTCCACGGCCTTCGTCTCGGGCCCGCACAACAACCTGCCCTACCGGGGCTACGAGCCGGGGCTCACGCCCCCCGAGCAGTGGGACGCCATCCCCCTCGTGGGCAAGCTCCAGATCGTGACCTTCGTAGGCATGCTGGAGTCCTACGGCGAGTTGTTACCGGTCCACTACACGAAGGGCGGCGTGCCGGGCTACTACCCGCCCATCAAGGGCGCGCGGCCCGAGATCCTCCTTAACCTGTGGGACCCCTTCGACTTCATGGCGCGCATGACCCCCGAGGCCAAGCGCGCGGGTTTGGTGAAGGAGATCAACAACGGCCGGCTGGCCATGCTGGGCATCTTCTCGCTCATCTCCGAGGCGCGCGTGCCCGGCTCGGTGCCGGTGCTGCCCAACGAGATCCCCGAGTACGCGGGCAACGTCATGGTCCCCTTCTCGGGCGACTTCTCCATCTTCTCCTAGGTGTGCCGCTGTGCGTGTGGGCGGCGGCCCCGAGTTCCCCCGGCACGGCTTGCGCGTAAGCTGGTGCGGTTTAGCAATGGTTTGGTAGTACGGGCCCTCGTTTCCAACTCGCTGGGCCTTTGTCACGGTACTAGCTGACCGGTGTCCTGGGATGTTGTGTGCCCAGGGGTCCTCGTACGCGGCGGGTCGCGGCGCGTCGGTCGCTACTCGCGTCGGCGGCGGGACGTGTGGGACCTCTCTCTCTGGAGCCTAAGACGCTCCAATCGCCGCGTCTACCACACCCCTTATGCCTAATGCCAAACGACATCGTCAAAACCCGTACATTATATGACTCGATTTTCATTGCTGACCGCTTTCTGCACCATTAACAGTGCTTTTGCAAGTTACTGCAAAAATAATCATCTCTATATCGGAAGTAATCATAACCCTGCACGAAGAGATATTGTTGCATCGAGAGCTTGAGCCACACTGCACCACAACCCACAGCCTAGCCTTTCAGCAGCCACCAGGCTCCCGCAGCCATGCCTGCACACCGCGCGGCTACTCGTGTAGGGGTGCTGGTAGCACTGCAATGCATTGGCACTGCACGGGCCGTCGTGCACGCGACGACGCGCCGCCGCCTGGGCGCCGCCGCCGTCGCGGGCCTCGCGGTA
>Ga0302122_10002179_pt1 | contig 12313 bp, 9 predicted proteins | sample CB21_SCM_MG_FD_203115 | JGI IMG/M metagenome (GOLD analysis project Ga0302122, IMG submission 203115) | Marine microbial communities from Western Arctic Ocean, Canada - CB21_SCM | ecosystem: Environmental > Aquatic > Marine > Oceanic | place: Canada: Western Arctic Ocean | collected 2017-09-28
GCCGCTGCGGTCGTCGAACCAAGCCGTTACGGCCGTTCTAATGGTGCTGTCGTCCATGACGTAGCCCGTGAGCGCGCGCCGCGTTCGAGACAATTCGTGCGAGAGCGTCACGGGCGCGTTCGACTGCGCCATGGGCCGGGCCGTCACGAGGCATGGGGCCAGCAGCACGCAGCCGACGCGCGCGCGCCAGGCCATGCCCACAGCGGCAGAGCTGCTAGGCGTCACCGGGGCTGCCCGTTGATAGCGCCGCTTCGAGACTCGGACGAGCAAATCCAGAACCCGCACTTTGGGTTCCCAGCCGCCAGTAGATGTGCGCGGGAAGCTCGCGTTTTATACGCCCCTTTTTTGGGGCGCCCCATCCGAGCCTGCTAAACGACACAACTTCACGCGTACGGCGGCCGCCGGGCCTGGTACTTCGCGGGACTCCCGGTGGTCCGCGAGGGGAACTGGGCCGCACCAAACAGACCATGATTTGGCGATTTAGCGATGAGTTGAGATGGAAAAAGTCAGAATCGGAATGACTGACTCGACTATTTTTTAATCTGTCGCGAGGTTGAGGTTAGGATTCGGTCCGAGAAAGGTTAGGATTAGGAGTAGACTAGGGTTAGGGTTAGAGTTGGGCGAGAGTCGGGTTAGAGCGGGTCCGAAATGATCCTAGTGTCGGCGGCAGTTTCGCGGCAGCATGGGCTCGGGTGGTTTTGAAAAAGTGCTCATCCGAACGCTGGGGCCGAGAGAAACATTTTTAGGTATGGCGAAGAGGCGAGCGGCGAAGAACAGCGTTCTGGCGAGCGGCGCAAAACACACTAGGGGCTAGTGGCGCAAAACCTACTAGGGTCGGTCTGCCCCGTACCGTTAACGGTACGGGGCACCGCGCCAACGCGCTTCATGAGATACGGTTCCGTGAGCGTGAACGTCTCGTTTATGTCGCGCGGTGCCGTGTTGTCGAACCATGCAGCAACCGCGTCCTTGTCTCCTCCGTTGAAGAGCTTCTTAAATATGTCCGCGGGCATGCCCTGGCCGCCCGTGTTAGAGAGGCCCAATTGGTCCAATTTATGCGGTGGTGGTAATCGTTCGCGCCGGCGCAGTGCCTCTTCTACTATTGCATCAATCATGTGAGCGGGGTTTACTCCCGCCTTTCGCTATTAGTTTAAGTACAAACTTTTGTGCACGACCCCTGGACGCTCGTTTGGGGTTTGGGCAAGTGCAGGCTAACCCGCGGGTTTTGGTGTGCAAAACGGGTTTTAAAAGAGCAAAGCTGTTGTGGGCGCAACATCGGTGCAATAGAACTCGGCAGTGATACAAGGAGCATAGTTTGTGCAGCGAGCGAGCGCTGTGGCTGCAAGATGGCAGCCAAGCCCCAAAAGTCCCTCACCAAGATAGGCCTGGCTGGCGGCGTCGCCGGCAGCATGGAAATCGCCGTCACCTACCCGCTCGAGTACATCAAAACCAATATTCAGCTGCAGCACGGCGCCGCGGGCACGGGCAGCGGCTACTCGGGCGGCGCGGTCCACTGCTTCCGCGAGACCGTGAAGACGCGCGGCCTGCGCGGCCTGTACAGCGGCTGCGCGCCGTGGTTCCTCTTCGCCGGGCCTCGATCGGCGGTCCGCTTCGCGGCGTTCGATTTCCTGTCCGAGGACGCGTCGAAGACGGCGAGCTGGGACTTTTTGTGCGGGCTCGGCGCCGGCGCGTGCGAGGCGGCTCTATGCCAGACGCCGAACCAGAGCATCCAAATCAAGCTCTTGCACGACGCGTCGCCCGCCGTGGTCGTAAAACGCTACTCGCACTTCCCGTTCCCGCGGGCCGTCGCCGCCATCGCGCGGCACCACGGCGTGCGGTCCTTCTACGACGGCCTGTACCCCGCCGTGGCGAAGGGCGCGCTCACGAACTGCGTGCGCTTCGTCGGCTACAAGGGGCTCCTGCGGGCCGCGGGCAAGGAGGAGCACGCGACGGCCCTGGAGTCCTTCGGGGCGGGCGCCGTCGCGGGCGCCATCTCCGCGGTCATCTCGCAGCCCGTCGACACGGTCAAGGCGAACATGATGGGTTTAGACCGGAGTTTGTACAAGTCCTCGCTCGACTGCGCGCGCGCGATCGTCAAGGCGGACGGCGCGCGGGCCCTGTGGAACGGGGGCGGGCCGCGCCTGGTCCGCGTGTTCTTCGAGGTGGGCCTCCAGTTCGCGCTGTTTGGCGAGGTGTCGAAGCTAGTTGATAAGGTGTGGTAGTAGTATGGCACATATCTTACAAACAAAACGTCGCGAGCTCCTTCTTCTGGAGGCCCGACTGCGCGATCGCGTCGCCCGCGGCCGGGGCGGCCCGCTCCTTCGCGCGCGCGGCGGTTGCGTCGAAGGGCGCCAGGACCTCGTCGACGAAGGTCGGTACTAAATCCGTCTGGTGCGAGAAGTGCTTGCGCACGAGGCTGCGCATTCCAAGACAGTTCTGGTGCGCCCGTGGGTCGTAGGCGACGCCCTCCCTCGTGCGCAGGAAGAGCGGGTCGCGAGCGACACGGGCGATCCAGGCGACCACGCGGGGGCACTGCTCCTCGACGTGTTTCGTCCCTTTGGGGTCAAAGCACCTGCCCATCAATACAGTAAAACCAACAACGAAGATAAAGCGCCAGTCGCTCCAGCCCGGAGAAGAACCATCCGAGAGGTACTCGTGGTCCTGCAGGTAGGCCTCCAGCGGTCGCAGCTTGTCAACATATCCGGCGAGCTTCTCCTGTTTGGCCGCCGCTTTAGCCTCGTCTCGCATGTCCCTTATCAACACCGGCACCGACGCCTGGTAGCCGAACCAGGGCATCATCAGACCGGGCATCACATCCGTATCGCTCACCGGTAAACCCTCGCCCTTCGACGGCGCCAGGCGCTCAAGTAGCACCGTTGTATCCTTCACAAATTCCGCAGTTCCATCTGCCTTCTTGATGAGCGCGCAGGGGCACTCGGCCTTGGCCCCGTTCTTCTCGACCAGGTCGAGGAACCATTGCGGTTTGTCATCCAGATCCACCCAGTGCCGCTCGAGCTTACAGCCCGCTTGGACGCAGGCCGCATAGACGTTGTCCGAGAAGATGCCTGTATGAGGGTGACGTTCATCGACGCTTTGCGCCCCAAGTTACAAAAGGACGCCGCGCTGAACAGTGCTCAACGAGCCGGTCACCCAGCCGCAGGGCTCCACAAAACAAGTGCACGTCGACATCGTTGAAGGCGAGTAGCGGCGCACTTCCGGAGGCAAAGGCATCGTACGGGGCGAGGACTTCGTCAACGAACGCCGGTAACAAATCGGCTTGGTGTTTGAAGTATTTTTGCACCATGGTGCGGGCCGCATGACAGTTCGCTGGGGCTCGTGGATCGAAGGCTATGCCACACCGCGTCTTGAGGAAAATGGGGTCAGTCGAGCAGCGCTCGACCCACGCCGCGACGCGTGGGCACTGATTCCGCACGTAGGTAGCGCCGTCGGGGTCGCATATTTGCGAGAACATATCCGCAAAACCCACGAAAAATATATAGCGCCAGTCCGACCAGCCGATCGCCGCCGCGTCCGAGAGATAATCTCTCCCTTCAAGATAGGCTTCAAGCGGCCTTATTTTGTCCACGTAGTTATCGAGCTTCAGGCGCGAAGCTGCCAACTTTTCTGAGTCACTCAGGTCTCGCACTGACACCGGCACCGACGCTTGGTACCCAAACCACGACATGAGCAGACCCGGAAATACGTCGGCCGGCGCCACGGCCATGCCTTGGCCGTCGAACGGCGTGAGTTTTTCAAGGCACTTTGCAGTGTCGATCACGAAGTCTGAAGAACCGTTATCGTTCTTGATGAGCACACAGGGCGTCTCGGCCTTGGCACCGTAGTCCTGGACGAGATCCAGGAACCACTGCGGCTTGGCCGCCAGATCAATGAAGTGCCGTTTGACCCGCAGGCCCCGCGACTCGCAGGCTGCGTACACATTTTCCGAGAAGACGCAATTCGGCCGCAGCCGGTCTCCCAATTTCAAACCACCGCAAAACACGTGAACATCCACGCTATCGAAATGGAGCGACGGGGGCGGACCACGCGGGACCGGCGGCGATGTCGTATCAGCGATCCCTTCAGTATCGTCGAGGCGGTGAAAATCCAAAACAATCTTCCCGGACTCGTCGCGCCGCGTCATCCACGAGAAGTGCTCGTCGAAGCGCGCGTCGCGCTCGCAGAGGTAGGTGTGCTTGCACATCAAATCGTCGTGGTAGACCGTATCTCGTCCTAATACTGTGACGCTTAGCGCGTTGGACTCGTCGCAGAAGGCAGCGCGGTCGAAGTCGTCGCCCTTCACAAACTTGTGGAGCGGCGACGTGGCGTCGATGACGTGGCACGTCGTCAGCACGCCGGTCATGGCCGATGAGACGGTCTCCAGCTGTAGTTCATTTTGCGCTACGAACGACTCGCCCTCTTTGGTGGCGTGCGGCGTGAGGAACAGCACGCGAATCTCGGGGTGTAAGATTAGGTTGCACCGTCGGTTCGCCAATCGGATCAGCAACACGCGTGCGCCGTCGCGGCGCGTGACGCAGAAGTGACTGGCGAACACCAACCTACTCCGCGGTTGCTGGAACTTGGACACCACCACAGCGAAGCACACGACGTTGAGCATTAGCCCTAAAGCCATCTGTGCGAGGCCGACGAAGTAAGCGCCTTTGGTCGAAACACTAACCTCGCCGAACCCCATCGTGAGGACGTTGGCGGCGGCGTACATGATCGCCGTCCCCCACGTGCCCGTGCCGTCGAAGTCGAGTCCGTTTGCGCATAGCAGGTTCACGAGCACAGCTACCGTCATGATCGCGGCGTAGGCCACGAGCACGTGCAATAGCAACGAGGGCCATTCCAGTTTGAGGGTGGAAAAATACACGTCGTCGACATCCGCTATTACGCCGCCGCTCGCATCGATGGCGGCCTTCTTCGTTTTCTCCTTAGCCTTTAAGACCTTCGTGCGCGCGCTCGCCTCCCGTCGCGCCACGATGCGCTGGCTCAGCTGGCGGCTTAGCGAAACCCTCTCCTTCGCTCGTTGCGCGGCCTTCTTTAGCTTGGTGATGGTGTGAATTGATGGGGTGAATTGTTCTTGGGTCTTCTCGGCGGCGGCGACCTTGGCCGTCATCGTATCGTACGGCTGCCCCTGCGAGTCGTGCGTTGCTATGCGGCGCAGCCCCTTACGATGGGTCTTCGTCAACTGCGCGCTGCCAAGGCGCTGCGCAGGCGCGGTCGAGCGCTAGCGTCGATTTTTGACCCGGGCGGGTTTTTCATTTTTTTGACGAATGGAGTCCGCTCAGGGCGCTTGCTAGTGGGACTAGCAACAACAAGCAGTCACACACACGCGAATTTGCATATCCCGCCGGCGGGATATGTGATATTACTTCGTACACTGATAAGGAAAAGCACATAGACTCCCCAAAGTTACAGGCTAGAGCTCCGCCCCCGGTCCTCGCCCGGCTCGAGCGTCCGGTGGAACTCGGAGAAGTCCACGAGGCACGAGCCCCCCGGCTGGCGGAACACGCAGGGCGCGAAGTTGTGCCACCAGGCGAAGTTCTCGATGGCGTACGAGTGCCGCGCCTGGACCAGCCGCGACGTGATCTCGTCGCAGCCCTCGACAATCGCGACGATCTCGACGTCGCGGTCGAAGAAGAACGAGTTGAGCTCGGCCCGGAACTCGCCGTCCCCGGCGCCGCAGTTCTGGGCGGGCGGCGGCGGCGGCGGCGCCGGGTCCGACTCGTCCCCGAGGGCCTCGTCGGAGACGTGCGACGCCGAGGCCGTGAAGGGCGCGAACATGCGCGACTCGACGCTCGGCCGCCGCCGGTGCATGCGCGGCTTCGGGGGCGGGTCGCACTTGTGCGGCGACGGGATGGCCGCGGCGTTCGTCCGGCTCGAGTCGCCCCGCGTGTACTTCGGGCGCGCGCCCTCCCCGAACGACGGCGAGGGCGGCACGTTCGGCGCCAGGCCGCGCCACGCGCGCGGGCCCCGCGCGCTGATCCACGTCTCCGCCGGCACGAGGGGCGACGCCGCGTCGAGCTTGTGCACGACCAACTGCGGCAGGGCCATGAGTAACATGCCGCCCATGTCGTCCCGCGGCCGCCGCAGCTGCATGCGGTGGGCCTGGTAGTAGGCGGCGCCGTGCTCGTCGCGCTCGTGGCGCACCGCGAAGACGCGGATCTTGGCGTCCAGCAAATGGTGCCTCCGCAACTCGCAGACCTGGAACACCAGGTAATAGGACCCGTCGACGCGCCGCACGACGGCCTTGTCCGAGAACAGGACCGTGGACTGGCGGTGCCGGCCCCGAGTGAGGCGGTGAAAAATGATGCCAAAGTACAACGACTCGATCACCAGCCCGCACACGACTTGCACATTGATAATCGCCAGGGGCTCCCAGCAGTGCCCGAAGAAGTAGTCCTGGGTCCCGTACCCAATCGTCGCCATGGTCTCCAACGAAAAGTAGTACGCCTCCAACCGGTCGCTGAAGTCCATGCCGCACTCATCACTAAAACTGAGGTACATCAGCCCAAACGAAAAAACACATAACACGTAGATCACCACCATGAGCAATAATAGGCGCAGCATGGGGAGGTGCACGATCGTATTAAACCAGTCGTCCAGGTACATGTGCACCCAGTCGCCGCCCACTCGTTTAATGTTCCACCTCCCGACGCTCTGGTGGTCGTAGGAGTCCCTCAGCAAAATGCGCGAGCGGCGCTGCTCCGGTTCGCTCCCTTCCGCGAAGCTCCGCCGCGCCTGGGCCTCCCGCTCCCGTATTTCCTCGTACATCTCCCGCCGGCCTCGTGCCCTACTCGGCGTGACCCGCCGCCGCATCTGGGACCACAAATGCCGCGCGGCGTTCGCCGCGCGCTGGTTCCACGGCGGGCTCTCCATGCGCAACGCGTTCCCATGGATGCTCGGCGAGCCGTAGCTGTGCTGGCGGGGCGTCTGGTAGTTGTCCAGCGCTTGCTGGCGCAGGCTCGTGTGGGCGCGCGGCGAGGAGGTCATGGTTCCGATGTTATGGTTTGGCTGGCCGCTGCGTCTTTTAGTGCTGTTTGGTGTGTTTGCAGCAGTGGCGCTCCAGTGACAACGTTTCTTAGCCTAATGAACTGCTACCAGGCAGTAACTGCCAGGTTTTCGACCGCTGCGTTGCCAATCGCAGTTTTTGAAACTGGGTGGCTCTTTGAAAAACCCGTGCGGTACCGACCGTCGACAGAAGCTCGCCGACAGCTATATATCCACCGACACACCTCCCTTGCTAGCGTCTACGATTCGCGTCGCTTGGAACGGACGAGATGAGCGCGAGGCCGGAGCGCCGGCGTTCTTGGCATCTTAGTGGCCAACGATTCACGCGCAGCAACTGTACATAGCCGCGTATCACCCATGCACAACTAGAGCTGCTCCGCACCAAGGGCAGGCTGCCCAAACTAGAACCCAAACAAACTCAGGACACAGGCACCAACACAACACCACGCACATAAGATGGAGCACGCCGCCCACGTGTGGTGGCACGAGCGCGCGGATGCCGTGGAACGCAAGGGCTGGGACCGGCTCGCCGTCTTCATGCGCCGTTTGGTGATCGACGCCCAGGCCGTGGTGCTCTACGCGGCGGTGTGCGTGCTCGTCTTCGTGGTCGACGTCTTCATGCGGGGCACGGCGGAGCGCCTCGCGAGCCCGCCGTGGCGGTACTTCTCCGTGAAGAGTCCGCGGTCCTGGCTCTGTCTGGTGACGCACGTCGTGGCCCACAAGGACTGGGCCCATTTGAAGACCAACATGGTCAACCTGCTCCTCGTCGGCCCGGCCGCGGAGCGGGAGTTCGGCACGACGCGCATCGCCGCCGTCGGGGCCACCGTGGCCATCGCGTCGGCGCTGGCGCACATGGCCTTTGGGCACTCGGACGCGGGCCAGCTCGGCGGGTCCGGCGTCGTCTCGGCATTGATTTTGCTGAACTCGCTCGGGGCCGCGTCGTCCGGGCGGGTACCGCTCACTTTCTTGCTGACGGCGCTCTTCTGGCTCTCGGACGAGGTCCAGTCCGCCATAATCCGGGACGGCGTGAGCCACGCGGCGCACCTCGCCGGCGCCTTGGTCGGCACGGCCGCCGGGTATGCCATTCACGCGCGGCGCGCGCGGCGGGAAGGCTCCCGGCGCCGCGTGAGCGACCCCTTCGGCCGGACGCGGTCGGCAAAGAAGGCGCAGTGAGTGTAACGCGCCATCGAGCGGGGAGACAGTAGTTTTAACACCAACTTTAAAGGGCGTTGCTCACCTGGAGCCCCGGCAGGTCCTTGAAGTCGAGCGCGTCGAGCATGTCCTTCGTGTCCGGGTCGACCTCGACGAAGTCCTGGTCGATGGCGGAGACCTCCGGCACGAAGTCCATGCGCCGCTCGCGCTCCTCCTCCTGGAGTTTGAGCGAGATGCCGCGCACGGGGCCGCGCGCGATGCGCTTCATGAGGTGCGTGACGAAGCCCGCGATTTTGTTGCGCATGCGTTTCGACGGCACGACGGCGACCTCGTCGCAGATCCGTTTGTTCGTGTGGAAGTCGACGCCTAACCGCGAGTAGTACTTCTCCACGATGACGCGGGCCGACTTCTTGACCGTCTTCGTGCGGACACCCATGGTTTATAGAGCGTCGCTTAGTATACCTGCGGGGACGCGCGTCTCGATTTCGGCGCGTCTCAATTTCGGCGCTCTCTGGCCGTGCGCGCGAGCCTCTTAGCCTCTGCGTGTCGTCACCAGCGGTCGCAGCGACAGCGTGCAGCGCCGCGCCAGCCGAGGGCCACGCGCGGCGGCCTTTTGGCTGACAATAGCAACTCCGCCGCTATTGCCACAAACTCGCTCGCGGCGGCTAGCTTTTCGTGCTGCTCGCGCCACAAGTGCTGTGTTAGTCGTCTCGAAGGCTTTATGAGGTCAACTCTGCCACTGACGTCTAGTTTTGGGTCGTTTTAAGTGTTATTTTTATCACCTCGCTTTCAGCGAAATCGTGCGGGTGCAAAAATATAAAACACCCAGTCCTGTGGGAGGCCTACTCATACTACTACGTAGTGACCCCTAAGCGACGCGCACGCCGCGACATAAAACCGCCTGTAAAACGGGTTTTGCTCGCAAACCGACTCGGACGCGTCGTGCCGCGGCACTGCCGCCCTGACATCTCCATGGACTCGTGCACGCCAGCACAGTGTGCTCGCTGATTTCAGTGACAAAATTTACGCATCGGGCTTCGCAAGCAGTGACTTGAACGCGCCGAACGCCGTCGACCCGGCGAGCGCGCCCGCAATCGGGCCAAGCGTATACGTCCAGGCCGGCGACGGCCCCAGCGCTGCAGCAGGGCCAGAAGCGATCATTGTAACGAGCCGTGGGCCAATATCCCGGGCCGGGTTCATGCCGCAGCCCGAGACGGGACCCGTCACGAATATCAAAAGTCCCACCGTCGACGCGATGAGAAACGGCGCCGCCTCCGCCGGCGCCCCCAGTTCCGGGTCGCAGATGGCGTTGATGCCGAACAAGAGAGCCGCGGTCGAGCCGATCTCCGTGAGGAGCAGGCCCCGCGTGCCCAGGAACTTTGGGTTATGAGCGACGCCGAACGCGTTGCCCCACGCAGCGCTGCCCTCGGTCTTCTCCAGGGTTCGTATCGCATTTTTGTATATGCCGAAGTTACAGGCCGCCGCGAGGAAGGCGCCGACCGTCTGCGATGCGGCGTAGCACAGCCCCTCGGCGGGCGGGCACGGCCCCGGTCGATCAGTAACGACGCAGGACGCCGTCACGGCCGGGTTCAGATGAGCGCCGGACACGTTCCGGGTGGCATATAAACCAATCATTACGGAACCAGCGAACGCCGACGCCGCGATCGGCGGGCCGGCCACGTACCTCGCCGCGGCTACCGCGCCGCAGCCGCCGGCGACGATCGTGAAGGTGCCCACGGCTTCGGCAGCACACCTCGCGGCTAGCGAATACTGTGGCTTCGGTTCCTCGGCCATCTTCCAGTGTTCGGATGTCTCGCACTAAGTGTTCGGATGTCTCGCACTGATGGCGTGAATCTTCAGTGTTTAGCTTATGCAGCTCGTGCGGCTCGAATGCGGGCTCTTCGCTGACCAGCTGGATGGCAGTGTAGTCTATGTCTCAAAATGACAGCAATATGTTTTTAAGACTCAAGGAAGCGGAGTTAGCGCTATTTTAGCTGGCTCTGAGGCTCATCGAAACCCGTCAGAAAAAACCGTTTCGCGCGCGGCGTGACGGCCGCAGTCCGCCGCATCGATCGTAGAGAACAGCCAGGGGCTTGCCTCGGGTCCGCACGTGTCGGTTAAGCCAGCAGCAGAACGCCCCGTCACGCGTACACCTCAGCAGAGACCCACAGCACCAAAATGCCATAATGGCCCTCGCGCCGGACGACGCAGATAGGCTCACCGAGAACGCCTTGGAACGGGTGCTCGGCTACGTCGACCCCGTCGCGCACGCGCTGGCGTCGAAGGCCGCCGCGCGCGACGAGACGACCGTCGCGGCGGCTTTGAAAATGGTGCTCGGGGCGGAGGACGCGCAGGCGGTGCAGGCGGCCGTCCTCGGGCGCCAGGGGCCCTCGGACGACGAGTCCTCGTCGGGCGACGAGAGCGACGTCGACGCGCCGGCCTGGGCCACACAGCAGGATTTGGACGCGGCCCTCGAGGCCTTCGACGCGTGGGTCCGGCCGGACGGCGCCGAGCGTCGGGCGGCCCAGGACCTCTTCGCGCGCATCGAGGGGGCCGTGCGGCGCGTGGACCCCTTCGCCGACGTGCAACTACGCGGCAGCCGCCGTTCGGACTGCGCTCTGTTCGACGCGGACCTCGACGTTGTGGTCGACGACGTGCGCCTCGACGCGGTCGCGGACGCGTTACATGCGGCCGAGTGGAGCCGCGGGGCGGAGCTGATCCGGGCGCGGGTGCCGATCGTGCGCCGCGGCGTCGCCAGGGGCGGTGCCTTCGCGTCGATGCCACTCACCGCTCGGTGCTACGCAGGTGACCGGCAAGGACGCGACGACGCGCCTCGCCTTCGACGTCGCGACGCGCAAGGACGGCGCGCGCCAGGCCGCGCACGCGTACGGCGCCGACGTCACCGACGGCGCCTTCGCGCGCGACCGGCCGCGCCACTTCGCGGCCACGGTGCGCCTCTGCAAGGTCGTGCTGCGGCAGACCGGGCTCGGGGGCGCCTACGGGGGCGGGCTGTGCTCCTTCGCGCTCTGCGCTTTGGTCTTCGACCTCTTGCGGCGCGGTTCGCCGAGCACGCCGGGCGGGGCCGCGGCCAGCGCGTTACGGGGGCTCGGCGCCGTGAGCACCTACGCGCGGTCCGTTCATTTGAGTGGCGGCGCGGTTGTGGATATAAACCTCGAGGACCCGGCCGCCGTCGCGGCCGCGTTCGCGCGGGCCGCCGACGCCGTCGCGCACAGTCTCGGCGCCGCTTTTGATGTCCCGGGGCTCGCGCGGGCGCGGCGGCGCTTCCGGCGGCGGAGTGACGACCGTGCGGCAGCCGCGCCTTGTCCAGATCGCGGGGTGAAACGACCACGTTCTTAGGCGTGGCAGCGCGGTCTTGTTTCGCGTGCGTGGGATGCGAGAAGTGCGACCAGCGGTACTGCTCGCCGCTGTGTCGGGACCGTGCATTCCTCGCGCACGTTGCCACTTGCGGGACCGTCACGCCGGCGTCGAAGGCGTGCCCGGTCTGCAATCAGGAAGTCCGGCCGTGCTCGATGTGTGCGCTGGTCGGAGAACGCTTCCGCTGCCTGGTTTTGTAATATTGAAGTGTGTCTGCCAGTGAGTCCGTTCTAGTAGCAATTGTTCTAGCCAAACTCTGGGTCTCCAAAGGCCCTGGGAGGAGTCAAGGTGTTGAGTTATTAGGGGGTGTGGGTGTAAGTCGGGGGTATTTGGCGTAACCGGTTGCACACAGGGGTGGTTCGGTGAATTCGGACAAGCCTCTAGATGGGCTGCGCCGCGACGACCTGGTTCGTCGACGAGTGGGCGCTGTCGGCAAGCTTTTCTAACGCGTGGTGGTCGGCCTCGCGCAACGAGCTTCCGATCTTGCGAGCCGCCGTTTGGTACTTGTCTTCCGGGCCGACGGCCGGGGGCGAGCAGTGCGAGCAGACGTACTTGTAGCAACAGCACTCCGGGGCGGGCGCGCGCGACTTCATGAAGTAGAGCATCTGGTAGGCGGCGCACTGGCTATTGTTCGGGAAGATGAGGGGCACGCACATCAAGCCAAAGTAGGTGGGGAGGTACGTCGTCATCGTGCTCCCGCAGAGCTCGTCGTCAGGCAGGCCCCACTTGCGCTTGACGCCGTCGCGGACTTGCGTCTGGTAGGCCGTGGCGATGCAGG
>Ga0302122_10002180_pt1 | contig 12312 bp, 9 predicted proteins | sample CB21_SCM_MG_FD_203115 | JGI IMG/M metagenome (GOLD analysis project Ga0302122, IMG submission 203115) | Marine microbial communities from Western Arctic Ocean, Canada - CB21_SCM | ecosystem: Environmental > Aquatic > Marine > Oceanic | place: Canada: Western Arctic Ocean | collected 2017-09-28
AAGCGAGTACACGTACACAATCATTACTCGCCGCTCTCGAGCAACCCCCGAATGACCACCGGCGGCGGACTATAAGTGAAGGCGAGGTCCAGCAGCGCGACGTTGCGGAGCACGACGGCGTCATCTTCAACACCCACACAAGACGGGTCCAGCGGCACCAGGCAGTGCCGCGTCGCGTTCAGTTCGAGTTCTAAGAGGGGCGCGGCGAGCGGCGCCCCCTCGTTCGGGTCCAGCACGTCCCAGACGACGCCGAGTTCAATACCGCTTTCATCAAGCACGGGCAGGCCCGCCAGGCGCGTCGACGGCTCGTAGGCTTCGACCGCGTCCTCCGCGTCGTCCTCCTCGCGGCGATAGAGCACGGCACCGCCCAGCCGCGAGGCCTCGTCGCGCACATTTAACCCTTTCAAGGAAAGCACGTACCGCACGGTGGCCCCGAAGCGCTTCAGCTCCCGGCAGCTCTCCACGACGACGGGCCGCGGCGTCCGCCTCGATGCCAGTCGGAGGTACCGCAGGCCCGGCGTGACCAACGAAGCCTCAACGTCCGCCGCGGACGGCGCGTCCAGCCGTAACGACCCGCGGACGCCGTGCGCGCCCACGACTTTGCCCAGTTCCCGGAAGCCGAACGTCGCCGGGTCTCTGGCATCAAAGTCCAGGACCGGGGATTGGGTGGCGGTGCGGCCCTTGGCCCGCTTTGCGCCGGCCGCGAAGCAGTCCGCCTGCAAGGTGTAGACGGGCGGGGCGTCCTTGGCCGCCTCTTGGTCTTCCGCCTGCTTGAGAGCTTCGTCCCAGGGGTCGAGGCCCGTGTCCGCCTTCGCATATTTGTTGACGTGGCCGCCTTTTTTTCGGCGCTTGGCGGCCATGCCGCGGCCCACGCCCGCGGCGGCGGCGAGGAGGTCCGCGTCCGCGCCGCGGCAGACGACGTTGCGACGGACGCGTGGTGTGGCGACGTACAGGCCGCCGGCGGCGTGCACGAGCGCGAGCAATATGGTTGATCTGATCATCGGTCTCAACGTCTGTTGCGTACTGCGACTAGTCTGTGGTGCTATGCTATATTTCTGTCCAGCAGCAATGCGATACGGCACAGCGCACAGCTGCTGTGCTTCGCAGCAATGATTGCAAGTAAAACACTGAGCTATGGATCTCCAGCAATGAGAGCACAGGCTGTTGCAGCTGTCAAAAACGCCGCTAAAATTGCTAAAGAAAACCCGTTTTTGAGATTTTACAGACCGTCGCACGCCTGGGCCAAAGAGGTCCCTCGGGAGACTACTGGTGGTGCTGATGGGAGCAATAGACTAGGCTAGCGACACACTTGCGCGTCTTGCCCGCGTGCTTGGGCAGCCTCGTAGCGCGACCTACGCGCCGCGTGGGCCACCCGACGTGTAGAAAGGACTGCACGGAAGACGCTTCCAGCCGCAGCCGAGCCGTGGGTCCGGGCGCGCCGACGACGGGGCTGTGTGACCTCTGGGTCCAGGTTTGGAGGCACACCACTTTGCATAGCTTGTGACATTGGGTCGCAGCAGTCCAGCGACGACCCACCACCACCACCACCACCACCTCCGAGACAAATGCCTACCGACACCATGTACCAGCAGCAGCCGCCGCCCAAAGCGAAAAGCGACGTGGCGGCCAAGTTCGACCGACGGGCGGCCCTGTGGCGGCGCGAGCGGAACAAGCTCGACTTGGATTTAGAACAGTCTCCACTAGAATCGCGCTTCAGCCCGCAGCTCGCGGACCTGATGGCGCGCGAGGAGCAGATGGTCGGTCAAGAAATTGTGGACGCGCCGATTCGCAAGGCCGCCGCCCAGGACCTGTACAAAAGAGTTGATGACTTACTAAAACTCGAGACGCGCAAGTACTTTGAAAGCGCCACCGCCCACGCCCACCGGAAGTGGTCCCAGCTGTTTCAAAAGCAGGCGCGGGAGCAGACCAAGTGCCGGGACGACGTCGAACGGAAGACCAAAGCTTTATTAGTGAAGGGCGCCGTCGTCGAACCCGTGCCGCCGGTTGATGACTTCGCGGCGCGGGAGCAGCTGATGCGAAGGAAGACGGCCGAGCACTGGCGGGAATCGGCTCGCTTCGACTTGCGGGAGGCCTTTGCGTTGCAACTGGCCCGCGTCGACGTCGAGTGGGAGGCCTATGAACATCGCTTACGGCTGGACGTGGACGCGCGTCTAGCCGAGTTGGACGCGTCCCATATCTCTTCGCCGTCTAGGCAATCTGATTCGCCGTCGCACCGCTGGAAGTCCAAAGAGAAGCAGGAGCTGCTGGTCCACACCGCACCGGTCCTCTCACCAGGTAGGACGCCGAAACTACTCTCCCCTGGGAATAGGCACGACACGACGAAAGTCATGTCGCCCGAGCGGTCCTCGGAAACCAAGCGCGCGGCCCTGGAGGTCGAGGCCCAGTACAGGGACGCGCTCGCACGAATTGCCTCGCAGAAGGACACCGCGCGGCGGTGGATTCGACGGCAGGCCGGCCGTATGACGGCCCAGGTCGACTGTAGTGAACCGGTGCGGCGATTTCTCGCTACGCGCTTAAACGCGGCCGAGGAGGCGGAGCGGGTAACTCGACGCCAGTGCCAAGCGTTTGACGCCGCGATGAGTGGATTACCGGCGACGAAGCCTTCTCAACAGAAAGAGACGCCGCCGCCTAACACGGACCCCGTCCTCCTCCTCCCGGACGAAGGACCCCGCCTCACGCCGCAGCGGCTCGCGCGCCTCGCGGCGCAGCAACGACAGGGGAGGGCCGTGGCGGGGGCCGCCCGCGCACGAGTAGCGGAGCGGGACGCGAAGCGCGTTTTCGCCGCCGAAAGAGCGCGTGTCGGCGAGGGGGTCCGCGCGTCGCCGGTGAGACTCGCATAGCGGGCCGTGGCGCCTTAACAACGAATAAATTAACGAATATTTAGTCGGGTTCCTCAAGCCACCGCGCGTGTTTCGTCGCCTCGCGCATCGACTCCGCGAAGAGCCCGTAGTCGCCGGCCTTGCGGACGACGGCGAGGAACGAGCGCGCGGTATTCCGCCTCTCGGCATCGTCATGCGTCGCGTCGCGCTCGAGCGCGGCGTAGAACTGTTGCGGCGTCGCGCCGAGTTGCGTCTTCAGGTGGCGTTCGAGGGCCCTCTCATAAAGTTCCTGGTAGCGCCGGTGGAGCGCGTGGTGCGAATGACTATGCTCGTCAATATCCGGATTGAATTCCGTAAAGTGCCGCGCCTCGAACTCGAATAACTCCTCCAGATTAGGATCCTGAAAGTTCGCCCAGAAGGAGCCCCAGTATGCTAGCGCGTTCTTGACCAAGTCGCATCGTGGCGCCGCCGGGCCGTCGTCGTCAGCGCTACGCCGTCGCGGCGGCGACGCGCTGCGCGAGCGGTGGATGCTATCGCGTCTTCTGCGAGCGGACCCAGCGTCGTCTTTTGTCTCTGAGCGGCGCGGCGTGGCGTAGGCTGGAGGTACAGCGTCAACGTCGTGGACGTCGAGGCGTGGCATATTTTTGCTGTGCAGTGCAACAGAGATTGCTGGCGCTATGTGTTACGGCGCTATTTGTTACGGCTGCCCTTGACGTACGCACGCCTCGCGCGGCTGACGGTGAGACGTATCTCCTCGTTTGCGACGCACGAGCGCAGCGCAGGTCCTGCGCGCTGCGAGATGCGCTGTGAGAGCGGTGCGGGTTCTCTGAATACCTTTCACATTCTATCACATTACTCGATCAGCTCAATCAACGGACTCAACCGGCGCCTCGAAATCCCCCGGTGCCGGTGCCGGCGCAGGCGCTGGCGCTGGCGCCGGAGCCATCGCAAGTAAAGCCGCGAGCGCGTCCGCCTCCCTTTGCTGAGCCGCGGCCCGGATGAAAGAGCGCCGCCGCCGTAACGCCCGAAAGTCTCCCGTGATAGATCGCTCCGCTATTGCCTGGCCCGTAATGCGCGCGACGAGTGCCCGCACTTCAGCGTCCGTCGGCTTTTGACGCGTGAGCTTCCGTCTCGGATTGTCCAGAGGCGTGTTCAGCGCGTTCCAGACGTCCGGGGCGTATTTGGACTCCACGCCCGTCGTGGGCTGGGACCAGCCCCGCATAGAGAAGCGCGGCACCGGCGCGGACGCGGCAACAGCAGAGCCGCCCGCGGCCGCCGCGGAACTGCCTGCGCCAGCTGCAGAGGAGGCCGCACCGGAGCCGACGGCGTCGACGACGGCCACGGAAGAAGCTGGGGCCGATGCCGGTGCCCGTGCAGGCGCCACAGCGGTGATCCGAGGCGTCGTTTGAGGCGTCAGCCCGCCGTGCACGGCCAGAGGCGGCGGCCGCGGCCACGGGCCGACGTAGGTGAACTCCGCGTCGGGATCCCAGCCCGGGGGCGGCGCGGCCGCCCGCCGGTTCGACACGCGCCGCACGCGGTTCGTCGGCGTGAGCCCGCTGGGCTTTTTATGTAACGAGGCATGATCTTCGTTTGTATAGAAGCGCGCGACCAGGTCGTCGCCCGCCTTGGCGGCCTCCGCTCGTAAGCGTGCGAGCTTATCTTCCCGCGATTGCCGCCGCCACGCGATGAAGATGCGCTTCTGGCCCTTGGCGAAGATGTAGCCGCAGAGCCTTCGGCCTTTGACCGACATGACCGTGAAGTCGCGCCACGCCTCGTAATGGTCCCGGAACGCGTTCCCGCAGAAGATCTTGGCGAAGGCGCGAATGCGGAAGGCGCGCTTCGTGTAGTCGCGCCACGCGTAGTAGTGGATGCGCTGGGAGCCCCCGAAGACGCGGTAGGCCAGTTTTTTAGCGGCCTTGATGCGCTTGGTCCAGACCGCCCAGCCCAAAAAGCGTTTTTGCAGCTGGTTGTTTTGCAAATAGGCCCCGATTTTGTTGCGCTGGGCGATTTGTTTCTGAGCGTTGTCCTTCCAGTCGTGGAACCACCGCCTCCTCGCCCGGTTCAAATTTGTGACCGCTGACCACGTCTCCACAACATGTAATTGAAGGTGCATGAAGACCTTGATGCGTAGTCGTCTTATTTTCTTCTCGCGCCACGCAAACGTCTTCCAGCTGTTGAAGGTCAAGCGCTTTACACCAGCCAGCATCCTTGCAAATTTATCCTTCACCTTTTTGCACCGTATAATATATTCTCGGAGCGCTTCCAGGTGCTCCGCGACCATCCGTCGTTTCACTCGCTTTGTCAGGGCCTTCAGTCGCTTCTCCCGGATGCGCCACAGCTTGTCCCGTAACGCCGAGTCGGCACTTCCAGTAATCTCCAGGAGTAAGCGGGCGTACTCGCCGCTGCCCTCTATTAATGAATTCGGTCTCCGCTTTTGCAAGGCGGAGAAGTAGCCCTCCCGCCTCTTAAAGGTGGCATTCGGCGTCTTGGAGAGGCGCGTGTGCACGCGGCCGGACCAGTCGTCGAAGAAGATGGAGCCGCGCGGGTTGGTCGTGTCGATGGTGACTTCCTTTTCTCTTACTTTGATGGCTTCATTAGCTTGGACGCGAAACTCATCTCGGCATTTTTGCGTGGCCGCGTCGTAGTCTAACCCATCGGCGTCATCTACTAAAATACCCGTCTCGCCCAGGGCCGCCCGGGACACGCGCGCCCACTCGTCGATGGAGGCCTGGCGCATCAGCTCGTCCGGGCTCCCGTAAAATTGTGGAGCGGGCAACTTCGGGGCTTTGACCGGGGTCCTTAGGTCGATCATCCACTGGGGCAGCTGCGCCTTCTTTTTCTTTACCTCAAAGGAGGCGGCGATGTCCCGGGACACGGCATCTGTTATTAAACCTTCTTCCCGCACGTTCCCGGCGCCGGTCGAGGCCGCCGCGCGCCGCCGTAACCGGTCCTCCTTCGTCTCCTTCTGGTCGCTCTTCAGGCGAATGGAGAGCTTGCGCGACGAGGCCGCCGGCGCGCGCTTCCTGACCGGGGCCGCGGCCACGTTGGCGCTGCTTGCCTCGGCCCAGGGGGGCGGCATGGCTTGGGCTGCCCGCGCTTGCGGGCCTGTTCTCCGCTGCGAGGCGTCTGGCGGAGCGATGCTACGTTCTCCGCCGGAGCCTGCACTCCCTCTTGTACGCGTGCGGCGCGGCCGTGCCTGAGAGCTGCAGCGCCGGAGGAGCCGCCCTAACGCTTGCGGTTTTCCCGTGCAGGGGCCATTGCTGCGGTTTAGAGTGCTATGATCCTTCGGGTGGCGATCTTTGATGAGTTGTTTTTCGTGCGGGGTGCATCTGCGGGTGCTGTTTTTGCCTTGTCAGACTGGCTCTCACACACGTCCACCATTCCGCATTGCAACACGTTTAGAGTCGTCCACGCTGCACTTATAGAATCTATCGCACAGCAAAACTTGTGCAACTCGCCGCGAGCATTTGCAACGCAGCAAACCACAGCAGCCATGGCCAAAGCCCTCACCCTAGCACTGCTCATGGCGCCAGTCGCAGCACTGGTCGCGCCGCCGACGATGCTCAGGCGCCACACGTTAAAAGCGGAGGACGTCGACTTCCTGCTGGGCGGCGACGTCGTAGAAGACAGCGACGAGCCCGCTCCTCTAACGGACGCGCAGGAAAAAGCCAATAGGAATACGTTGTCGTTCCTGCAGACGCGCTACTTCTTTGGACGCGTCGATGTTTATTTAGGACCCCAGTACAAGCCGCTCTCGGAGGTCTTCGAGCCCTCGAGGAAAGACGATACGACGGCCATGGGCTCTGTTGTTGTCCCCACGCCCTTCGGCATGGTCTTCGAGGAGTCCGCGAATTATCGGGGCAAGTTCGAGATCCTGGAGGTCGTGCCCGACGGCAACGCGGCCAAGGCGGGCATCCGCGTGGGCGACATTCTGCGCGGCACGACGGCCATGGCCTTGAACATCGCGCAGTCCTCGGAGGAGGACTTCGGCTTCTCGGTCGGATTGACGGAGGGCACGCGCGAACGGGCCTTTCTGCCCGTGGACCGCAAGAAGTTCGACTTGGTGATGGCTGCTCTACAGTCGAACGCGCTGGACAACTCAGGGCCCGGCGAGGCCTGCCTGGTCTTCGAGCGCGTCGTATCGGTTGTCGAGGAGGCGTAAGGCTTATTGAATTATATAGAGGTTCGTTGTTGGCCGATGCGGGACAGCAAGAAAGTTTGTGTGTGTGTGTGATGCTTAGTGTTACTAGCTCAGCTCGAAACCCGCCAAGCGAGTACTTACCGCGCGCAGAGGCCGGGATAAAACCCGTGGGTCCGTGTGAGCTCAAGCTCGTAGGCTAGAAACACGGCGCCGCCACAGCGTCTACCGCTGCGTGCTGCCTTATAACCGGGCAGCAGTGGTCCGAGACGAACTGTATACGAAGCGTGCGCTTAAAACCAGTCGTATTCCACCGCCAAGGCCCAGCTTTCGATTGCCTCTCCGAGGCACAGCAGCCTTGATTTATAAGTTTCAGACATGGCGCCGCCAAGCGAGCCGCTACCTGCTGAAGAATCTCCGCCGCCGGCGCCGCCGCTGGCCCTCGAGGCGCTGGTCGGGGCGCCTCCGCAGCTGCTGCTCCCGCTGGGCTACGCCCATAGCGTAGCGTACGCCTCCGGGATGCTGCCGCCCGCCCATGGCTTTGGGCGGCACGGCGCCGCCTCTGTACCCGCAGCACTACGCGGCGGCGCAGGGCTTTGCGCCAGCATTCACGGCACCGCCCATGCTTCAGCAGCCACCGCCGCCCGAGACGGTCTACACGGGCACGGTGACGAACTTCGGGAGTTTTAGGAGCCACACGAACGCGACACACCGCTATGGCTTTATTAGAGTGGACCACACGACGAACAAGATCTTCGTCAGCGAGCAGGACGCCCCAGATGGTTATTTAAGCCCGGGCGACCGGTGCGAGTTCCGCATCGTGGACACGAAGAGCCAGAACAGAAGGACGGGCGCGCGCCAGTGGAAGGCCGAGGACGTCGTCGTGATGCAGCGGGTCCCGGGTGTCCTAGTACCGGACGCGAGCACTGTGACGTTTATGGCCGTCAAGCGCGAGACCGTCGGGCGCGAGATCCTGGCGCTCGTCGACGCGCACGACGGCGAAATGAAAATGACGGCACTAACTTTGAACTACCGCTTACGCTACGGCCGATTACTCGACTATAAGGCCCTGGGCTTTGGGAGTCTGGCAACGCTCGTCGCGAGCGTCCCCGGCATAGCCCACGAAGATCGGGGAGGAGGAAACGACATCATCCGCCGGTGCACCAACGCCGTGACCACCGAGCGCGAGGCCCCAGAACCACCGGGCGAGCGCTCCGACGCGGCAAAGCGCGAGGAGCTTAAGGCGCGCGAGCATGCGTTGATCGCGCGGGAGGAGGCCCTCGCGGAGCGCGAGGCCGTCGCGAAGCGCGAAGCCGACGCGCACGACTTTCGGAAGACGCACGAATGCGAGACGGCGGCGGCGGCCCGGCGGAGACGCTTTGTTGCGTCGACGTCGCCGGCGGCGCAGGAGCCCTGCGTTACAGAGACGCTGCGCCGCCTCAGCCTCGAGCGGGAGCAGGAGCCGGGGCGGGAGGAAACGAAGGCCGAGCCGGCGCCCGCAGGCTACGAGGTCGTTGCGCGCGTCTTGGTGCACCTCGGGGAGTCGAGACTATTGCCGACGTTTCTGGCGCAGCAGATCGACGACGACGCGTTGCCCTATCTAGAACCTTCTGACATGCTAGAACTGGGCGTCGCGCCCATGATCTGCCTCGCGATCCTCGGAGCCTCGGCCGCGGGCGGGAAATGGAAGAAGTTGGAGACCGAAGACGTCATGCACGACGTCGCCACGCACCAGTCTATCCTCGTGGAGGAATTGCGAGGACACCGCGCCAAGCTCGAGCGGCTGCGGATCTCGCGGGACGAGCTGTCCGAGGATTTGTGTTGTAGCATCACCTACGAGCTCATGAAGGACCCGTACATCTGCGTCGGCGATTCGCATACCTTTGCGACGTGCCGCCGACGCGGGCGCCGAGGCGGCCGACGCGGCACAACAGGAGGCGGAGCGGCAGGAGAAGGCCGCGAGTGAGGCCGAGCGCCTGCGCGTCAACGCGGCCAAGGAGGCCCAGCGCTTACGGACGCGGCTGGCGCAGGAGTTGGAGCGCGCTGCGGGCGCCTCGGCGCAGGCGGCGGAGGCGACATTGAAACACGAGGCCCTCAAGCGGGAGGCGACGCGCGCCACGCAGGAGGCCGACCGCCAGCGCAAGATCTCCAAGGCCAGGGCGGAGTCGGCGCGCGAGGCCCAGCGGCAGCGCGACGAGGCCGAGGCCGAGGCCGAACGGTTACGAGAAGAGGCCGAGCGCCTCCGCCAGGGAGAAACGGAGTTTAGCAGAAGAAAAGCTCACGGCGGAGCGTAGATTAAGGCAGCAGCGGAAGGCCTTGCAAGAGACGGCTTTGACGCAGACGCGCGAGCTCGAGACGACGTTGAGTGCGACGACGGCCGAGCTCGCGCGGCTCCGGGAGAGTATGGCAAAAATCAAGGGCGAGGTGCCCGACGCTTTGTGCTGCCCCATCTCCATGGAGCTCATGACGGACCCCGTGATCGCGGCCGACGGCCACACGTACGAGCGCAAGGAGATCACGGCCTGGTTCCAGAACAACCGCACCTCGCCCAAGACGCAGCTCGAGTTGCGCTCGCCGTTATTAATTCCGAACCACGGCGCCAAGGCCATGATCTCCGACTACCTGGACAAGCAGCGCCAGGCCGCGATCGACGCCTCCATGGCCGACGAGGTCAAGGGCCCCCTCTGAAACGGGCCTTACTACAACCGACCACGACCGACAACAAGATAATGCTAGCATGCGAGCCCCCCCCCCCGTTCACTACCTACTACCCACGTGCCGGGCTGAGCCCCGCGCTGTGTAAGCTGCACACACATATTTATTTTGTCCGGGGTAGTTGTGGCCTCCTCGCCGTCGCCGCGTCGGAGGCGGATGTAACATATCCCGTCGACGGGATATGTTAGATGGGCCGAGATGGTCGCACTAGTCGTCATACGACCGATGCTGGTCGACGACACAGCCCGGCGATTTGCTGTCGCCACCGCAGCAGGAGTAAGTCCAGACGAGGTCGTCGTCCGAGGGCAATCCTCCTAACTCCCCTTCCCAATTTCCCTGCGGACGACGAGGGTGAACATCGAAGACACCGGGACGCGCCGACGGCGCGCGAAGTCGCACAAGCGCCACGCCATCGAGCGAAGAAACGAGACGCGGCCGCCGCACCTTTCGTGAGCTTTCGCCGCGGAGAGTGCCCGGGTGGTGCTTGCAAGCCGCCGCACTATTTTCAGCATCCGAGTAGCGTTGCCTACAGACCCGGCACCGCTTCATCACGACAACCGGCGGCGGCGCGGTTGCCGGCGCGCCATCCGCGACGGCGGCCGGCGGTGATGCGCTCGCCTCGTTGGCGACAGGACCCGTGGTCGGCCACACCGGCGCCCACGGCGAGTCATCGACGACGGCTCGCTCCAGCGCACCGGACGCGAGGGCCTCGACGACGCTGCCGTGCTGCTCGTCGCCATCGAGAGGCGTTCCGCGCACAACTACTACCGGCACGGTGCACCGGCCCGATAGTAAAGCGAGCTCCGCTTGTAAAGGATTACACGCCTTGCGTATGTTCTTCGCGCGCCTCGACGCTAAGGACCCGTCATCGACCAGCTCCAGGTCGTGGTAGGGCCCGCCCGGCCTCCACAGGTCCATGTACACGCTCCGGAAGGGCAGGCCCGCGTCTTTTAACTTCTTCTCGGCGTCCGTGCAGAACCAGCACGTGGACCACCCGAAGAGCACCAACGGCGACTGGCGCACGATGTCATTAATCTCCGACCGCACTTGCTGCCGGTCGTACGGGGCGTCGTAGGGCTCCCGGAAGTTCGCGTAGACGTCGGACCCCGTGGCCTTCTTGGGAATGCCGACGAAGCCCGCTCGGGTCATGACAGATGCAGCGACGAAGTCACGTTTTAACGGCGTGGCGACTGGGGTGACGGTCTCACCGATCCGAAGGCCGAGTTCCAACAGCGGCCCGCCGGGTCCCGTCCTGAGCTCCGTAAAGAGCCGCCGCCCGTGCTCCTCGATCAGGCGGTGCTGCAGCGCGGTCGCACGCTCCAACATTGACGCGTCCGCGGCCGCGACGCTGCCGACCAGGCGCCACTCATCATTAGCGTCGACGCGCGCGGCGACAGTCACGCCCGCACTTCCGCCACCTTGCGTGTGCGCCACGTAGGTCATGAGTTGCCGCCGCGGGCAAGGGTTGATGCAGCCGTCGAGGGCTGCGACGGCTGTGAGCACGCATGCGAGGCGGCAGAGCATGCCTAAAGCTCTTGATCCGTCGCAGGAGTCGAAATCGTACGTCTCTGGCTGCTTTGCAGCTCTCACTGAGTTCGTCCGCCGCGCAGCCAGCGCACTGCACGTGCGCAAGCCTTTGCTGGACCAAGAATACCCGCGCGGTAGGCCTCGAAACGACACGGTACAACCCCGACGCAATACCCCCCGCACAGTTGGCCTCGAAACAACACGGTACAACCCCGACGCACCATCCCCGCGCGGGCCGCTGACTCCGAGAACACCGCGCGTTATCGAAAAAACAAGTTAGCTCGCGCCCCGACGGACGCGGCGCGACCGCGGCGCCCGGCGGCGCACCCGCTTGTCAACGCCACGCACCGCCCGCGCGCGCCGCCCGCCGCCGCGCCCGACACATGAGGCTCCCCGCCGCCTCCGACGCGAGACCCGGCTCCATACAAATTAGACGCCCTCAGTCTCCGTGGGCTTCATCTGGTACAGGGGCTCGCCCCCGATGCCCGCCTTCTGCCGGAAGTACTCCGCTGAGAACGCCATTATGTCTGAGGGATTCTCTCTAATGAGTGCTTTGCTGTAGTCCTTGAGGATGCCGGGCAGCTCGGGCTTGACCATGATCTGCTCCGCGGAGAAGATGCGGTTGACCTCCATCGCGCTGGGCTGCTGTCCTGGCCGTTTATACGGGCGCTGCGCGGCCTAATGCGAGCAAAGGCTAGTGGAGCCTAGTGCGAGGCCGGGGCCGTCGGGACGGAGTGCGGGACTCACGGTAGGGAGTAGCGGCGGCTACGGTAGAGATCCGGGCGCGAGCGCCAAAACCCGACAAGCAGCGCCAGCCTAATTTTTCACAGCGCATCGCAGAGCGCGCGTTGTACGTCGCGCTGGCATTGCTACGTCGTCGGACGTACATAGCACCACTCGTACCACTGCTGTGAGCTTCCTGCCTAGCCGAGCAACGCAACTGGCCGCACCGGTCAGCCCTCCGACAGACAGCAGCGCACAGCGGCATCATGTGGCGCGTCGCCGCAACAAGAGCCGCAGCCGCCACGCTAGGCGTCGGCTACTGCGAGCGGCAACGCACCAAAAACTGCGGCATTGTGGGCGTCGGCGGCG
>Ga0302122_10002181_pt1 | contig 12305 bp, 4 predicted proteins | sample CB21_SCM_MG_FD_203115 | JGI IMG/M metagenome (GOLD analysis project Ga0302122, IMG submission 203115) | Marine microbial communities from Western Arctic Ocean, Canada - CB21_SCM | ecosystem: Environmental > Aquatic > Marine > Oceanic | place: Canada: Western Arctic Ocean | collected 2017-09-28
GCGCCGTGGGCCATACTGCGGATGGCTTGCGCGGTGTTGGCGTCCCAATGGCGGACAGTGCCGTCGCGGCTGCCGGAGAGAATCTGCGTGGGATGATTCGGCAAACGCGTGAGGGCGAGGATGGGTTGGCTGTGGCCTTTCATTTCCTTGTGCGGCTTGAGGCCGGCCTTGGCGGCGGCGGTCCCGGTGGCCTTCGCCTTGTCCGATTCCACCTTGGCGGCGTCGGCGATTTTCTTGGTGTCGACGATGGCTTTGGCGGTGGTGAGCACATCGGCCTTCGCTTTCGTGTCGGCGGTCTTGGTGGTGGCCGCTGTTGTCGCGGCGGTCTTGGCAGCTTTCTCGGCGTTGTCGGAAGTTGTCTTGGCTTTGGCGACAGCGACGGTCGCGGTGGTCAATGCGGTCGCGGTGACCTTTTGCGCGGCTTGCGCTTGGGTGAGTTTTGTGGCGGCGGTGGTCACTGCGGTTTGCGCGATTTTTTCCTTCGCCTGTGTTTGTGTCAATGCGGTCTTGGCGATGTTCGCAAGTTTGCGTTTGTCGGTGGCGGTTTTCGTGGCGGCTTGTTTTTCGGCGGGGTTTTTGTTGGCGTCGGCGGCGATTATTTTTGCTTTCGCTTCGGCGGTCTTGGCGACGGCATCGGCGATGTCGAACGGCTTCTTGGCGTCGGCGGTCGCGGCCTTCGCGGTGGTGAGCGCTTTGTCTGCATTCGTCTTTGCGGTGGTGGCGCTGGTGGTTGCCATTTTGGCGGCCGCGAGCTTGGTCTCGGCGGGTTTTTGCTTTTGGGCAATCGCGGTGTCGTACGCCTTCTTCGTATTCGTGGCGGCGGTGTCCTTGGTGGCGGCGTCCTTCGTCGCGGCGGTCAATGCGGTGGCGGCTTTGGTGGCGATAGCTTTTGCGGCGGCGGCTTTGATGACGGCGGCTTTGACGGTTAGGTCGGCGGCGGTGAAGAGCTTGAGCGAGTCAGTCGCGGTTTTTTTGGCGGCGACAAGGGCTTGGGCGACGGTAGCGTTAATGGTTTTCGCGGTGGCGAGATCCCATGAGCGGATGAGGTTGTCTTCGTGGGCGGTGACGAGGAGTTTGCCGTCGGTGGTCCAGGTGACGGCGGTGATTTTGGAAGGCTTGACGAGCTGGAGCTTGGGCGCGATGTATTTGCCATCGGCGATTGTCCAAATGTGGTAGGTGCCATCGGCGGCTCCGGAGAGGAGTTGCTTGTTGTCGGGGGAGAAGGCGACGTAGCTGACGGGCATCTTGTGGCCGGCGAGGGTCTTGATGGCGGCGCCGGTGTTGGGGTTGATGAGGCGGATGTTGTTGGCCTCGGCAACAGCGAGTGACTGGCCGTCGGGACTGAGCGCGATGATGGCGTCGGCGGTGTTGAGCGGGAAGCTGCGTAGGGCTTTGACGGGTTGACGGCGCCAAAGTTTTACTTCGCGGTATCCGCCACTGGCGAGGAGGTCGCCGGTTTGGTTGAAGGTGAGCGAGTGGACGAGGTCGCGATGACTAACGCCGTTTTTGTATTTGTTGTCCTTGAGCAGCTCGGGGTCGGTGAGGCGGGTGATGAGTTTTTTGGTCGGGACGTGGTAGATGAAAATTTGGTTAGCGCGGCCGGCGGCGGCGTATTGGCCGTCGGGCGTGATGGCGACGGAGTAAATGGGATTGAGGCCCTCGGGCAGCGGCTGCCAGTTGACGGTTCGCGTGGCCTTGACGACGCCCTTCGCGCCTTGGGCAATCCATAGTTTGAGCAGGCCGAGCTGCTGGGGGTTGAGCGACTTGGCGGAGGCTTTGTTTTCGGGCGGCGGCATGGGGGGGTCGTCGAGGTGCGCGGCGAGTTGGAAAAGGATGCTTTCCATCGGCTTGCCGGGAACGACGGCGTCGGCTTCGAGGATGTCCTGCGGCGTCTCGAGGATGAGATCAGCTTTGGCTTTGGTTTGGTTATGGCAGGCGAGACAGTTGGCGCGGAGGAAGGGGAGGATTTCGCTTTGGAAATCGACCGGCTTGGCGCGCTTGATTTCAGAGACGGGCAGCGGGCCTTTCTTGGCGGCATCAGCGCTGTTGGCCAACAGGCCGGCGACAAGCGCGGCCCCCACTATGAGGATTCGGGTCTGTTTCATGGTTCTATTTTAAATTGTCGGTTATTTCTTTGCGGTTTTTTTCACCTCGATGACCTTCAGCTTCAGCGACTGGGTTACCTTGATGGTTTGATTCTGCAATTTCATGGTCGCCTCGATGTTCAACGCGAGATCGCCGACTGTAGCCTTGTCGGTGGCGGTGATGGTGAACTTCCCGGTCTTCTGATCCTTGGCAATGGTCAGCTTGCTGATGGATAGGCCGGCGGTGCCCTTAGGCAGCGCGACACCGATGGTGACGGGGTCAGCGAAGCCATACTTGCGGTCTAGATTCACGGTGAACTCCACCTTCGCACCCTGCTTCACTTGGCTGGCAGCGACGGGCTTCAGATCAATGGGCGCGGCGGTGACCTTCACGGTAATTGGCGTGCTGAAGAATGTCGCAGTGATGTCCTTCGGCTTGCCAGTATCGGTGAGCTTCTTCGTGTTCGCGGCGGCGGCGGCCTTGGCGGTATCGGTAGCCTTTTTCTTTGCGGCGAGGTCATCATTCTTCTTTTGTGCGGCGTCCTGCTTGACCTTAGTATCGGTGGCAACCTTGGCAACAGCAGCGGCCTTGATCTCGCCGGCTTTTGTAGCAGCAACGGACTTGTCGAGAGCCGTCTTGGCGGTGGTGGTGGCATTCTTCGTATCAACCACCTTCTTGTCGGCGGCAGTTTGGTTGACCTTGGCCTTGGCGTCGGTGGTCTTGGCAGTGGCCGTAACCGTCTCAGCGGCCTTGGCGGCAACCTCGGCGGTGTCCGAAGCAGTCTTAGCCTTGGCGACCTCGGCATTCACCGTGGTCAACGCCTTGTCAGCGGCGGTTTTGTCGGTCTGCTCCTTGGTCAGCGCCGTCGCGGCGGCGCTCGCCTTGGTTTGCGCGGGGTTTTGTTTTGTGGTGACGAGATCGTCGTGCACCTTCTTCGCCGTCGTGACGGCGGCGCGCTTGGTGACGGCGCCCTTGGCGACCTTGTCCTTTTCTTCCTTCTTCTTGTTGGCGTCGCCGGCGATTTTCTTGGATAGAGCCTCAGCAGCCTTGGCGGCAACCTCGGCGGTGTCTGAAGTAGTCTTGGCCTTGGCGACCTCGGCATTCGCCGTGGTCAACGCCTTGTCAGCGGCGGTCTTGTCGGTCTGCGCCTTGGTCAGTGCCGTCGCGGCGGCGGTCGCCTTGGTTTGCGCGGGCTTTTGTTTTGTCGTGATAAGTCCATCGTGGGCCTTCTTAGTCGTTGTGGCGGTAGTACGCTTGGTGGTGGCGTCCTTGGTCGCGGTGGTCAATGCAGTCGCGATTTTGGTGGCGTTGACCTTGGCGGTCGCGGCAACGGTCACGGAGGCCTTGGCAGTAGCCGTGGCGCCATCAAACGCCTTTTGCGCGGTCGCCTGCGCGGCCTTTGCGGCAATCACCATCTTGTCGGCAGTGGTCTTGTCGGTGGCGGCCTTGGTGGCGACGGTCTTGGCTGTGTTTAGTTCAGTTGTGGCAGCCTTGGCCACCTTGTCGGCTTCGACAGCAACCGCGTCAGCTTTCTTCTGCTCCTCTTTGGCAGCGTCAATCTTCGCCTTCGGGACGCGGCTGTATTTGCCTTTCACCTGTGTGCGCAGATAGAGCACGTGCTCCCCAACCGGAAGCTTGTAGGTGTTTAAATTCAGGTCGAGTGTTCCCTCATCCTTGTTTTTGGCAAAGGTCACATCCTTGAATTTTGACAGCGAGCTATGGCCAAGGCACTTCACTTTCTTGTCCACGGCCTTGAAGGCGGCGTCCTGCTTGATGGTAAACGGAATCTTCAACTGACCGAAGACGGAGTGCTCATAAACCTTGTTTTCCTTGGGGGCCATGGCGACGGGGATGGTTTCCTGGTCGGTGACCTGCAACTGCAACGTGTTGGTCAGGCGCGCGCGAACATTGCTGCGTTTTGAGGTGCTGTCGTAAACAATGCTGGACACGCCAGCGTTACGCGCTGTTCGAGTGACAGGTTTGTCGGCAATCTTAGACTTGCCGATAATGGTGATGTTACCGAACCAGTTGGGAGCGTTGGTCTTTGCGCTGAGCATAATGAGCGCGCTGTTTTGGCCGGCGGCGAGGGTGGCTTTGCTGGCGGTGAGGTGCGCGGGCAAACCAGCGATGGACAGCTCGATGGGTTCGTTAAAATTATCGCGTTTAAATGCCATCACTTTTATAGGCAAAACCTGGCCGCGCCGGAGGAAGCCGGTGGGCATGGGCACGGGTTGGTTCGCAATAGCGAGCGCGCCCTCGGGCATGGCCACGAGACGGAAGTCGGGCACCTCCTTGTGGATGGACAGGCGGTACAGGCTGTCGGCGCTGCCGCGGCTGTAAAGGTCGTATAGCAAAATGCGATAGGTGCCGTCATCCGGCGCGACGAAGCGGAAGGAGGGGTCGATGGAAGATGTGTTGAACGTGGAGCCGCCGATGTTCACGGGGCTGTCCTGCACCTCCTTGACGGTGCTGACTTTTTCCACGCCCTTGTCGTCCTTGGTGACGCGCTGAATTCGGAAGAACGGATTCGTGGGCGCGCCGAGGCGTTCGCTGATGATCTCCACCCAATAGATGTCGCCTTTCTTCGCGTCGAAAGTCACCCAGTCGCGGTCGCGCCGCGGGTAAAACTGGCCGACGTATTCGCACGGCACAGAAATTTTCTGAGCGCTCTCGGGCCGATTGTTATCGGCAGCGGCCTCGGCAATGACGGCGCTCTCGGCGAAGTGAATGCGGACGGGATTCGACGCGCCGGCGGGGCTGGGAAGGCGGTAGTCGATGCCGTCAAAACCCGCGGCCACAGGGCCGACCGGTGTGCTGCTGGAAATCTTCAGGCGCGAGGCCGCATCGCCGGGCAGTGCTATGGTCACGGCTTTTTTCTGCAACGGCTTGCCGCCGAGCGCAATTCCGGCATCCTGTCCGCCGGGGAGGTTGCGGCCGTACACGGTGTATTTGCCGTTGCTGCCGGGCTTGCCAACGGGTGGGATGATGAAGTCGATGTACGGGCGTTGCGAAATGGTGAGCCGATAAACGTGCTCCGCGCCGCCGCCGTAGGTGAAGTCGTGCAGAGCCACGAAATAATCGCCATCGCTGAGCGGCGTGAAATCGAGCGGCTCGCCGAAGCGATTGCGTTCGAGTTCCAGTCCATTAGCGTCCTTGAGCACGAGCACCGGCGCCATCTTGGAATCGATGTCCGCCGCTTGGCACTCGACGAGGATGCCCTGGCCCTTTTCCAGCGTCACTTTAAAATAGCTGTAATTGCGCGAGATGGTCTGGCCGTTGATGGTGGTGCCGAGCTTCACTTCCATCGCCTTGTCTGCCGATGTGCCGGCGGTGGATTTTTCCTCCGGCAAATCGCCGACCGCGAAGGCGCGCACATTCGAGATGCCAAATTGGCCGCCGCCGACTTGCACGTCGTAAATTCCCACGGTCACATTCTTGGCGATGGCGACGGTGTATTGGTTGGCCACGACGTTGCCTTTGTCGTCCTTCTTTTGCGCGGCGGTGATGCCTTTGTGCGAAAAGAAAAGCTGCTTTGCGCCATCAAGATCGCCTCCGGTGATGGTGACGTCCACGCGAGTGCCTTGCTGACCGCCCGCGGGAAAAATGCTGGTGATGCGCGCGCGCGGAAGCTGCTGCGCCGAAGCGTCAAACGCGGCCACGAGTGCCGCAAAAAATCCAAGGAGGAGTGCCTTTTTCATGTGTATGTATTTAGGTGGAGTTATAACAATTCTTCAATCGGTTTGCCAAAGAGCAGCATCCGATGCGGTTTGCTCCGTTCGCTTTCGCCCATCGAGCCTCCGAGTTAGTGGTTGAAGAGAAACTCTTTTGTGTTAAAGAGCGCCCAGATGATGTCTTCGTAGGAAGCCTTGCGCTCGGCGGGTTTTTCTTTGCCGTCCTTGTCCTTGATGGCGCGCTCGAGATGCGCGCGGGCAAGCAACACCTCGCTGCCAGATGGCTCGCGGGCAAACGCCAACAGGAACAGACCGCGAACGCGCTTCTCCTCCTCCACCGACGCGGCGACCTGCGCTTTTTCAAACACTCCCTTCGCTGCAGCCGCCTTGGCTTGCGCGGGCTTTTGCTTGGTGTCGATGAGGGCGGCGAGTTTTTTCTTGAGGACATCGGTCTTGGCGTTGGCCGTTGCCTTTTCGACTTGAGCGGTCACCGCAGCCAACGCCTTGTCGGCGGCAGCTTGTTCGGCCTTCGCCTTGGCCAACGCTTCGCCGGCGGGTGTCTTGGCTTTGGAGAGATTCGCCGCGCGGCCGCTGGCGCTGGCGAGTTTGCCTTGGATGTCCTTGGAGTTGAGCAGATGCAAACTCTGCGCGAGACTGGCGTCGCTCGACCGCTCGCACTCGCAGGAGCTGGAGCTATCCGGCCGGCCGAACACCGTCAGGAAATACGACTGGCTGTTGAAGCTGTTGTCCGGCAGCTGCACCGCGCGCGTGCCCACGGGCAGCCCGCTGAAGCTCGGCTGCGAGCCGGTCATTTGGTTGATGGCGTCATAGAGCACCTCGGCGTTCAGACGTTTTGGATAATATCGACTGAAGTAAGTTTTATCCTTCGCGTTGAAGTCATTGGGAATCGAGCTGAGCTGATACGTCCGCGACTGGCAAATGGTTCGGATGAGCTGTTTCATATCAAAACCGCTCTTGATAAAATACTGCGCCAATGCCTCAAGCAACTCGGGGTTCACGGCGGGGTTCGTCTCGCGCATGTCATCCTCTGGCTCCACGAGGCCGCGGCTGAAAAAATGTTTCCAGTATCGGTTCACCAGTGTTTGCGCAAAGAACGGATTGGTGGGCTTCGACAGCCAATCGACCAACGCGTGGCGTGGGTCGTCATCAGCCGTGAGGTCCAGCGGTTCATCGCCGAGACCGGTGGCTTTTACGGTGCCGCCGTCTTTTTTATTGGCGGTCTGCGCGACCTTGCGGGTGTGGTAAATGACCTCCTCGCCGGGGTTGCTCCCCGCTTTGCGGCCGACGGTTGAGAAGAATGCGCTGAAACTATAGTAATCTTTTTGGCTCCATTTCTCGAAGGGATGATGGTGGCACTGCGCGCATTGCATTCGGGTGCCGAGGAAAAGCTGTGCGGCGTCCTCCATTTGCGTTTGCATCGTCTTCACCTCGCGATACCAAATTGCGCCGGGGTTCCGCGCCATGTCGCCCGAGGCGGCGAGCACGTTGCGCGTGAACTCGTCGTAGCGCATATTCTTGTGGAGGCTGTCGCGAATCCATCCGTGGAAAGCGTAGTTGCCGCGTAACGCCGCGGCGCTCGATCGTTTGTTGCGCAGCAGTGCGCCCCATTTGTTGGCGAAATAATCCGCGTAATCGGTGCCCGCGAGCAGCCGGTCGATGAGCTTATCGCGCTTGGCGGGATCTGTGCTTTCCAGAAACGCCTCGGCCTCCGCGTCGGTCGGCAGACGGCCGGCGATATCGATGCTCACGCGCCGAATGAAAGTGGTGTCATCACAAACCGCCGAGGGCGGCATGCCGACGCGCTTGAGTTTTTCGAACACGAGATTGTCGATGAAGTTGCGGGGCTGCGGCACCTTCGCCACCGGCGCGCCCAATGGCACGCTCGCCTGATACACGCTCACCTGGCCGAGATAACGAATCATCACCGACACATCGCCCGGCTGCTCGAAGAACGTCACGCGGCCGGTTTTGTCCACCTCGGCAATCTCCTTGTCGTTCGCCTCGTAAGTCGCGATGTGCGTGGCGTCCTCCGTGTGCCCGTCGCTGTAAATCGCCGTCACCGTCAACTGTTGCGCCCCGTTTGCACTCACCAACCGCTGCTTGGGATACGCCTCCAGCCCGACAATCGTCGGGTCGTCCTTGCTGCCGCGCGGCATGCCCTGTTTTATCCAGCGCACCAACAGCGCGTAATCGTAGCTCTTCGGATCCAGCCGCGCGCCGCCGCCGTGCGGCAAAACAGCCGCGCCCTTGAGCAGCAACAAACTGTTCTCCGGTGCCGCCGGGCTCAAACGCCGCCCGCGCGATTCCTTCACGAGATACTCATAATCCTCCTGCGGCTCGAAGCCGAGCAACGAAAGCCGGAACCCATTCTGCCCGCCGCTCTTGCCGTGGCAACCGCCCGAGTTGCAGCCGGCCTTCGTAAAGATGGGCGAAATTTCATTCGCAAAATTAATTGGCTGCGTGACGTCAAACTCCGTGACCGTTACCTTCACCGTCGACTTCAACCCGCCCGCGAGCGTCGCCGTGATGGTCGCCTCGCCATCGCCCAGCGGCGTGACCATACCATTGGCGTTGATGGCCACGATATTTTTTGGCGTGGCGGAATACTTCACCGCGCCGCTCACGTCGGCCAACTTCCCCGCGTCCGTAGCCGAGGCCACGAGCTGTTGCCGGCTGTGCTTGCCCTTCAGCGAAAACGCCTTCGCGCCCTTGCCCGTCTGCGCTGATAAATCCAGCGCGCTCGGTTTCGCCGCCACGGTCAACGCACCGACCATCACCGCCGCTGCCATCAAAGTTCCAATATTCTTCATAAGCTTGTTAGTTGATCTAGTTTACACAAATCCAGGGCCCCGATGCAATCCCCGCTTCGAGGCGCAAAATTCCTATTTTGCCTGCCCATTTTCGACGGTTATCGCGGCTTGAAATTCATAAAAGCGGACTCGCAGGCTCGTCCCTCCAATGTGCTGCCGGCAGCTCATTCAAATCAACTCCTTCATTGGCTGCCAGCCGTCGACCAAATATTGTGGGCGACCGGTGAGGTCGGGGAGGGTTGTGGTGTTGGGGTCGAGGCCCATGGCTTGGTAAACCGTCGCGTGGACTTCGCCCATGTGGACGGGGCGGTCGGCGGGTTCGGCGGCGTGTTTGTCGCTCGCGCCGATGACTTGCCCGTGGCGCATGCCGCCGCCGGCCATGAAGGCGCAGCTGACGTTGGGCCAATGGTCGCGGCCGCCTTTGGCGTTGATTTTTGGTGTGCGACCGAACTCGCCCCACGCCACGACCGTCACATCCTTGTCGAGGCCGCGCTCGTGCAAGTCCTCGATGAGGGCGGAGAGGCCGCGATCGAAGATGGGGGCGTGGCCGTTGACGCCGCTGGTCTTGTCGTAAATTTTACTGTGAAAATCCCAGCGGCCGAAATTTAATGTAACGCAGCGCGCGCCGGCCTCGACGAGGCGGCGGGCCATCAGGAAATGCGTGTTGTCGCGCGGCGCACCGTCGCCGAAATTTTTCGCAACACCCTTGCCGTAACGCTCGCGAATTTTTGGGTCTTCCTTTTCGAGGTTCATTGCGTCGGCGAGTTTGCTGCTGGTGAGCACGCCCATCGCTTGTTGCGTGAATGCGTCCATGCCGCGCACCGCGCCGGAGCTATCGGCTTCGCGCCGGAAGCTGTCGAAGCTCTGCAACAGACTGCGCCGAGCGCCGAAGCGGCCGACGCTGACGTCATTCAAAGTCATGTCGCCGCGGCTGTGATTCGTTGGCTTAAACGGCCCGTGGCCCACGCCGAGGAATCCCGGCTTGCCGCTCGCGCCGTACGGCGGATGGCCCGCCTTGGGTGCAAGGCCGATGAAAGGCGGGATGCCCGGCACGTTGGCGCCGCGCAACTTGGAGAGCGCCGCGCCGATGCTCGGCCAGCCGCCGGCCGCCTGTCCTTTGTTGTTAAACGTGGAACCCTTGCGGCCGGAGTAACACATGAACGAATCGTGGCTGCCGTTGGGCGCGCCGACAATGGACCGAATCGCCGTCCACTTATCCATGATGCGCGCCATCCGCGGCATCAACTCGGTAAGGTGAATGCCCGGCACGTTGGTGCGCAAGGGCGAGAGGTCACCGCGATATTCCCTGGGCGCGTTGGGCTTGGGGTCGATGAGATCCTGATGCGGCGGCGCGCCGGCCATGTAAACCATGATGAGCGCCTTGTGGCTTTTGCCGATGCCCGCCGCGGCCTCCGCCTGCAGCAGTTGCGGCAAAGCCAGCCCGCCAAACGCGCCGATCCGCAGGAAATCCCGCCGATCGAGCCCGTCACAAAAGCCACCTTGGGCCTGTCCTTCGATTTTCAGCATCCTATTATATATAGTGCAACGGCCGGTGGAGTGGTCCACCGGCCGAATATTGTTAGTTTTCCAGAGGCTCTACACCAGCTCCGGCAGCGGGCCGCGGCCGGCGTCGGTGAGGAATTGCGGGCGACCGTTGAGGTCGCTCAGCATTTCCTTCATCGGATTGATGCCGACATTTTGGTAGAGCGTGGCCAAAATTTCCTGAATGTGCACGGGGCGCGAGCTGGCCTCGCCGCCGGTGCGCCAGTCGGTCTCGCCGATGGCCTGGCCGTTCTTCATGCCGCCGCCGGCAAGGAAGGTGCCCATCACGCGCGGCCAATGGTCGCGGCCGGGCTGCTTGTTTTTGTTGACGCGCGGTGTGCGGCCGAATTCGCCCCACATGCAAATGGTCGTGTCATCGAGTCGACCGGCTTCGCGGAGGTCGTTGATGAGCGCCGAGATGCCGATGTCCAGCGAGCCCAGTTGTTTTTTTAATGTGACGAAGTTGTTGCTGTGCGTGTCCCAGCTGCCCCAGCTGAGGGTGACAAATCGCGCTCCGGCCTCGACCAACCGGCGGGCGGTGCAGAGGCTTTTCACATCGCGATAGCCCTTGGGCACTTCGTACCGGGCGAGCCGCTTGGGGTCTTCCTTCTTGAGGTCCAACGCGTCGACAAGCGTGCTGCTGGTGATAACGCCGAAGGCCTGTTGGTTAAACTTGTCGAGGCCCTCCATGCGGCGGCTGTTGTCCACGTCGCGGCGGAAACTGTCGAAACTGCCGAGCAACGCCTTGCGGTCATCGAGCCGACTGGTGTCAATGCCGTTGAGCGTGAGATCCTGTTTGCCCTTGCCGTTGGGCGCGAAATATTTGTACGGCGCACCGAGGAAGCCCGGCCCCTGCGCGCGGCTGTCGAAGCCGACAAAGGGCGGCGTGCCGTTGGGGCCTTCGCCCTGCGTCTTGGCAATCACGGAGCCAATGCTCGGCCAGCCGCCGGTCGGTTGCGGGCTGCGCCGCGTGCGGCCGGTCATGCAATGAAACGAGTTGTGGTCATTGGCCTGGCCCACGGTGGAGCGGATGGACGTGCAGTCCTTCCACATCTTGGCCAGCCGCGGGAAATGCTCACACACGCGCACGCCGGGCACGCTGGTGGGGATGGAGGTGAACTCGCCGCGGTATTCCTTGGTGGCGCGGTCCTTGATGTCCCACATGTCCGTGTGGCTCGGGCCGCCCGGCAGGTAAATCATGATGATGCTTTTCTGCTTCTGCGCCTTGGAGCCAAGCGCCGCCTCCGCGCGCAGCAACTCCGGCAACGCAATCCCGCCCATCGCGAGCGAGCCGATTTGAAGAAAATTACGGCGCGACACCCCGTCGCAAAAGCCGCCACTCGATTCACCTTGAATTTTTAACATGTGTTTTTCTTTCTGGCTGATGGGTGATCAATTTAAAACAGTTCTGTGATCGGTCGACCGTCTTCCACAACGTAAGTAGGGCGGCCTTGATTGTTCATGAATTGGAGTTTGGGATCGAGCCCGAACATTTGCAGCACGGTGGCCAGCATGTCCTGCGGGGTGATGTGGCGCTCGGCGGGGTCCTCCAGTTTGGGGGAGGATTTGCCGATGACCTGACCCATGTTCAGCCCGCCGCCGGCGAGCATCAAGGTGCAGAGACGGCCCCAGTGATCGCGACCGCCTTTGGAGTTCACGCGCGGGGTGCGGCCGAATTCGCCGGTGACGACCAGCAACGTGTCGTCGAGCTGGCCGCTGGCCTTGAGATCTTCGATGAGCGCGGAGAGGCCTTGGTCCATTTGTGGCGAGCGGCTTTTCATGGCGTTCTGAATTTTGCCGTGCATGTCCCAGCCGCCGTATTGGATGTTGACGAACCGACTGCCGGCGGCGGTGAGGCGGCGGGCAAGCAGGAGTTGTTCGCCCAATCCCTTGCCGTAACGCGCGCGCACTTTCGGGTCTTCCTTTTTAATGTCAAACGCATCCTTGGCGCTGCCGAGCACGAGGTCGAAGGCCTGTTGCTCAAAGCCGTCGAGACCGGCCATTTGACCGGAACGGTCGACCTTGCGGTTGATGACGTCGATGCTATTCAATAAGCCACGCCGGTCGCCGAAACGGCTGGCATCCACGGCGAGCTCCATGTTCTTGCGCGCCTGTCCGCTGGGGCTGAGCGCCTGAAAACGCGTGCCCAGCCAGCCCGGGCCGTCGCTGCCGATGC
>Ga0302122_10002187_pt1 | contig 12294 bp, 12 predicted proteins | sample CB21_SCM_MG_FD_203115 | JGI IMG/M metagenome (GOLD analysis project Ga0302122, IMG submission 203115) | Marine microbial communities from Western Arctic Ocean, Canada - CB21_SCM | ecosystem: Environmental > Aquatic > Marine > Oceanic | place: Canada: Western Arctic Ocean | collected 2017-09-28
AAATCCGACTATTGCAAAACGCACCAATAATATCAAAGCGTTTACTAGACGGATCTCTCGCAATGAGATAGTCTCCGGCAACAAATCATGCCGTCTAGCTATATCCCAATATCCATTGCCTACGTTTCAATTGCTCTCTCGAGCTCTCTCGCAGCCGATGAAGTCTCATTCAACCAAGACATAAAGCCGATCCTATCCGATCGTTGCTTCAAGTGTCACGGTCCCGATGCGAAGAACCAAGCCTCGGAGTTTCGACTAAACACGCGCGAGCAAGCGACGGCGGATTTAGGAGACGAGTTCTTCGGAATCGTCCCCGGCAATATTGAGGAGAGCGATCTCCACTGGCGCATTTGGGATGAACTCGAAGAAGATGTCATGCCGCCTTCAGACTCAAATCTCTCTCTCAATGACGATGAAAAAAAGCTCTTGGACAAGTGGATCGAACAAGGAGCGCCTTACGATACGCATTGGTCGTTTAAGTCTTTGCCGCGTTCCGTTGAAACGCCCGCAAACGATTCGAAGTGGGTACGCAATGAGATCGATCAATTTGTCGAAGCGAAGCTCGTTGAGAATGAGCTGAACCCAGCAGTCGAATCGTCCAAGGAGAAGTGGCTACGACGAGTCAGCTTCGACTTGAGCGGATTGCCGCCGACAATCGAAGAGATCGAGGCCTTCCTGGACGACGATTCGCCGCAGGCGTTCGAGCAGGTCGCCGATCGGCTCTTATCATCGACTGCTTATGCGGAACGGCTGACGAGCGAATGGCTCGATGTGGCGCGCTACTCGGATTCTTATGGTTACCAGCGCGATGATGAACGCTTTGTTTGGCCTTGGAGAGATTGGGTGATCGATGCCTTCGCCAAGAACATGCCCTATGATGAATTCATGACGCTTCAGCTCGCGGGCGATTTGCTGCCGAACGCCACTCAGGCCGACGTACTCCCAACGGCCTTCAATCGATTGCATGCCCATAAGAAGGAAGGCGGGATCGTTCTAGAAGAGTACCGAGTCGAGTATGTCGCAGATCGGACCCAGACCTTTAGTTCCGCGTTTCTGGGGCTCACTATGGAGTGCTGTCGTTGTCACGATCACAAGTATGATCCCATCCCGACGCGCGACTACTACCAGCTCAGTTCCTTTTTCTCCAATGTGGACGAGGCGGGCCAGATTTCATTTTTCACGGATGCAGTGCCGACGCCGGCGATGCCGTTTTCGACTCCGGAGCTTGATGCGGAGCTCGCCAAGGCGCAGCGGGAGATCGATGAAGCTGAAAACAAAGTAGATGCCTTTCGGATGAAAGCGGGTGAATCAGAAGCTTTTCGGGAGTGGCTCGAGAACCGGCCCGACTTGCGCTGGCCAGGACTGGTCGCCGATGTGCCTTTTGATGCGAGCGCTGAAGGCGAAATAATCAATTACGCGAGTACTGAGAATCCAGGAAAAACGAAAGACGTAAATTCCATTGAAGCTGGCGTATATGGAAATTCGATACGATTTACAGGGGACGATGCGTTGACCATTCCCAAGATCGGGCATTTCCCGCGCGAGCAGCCGTTTAGTAGTTCATTGTGGATACGGGCGGATGAAATCAGGGATCGCGAGAATATTTATTCTCGCTCAGCGGGCGCCGACGATTCGGCGAGTTTAGGTTACGAACTCCTTCTGCTCGATGGCAAATTGACCGCCTCGCTGATTCATTTTTGGCCAGGCAACGCTGTGAGAGTTCAGGCTAAGGAGGCGATCACCGCCAAAGATTGGCATCATGTCGTCGTGACTTATGATGGTTCCAGTCGAGCCAAAGGGATTTGCATCTACTTGAATGGAGAGAGCTTGGAACTTGCGGTGGTTAAAGATCACCTGACTCGCCAAATCACAGAATGGAAGGTGGCAGAAGACAGCGGTCGAAAACAGCTCGTTTTTGGACAGCGTTATCGAGATCGTGGCTTTAAGAATGGGCAAGTCGATGAGTTTAAGATGTTCGATCGCGAACTGGCTCAAGCGGAAGCGATTCAGCTATTCGATCAGAAGCATCTGGCGCAGCTGCTTCGTTCCAATCTGACGTCGCTAGACGAAAGCGATCGAGCTGAGTTATTGGACTATTATTTGGCGACGGGCAGCGATGAATGGAGGCAATTGCAAACGACGCAGCAAGCAGCCAGGGCGAAGTGGAACCAGAATATGGATACGATCCCAGGTATTTCGATCATGCGAGAACGGTCTGATCCTAGGCAGAATTATATTCTAGAGCGAGGCCTGTACGATTCCCATGGCGAAGAGGTGACGGCGAATACGCCCCACGCCTTGCCTCCGTTTCCTACGGATATGCCGCGCAACCGACTCGGTTTAGCGCACTGGCTGACGGATCCCGATCATCCTTTGACTGCCCGCGTGGCGGTGAACCGTTATTGGCAGATGATTTTCGGAGAAGGGCTTGTACGAACTCCAGAGGACTTTGGAAGCCAGGGAGCTCCCCCAACTCACCCGGAGCTACTCGATTGGCTATCCCGCGATTTCGTGGATAGCGGTTGGGATCTTCGGCAGCTTTTAAAGCAGATGGTTCTGTCTTCAACTTACCGCCAAAGTACCTTCACGGAAGACGCCACGCGACGAACGGATCCAGAGAACCTTTATCTCAGTCACAGTAATCCAGATCGAATCACCGCTGAGATGATACGCGACAACGCTCTCGCCGTAAGTGGCCTATTGGTCGATCAGGTCGGAGGGGAACCGGTTAAGCCTTATGATCTCGCCGTCTCGTTTAAACCCTTGGATCACGATACGGGAGATGGCTTGTATCGAAGGAGCTTATACACGTTTTGGAAACGCAATGCGCCCGCTCCTGCTATGGTGGCTTTTGATGCATCGAAGCGGGATGTGTGCTCCTTGAAACGTGAAGCGACCGCATCACCGCTGCAGCCGCTCGTTACTTTAAATGGACCGCAGTTCGTCGAAGCCGCCCGCGTACTTGGGGAACGCTTGCTGCTTAAACATGAGGGCAATCGAAAGGCCTTGATCAAAGAAGCGTTTTTAAAACTTACGAGTCGGAAACCCGATGCGAAGGAATTGAAGGTATTGCTGCGGCTCTATCAGGCTCAGCTCGATGAGTTCGAAGGGAAATCGGCTGCGGCAGATTCTTTGCTGCAAATGGGAGATGCTCCCTCGGAACTCTCGCAAAGCAAAGAAGAACACGCGGCCGCGACGATTGTGGTGAACGCCTTGATGAACTTAAACGAATCACTCATACAACGATGAAAAACCCACTTTGCACAGGATTCGAAGATCCGAAGGACATTACGCGTCGCAACTTTCTAAATACATTCGCGATGGGTCTTGGCGGAATCGCTTTGGCCGACATGATGAACCCGCTCAGCGCGGCGACCGAGCAAGGGTTCCCGATGGGAACCCATTTCGCTCCCAAGGCGAAACGCGTGATTTATCTCTTTCAATCGGGAGGTCCTTCTCAGCTCGATCTGTTTGATCACAAACCGCGCCTGAACGCGGAACATGGAAAAGAGCTGCCGGATTCGGTGAGAAATGGTCAGCGTTTGACGGGAATGTCTGTCAATCAGGCGAGTCTTCCATTGGCCGGATCGCCGTTCGAATTCAAGCAGCGCGGGAGCAGCGGCGCGACGATCAGCGACCTGATGCCTCACCTCTCCGGCGTGGCGGATGATCTTTGCTTTATCAAATCCATGCATACGGAGGCCATCAATCATGGCCCAGGCGTGACCATGATGCAGACCGGTTCTCAATTTCCTGGTCGCCCTACCATGGGCTCATGGTTGTCTCACGGGCTAGGTTCGATGAACGAAAATCTGCCCTCCTACGTTGTGTTGACGACTAAAGAGGCGAAAGGGCAGCCTTTGGGTTCTCGTTATTGGGGGAGCGGTTTCCTTCCCGGTCAGCATGATGGAGTTCGTTTTCGTTCAGATAAAGATGCGGTTTTATATTTGAATAATCCTGACGGAATCAGCCGCGATGGACGACGCGCGACGATCGATCATTTGGAGGAACTGCATCAATATCAGATGAAGAAACATTCCGATCCTGTATTGGAAAATCAAATTCAACAGTATGAGATGGCGTTCCGTTTACAGGCATCCGTGCCGGAAGTAACCGATATGAGCGGCGAATCGGAAGCGACCTATAAGCTCTACGGGGAAGACGCCCGCACTCCAGGGACCTTTGCGGCCAACTGTCTGCTTGCGAGGCGGCTCGCGGAAAAGGGCGTCCGCTTTATTCAACTCTTTCACAGTGGTTGGGACGGGCATTCGGATCTTCCCAAAGGAATTAAAAATAAGACCAAGCAAAGCGATCAAGCCTCAGTGGCTCTTATCAAGGATTTGAAATCGCGCGGGATGCTTGAGGATACCTTGGTCGTCTGGGGTGGAGAATTTGGACGGACGAATTATTGCCAAGGCAAGATGACCAAAGACAATTTCGGTCGTGATCACCATCCGCGCAGTTTTACCACATGGATGGCCGGTGGCGGAGTGAAGCCGGGGTACACGCACGGTAGGACGGATGAGTACGGCTACAATATCGTACAAGACCCGGTGCACGTGCATGACTTTCACGCGACCTTGCTGCACTTGTTAGGAATCGATCACGAGCGCCTCACCTACAAATACCAAGGACGTCACTTCCGCTTGACCGATGTGCATGGTCATGTCGTCAAAGAAGTTTTGGCGTAGGTTTTCAATTGCCTCCACGCAGGCAACTTCACAATACACTCAACGATCTCCTGCATAACATCTTCAATCATTTCCAAATGCGTCACTCCTCTCGGACGCGCATCAAATAGGATTTCCAAGCTCGGAATCACATTACTCTCCGCTGTCGCGCTAATCGCTAGCTCAGCAGAGGAGCGTCCGAATATTCTATTCATCGCAGTAGATGACATGCGCATGAACCTGGGGTGCTATGGAGACAATGTGGCAGTCACTCCAAACATAGATAAGCTCGCATCCAGAAGTCTCCTTTTCACACGCGCCTATTGCCAATTCGCAAGTTGCAACGCTTCACGCGCGTCCGTAATTACAGGACAAAGACCGGATACCATATCAGTTTGGAAACTGAATACTCACTTTCGAGACACAGCTCCGGACGTCGTAACAATGCCTCAGCATTTTAAAGCGAACGGCTATCATACCGAGGCCATCGGCAAGGTACTTCACAACTACGGAGCCAAGCAAAAAGACGATGCGCTGTCCTGGTCCACTCCCGCCCGCTTGGATAAGATTAGCCATTTCAAAGACTACGCCCAGGATTCCAACATCCCCAAAGGATCCGCCAAAAAGACCATCGTAGCTGAAAAGCCCGTTAATGAAGATCACGCCTATGTGGATGAAAAGATCACCAAGGACGCAGTAGAGACAATCAAAAGACTCGCAGAGCAGGACGTGCCCTTTTTTCTAGCAGTGGGTTTCATGAAACCCCACTCGCCCTACAATGCGCCCAAAGAATATTGGGATCTCTATCAGCGTGAAGACATGAAAGCGCTATGCTCTGAAACCCGCCCCGAGGGCGTACCCGATTTAAACTGGTGGGATTCAATCGAGATCCGAGGTTTTACCGACATACCCAACAAAGGCCCCATTCCAACTGAAACGGCTGCCCGAATGCGGCATGGCTACTATGCTGCCACCAGCTATGCGGACGCCAACATTGGTAAAGTGATAAACGCACTCGAAACCTCTGGCGCGGCCGACAACACAATCATCGTATTCTGGTCGGACCATGGCTACCACTTGGGAGAGAATGGTCATTGGGCAAAAGTAACCCTACGCGAACTGGACGCCCAAGTCCCACTGCTCATATCCCTTCCTAGTAAAGAATCTGCGAATACAAATGCGATCGTAGAATACATCGACCTATACCCCACTCTAAGCGAACTTTGCAGCCTACCTCAACCAACCGACATAGATGGTAAGAGTTTCGTGCCCGTACTCGAGAATCCAAAATCCGAGTTCAGGCAAACTGCTCTAACTCAAGTTTGCCGTCCCTGGTCCCCGAATGCGCCCATCGAAACCATGGGCTATTCCATTCGAACGGCGGACTATCGATACACCCAGTGGATCGATCACAATAGCAAAGCGATGGTTTCCGAAGAACTATACGAGCTTGAGAAGGATCCCTTTCAACGAGTAAACGTCGCTAAAATGAGTGAATCGGGCGATACCCTATTTACTCATCGGGCACTATTAAACAGCGCCAACTCAAGAAACTGAGCGTATCCACGATGTTAGTTAGTCGCGAGCTAGACCATTTCTCGCGAGGAGTCTTCGAGCGTAAAGCGTCAAACTTGTCCCAACACCCAACATAACCACAGCAACTCCACCAATCGCGATTCGACCTTGGATTGGGAACGAATAGTAGAACGGAAACGGATCCCCCATTCCCAAAACCTCGGATGGACGCAGCTTCCTGCCTCAGCTTAAAGAAAACGCAGAGAACGCTCGCGACTGGATATTCATGTCATATTCAAAAAATGGCCTTAAGAAAGCTCCCTACCGCTGCTTCGTCCGCGATCAACGCTGGAAACTCTACTCGGACGGCGCTCTTTACGACGTACCCAATGATTGGCTAGAGGAATCACCCGCAACCGGAGCAGAAGCCGAAAAAGCTCGTCAACGCCTTCAGGCAACGCTCGACCGCATCCTAAGCGATGCCCCTCAAGGACAAATACAATTCTAGAAACAGCTAAGCAATCCGTAGGGCCGGCGCTTGCGCCGTGCCGCGATAGAAGATCGGTCTTTAAGAAATAGACAGGCCCAAAGCTCCAGCCCTACAAATCGTAGGTCTTCCGAATCAACCGACGAGCTTCTGCATTCTCCTTTTCGTCTAACACCACCGACGTGCCAATCGCAGTATCCAATTTCTCAACGAGTTGCGCAGCTACTTGGTAGGCGACCACTTTGGTGACCTCCGAAGCCAGCATCCACCCCTTTTCCATTTCCTTCGAATACAAAACCATGGTATCGACGACCAACGACTCCGTTCGCGGAAAGGAGTCGCACATCAAATTCCAGGGATTCGAATTTCGATCACCCGAACGCCTAAAGTCCGTCCTCAAAAGAACCGACGGAATATCCACGAACTTTGCCGTCATAAATTCCGCTACTGTACCCGAATCCAAATCACTCCCATCAAACTGGAAAATCGCCGCATCGCATCCTAGCAAAGCCGCATAATCGATATCTCGAATGACTTTTGCCTCCAGTGAAGGCAACTCCAAGTCTTGAGGCAATACAGGTCGATATCGTCCACTAGAAACCGCACTGAGAGATTCCGACAGTAGCGCGTTTCCAGCTATATGTTTAAGATCGAATAACTCACCCGCTAGGTAAACGGTGTATCCATTTTCTTTGTTCACAGTTTCTTCCAAAATATCATGGGATTAGATTTGCCGCTATAATTGCGGTGAGGTAACACGCGACCATTATCCTCAAATAATAGAGCATTGCCGAGAACGTGCAGAAGAAAATCATTATCGGCAACACCGTAAACGCAAAACCGAAAGTACCCTCCGTGTCGCTGGCCATGAAGTTGGAAAAATCGAAATAGCCAGGATTCGATTCGGCTTCCGATTGAGCATTAAGGTTAAAGCCGCACAATAGCGCTGCAGCTACGAATGAGCTAAGGTATCTTTTCATTATATATATTTTAGTAAGTGGTTAATGTGTTTAAGAGCTGCCAAAACATTCGATATCCGCAGGGCCGGAGCTTGTGCCATGCCGCGATAGTAGATTGCTCTTTACTACGCGGCATGGCGCAAGCGCCAGCCCTACCTCGAAAACTCGAACCTATTAAGCAGTCTCCTTGAGATACCTACACTTACACGCCGCCTTATCACAAAATTGCAGAAAAGATCCGAACGATGAAAAACGACCCTCCTTTACTCATTCTCCGGATCGACCTCTACAAACGGATCATCGTTCGGCGAATCCCAAGAATAGGTGATCCTCATCGGCCGACAACACACTTCGCAATCGGTCGTCAACGTTACTGGCTGCTCTTCGAAACCAGGCGCCTCAACGTCAATTGATTGCCAACAATACGGACAGGTAATACGTTCACTATTCACTTCGTCAACAATGCCTGAATACGCTCTCTGATCAAACTCGTTAATGGCCCGACTCCCGTCTTGGGATTCAGCTGATTCTTTTCGAGAAACTCAGCCAAATCAATCGGATCGTCAAACCGGATTACAACCTTCCGTTTGCCCAAGTATCGCGCTTTGCCCAGAACATCCTCCTCCAACTTGAAAATAGTCTCCGCGATGCGATCGATCGACGAATCCTCGCTCAGGTAAGTACCAGGATAACTGTAGAGCTGATGCGCCATGTACACTCGATCCAGCTGATCGTACAATTCACGAATACGCTCAGGGCTAAGGTCCTCCAACTTTCCCGTAAGCTCTTTACGAATAGTCGCTCGCAATGCCTTAATTCGTTTTGGAATAGACAATGCCTCATTAGATAGCCCTTGCAGGCCTTCAACATCGTTGACTATCGCTTGTCTTAAAAATCGGATACGTTCCACAAGCTCGCCTTCTCGAGATTCACCCAAGAGCTCTTTCTCCTTAGTCGACAGAATAGCAGCCCCTAAAGCGAAGATGCGCTCAACAGGATTGTCATTCTTAAGAGATCCCAGAGAAACGTGTTTTTCCAAAGCGCTTAATCGGTCCGAGAAAGTCGCTTCCACGGAAAGATCGTAGTTGAGGGATATCGATGCCGGAACCACAAAACCTTTTCGTCCCTCCGGAAGATTCGAAGAAGCCCTCAATACGATACTAGCCACGCCTTCGTTCAATTCGTCCAAAGATTCCTTGTGATGATAAATCTCGCCCTCCGGAAATATCACCAATGGGAAACGCGCTTCCTGCAGAACCTTGATCGCCATCTTGATAGAACCAATATCCCCTCCTTCTCGGTTCACCGAAAAAGCACCGCCACGCTGCAACACGAATCGATGAAACCAATTTCGTTCGAACCCTTCGCGAGCCGCCATAAAATGAAATGCAAACCGACTCCGGCGCCCAGCCGTTATCATCAATGCCGGGTCAGCGTGATCCGCATGATTCGGCGCGACCAATACCGATTGCCCCTCGCGAACCAATCGCTCCAAACCTTCTTGACCCGTTATGCGAACAGCGGTTACCTGATGCTCGAAGCGAAGCGATAAACGCGTAAGAAGATGCAGTACTGGCCTGAACGCCCGCGAGTACTTCGGAGGCATGAATTGATACGGGGACTGGGGTCTGAGCAAGTTCATAAGAGTGGACTCTTCCTCGACGCTAGAACTTCCTATACAGGATGCAAGCCTCTCCAAACACCCTCATTCTTTCGGAGTTCGACGAACCCGATCTCCTACCCATAGACCGACCAGAAGAACATTGCCAACACACAGTCATATTAACACTTGAAATCTTCCAAACTACCAACAACCTAACACGTGTATGGATAAGCTTACCCGACGGATTCTCGCTACCTCGCTAATCGCGCTATTTTGCTCAGTCACCTTCGCAGACGACTGGAAGCCACTTTTCAACGGCAAGAATTTCAACGGATGGAAACAGCTCGGTGGCGTTGCCAAATACGAAATCAAAAACGGCGAAATAATCGGCCGCAGTGTTGCCGGAACGCCTAACTCCTTCATGACGACTAAGAAGGACTACACTGATTTCGTACTCGAATTCGAAGTCTGGGTTCAAGATGGCCTAAACTCGGGTGTTCAATTTCGAAGCAACACCAAGCCCAATCCCGATCTCCCCGACGGACGCGTCTATGGCTACCAATTCGAATTGGACACGGCAGAACGTGCATGGACTGCTGGCATCTACGACGAAGCGAATCGCGGATGGCTCTATCCGGTCGACTACAACGAGCCCGCTCGAGCGCTCTTCAAACACGAACAATGGAATAAGGCGCGAATCGAATGCGTCGGCAATGAAGTGCAGACTTTCCTCAACGGCCAACCTGTCTCGCACATCGTCGACGAAAAATCGATCACTGGATTCATTGGTCTACAGGTTCACGGCATCGGAGATAAGCTAGATCACGCCGACTTTCAAGTACGCTGGCGCAACCTCCGCATCAACACCAAGTCTCCAAAACTCACTCCCAATCAAGGTATCTATATCCGTAACGTCGCTCCCAATACGCTTAGCCAAACCGAGAAAGAACAAGGCTGGAGTTTCCTTTTCAATGGTCGCAATAATACCGCATGGAAATCAGTCAAAGGAATCAACCCCTTCTCCGCGAAGGACTGGGAAGTTAGCAACGGCGAGCTCACTATCCAAGCCGGTTCCGAAGCAGGTGACATCATCACCAAGAAAACCTACGGAGCCTTCGAACTCGATTTCGAATTCAAGCTCACCGAAGGCGCAAATAGCGGCGTAAAATACTTCGTTAATAACCACGCCGAAGCGGGCGAAAACGCCAAGTATCTAGGCCTTGAATACCAAGTGCTCGACGACAATAAACACCCGGATGCGAAAATGGGAGTCGTAGGAAATCGTACCAGCGCTTCCTTATACGACCTCATCCCCTCTTACCGAAAGGTTCACACCCGCAATGTTCCCTTGAATATCGGCAAATGGAATCACGCTCGCGTAATCGTGCAACCTGACGGCAACGTTCAACACTGGCTCAATGGATTCAACGTCGTCGAATACGAACGCGGCTCGAACATTTTCAATGCTCTCGTGGCTCGCAGTAAATACAAGGATGTCAAAGGATTTGGCCTAGGCGAAACCGGACACATTCTGCTCCAGAATCACCACGACCACGTAAGCTACCGCAGCATCAAAATCCGCGAGCTTTAAAGAGACTCCCCGAGAGTATTCAAACGGGTAGCGGCCGATCTCCGAGCGGCCATTGTTGTTGAAGTATCTGAACGATTGCATCGTTCAGTGGCCGCTCGGAGATCGGCCGCTACCAAAAGCAGCACCGAAGCAAACTTCGAGGCATTTAACCGAAGGAAAGAAAAACGTAGGGCCGGTCCCATTCAACCTGGACCGTGCCGCAAAATAAGATTGCCCTAAAAAGGCCCCACGGCATCCACCAAAGCCTTCACGCCGGAAATCGTCGTCCTACCTTTGTCCTGGACTCCCGAATACGCGTGTACCGAGAGCTTCCCGTTCCAAACGCTCAGGCCTCTCAATACCTGCGGCGCGTTCACTGGATTGACGCCGCCTCCTATCACGATCTCGAGACGAGACTTTGCCGCCTGTATCAATCGATCCAATTCCAAAACGCCATCCAAAGCTGACCCCGGCAAGCCCCAAGCCACTCCACTGGTAAGGATTCGATCAAACCCGAGCTCGATCAGACCATCCAAGGCTTCTAGCCGATTTCGAGTAGCGTCGAAAGCCCGATGAAAGGTCGTCATCAATCCAAGCGATTGACTCAACTCAACCAGCTCTCTCAACGGTTGGAGATCCAGATGACCCTCTCCATTCAATAAACCCATCACAACCCCATCCGCTCCTGCCTGGGCTGCAGCAGAGATCTGTGATTTCATAAGTTCAACTTCGTCTGGCTCGTATTGAAAATCGCCCGCCCGAGGACGAATCATAACCAAGAGCCCATTTCTTTCAAAAACATTCCTAGCGGCCTTAACGCTCTCTACAGGTGGCGTTAATCCATCGAATTGCATCGCCCCGCATAGCTCTACCCTTGCCGCGCCTCCTGCGTTGGCTGCGGTCACGCTCGCTCGAGTTTCATCGACCTCATCGCCATCGATACATACTTCTACATCTACCATCGCTTAAAAAAGTTATCGCAGCTCCTCGGACAGTCGAGCTCTCCTTTTAATCGGACCCAATCCACTTCGACATAGAGCGATGCAGAATCGAGACTTCCAGAAACCTTTCCCCTTCGATCACAAAACCCAATTGTTCGTAGAAACCAAGGGCCGTCTCCCGAGCGTGCAACCGAATTTCGCCCACGCCCGAAACAACCAAACACTCCTCGACCCTCTCCATTAACAATCGGCCGATCCCTTTCCCTCGAAAAGCCTCATCAACCGTCATTTGCTTCAACTGTACCTTCCCTGACTCCAAAGGAACGATAACCAAACACGCAATCAGTTCCTCGCCATCGAAAACTCCAAAATGCCGATACACTGACTCTGACTCCAAATCTTCATCATAAAGATCTAATCCGAGCGGAATACGAAGCGTCGCATTCCTCAGCAAGCAAGCCTGCCGATATTGACCCGAACCGTGAACGATTTCCAAGAACTGTCCCATTATTATTTCCGTTAAAAAAAAGGCCTCTGCCACGGTCAAAT
>Ga0302122_10002195_pt1 | contig 12276 bp, 6 predicted proteins | sample CB21_SCM_MG_FD_203115 | JGI IMG/M metagenome (GOLD analysis project Ga0302122, IMG submission 203115) | Marine microbial communities from Western Arctic Ocean, Canada - CB21_SCM | ecosystem: Environmental > Aquatic > Marine > Oceanic | place: Canada: Western Arctic Ocean | collected 2017-09-28
GTGCGTGGACCCGCCGGCACCGAAAGCCCGCTCGACGCGGCCGCGGCGGCCCTTCGCCGCGCGGCTCGACGCCGAGCTGGCGAGGCGGAAGCGGGCCGCGGCGGTGCCGCCGCGCTACGCCAAGAAACCCGCGGCCAAACGGACGATGCGAGCCATGCTCGGAACCTTCGACCGGACGCAGCGGCCCGCGAACCATGCGCTGCCGCCGGGCGCGGCCCAACCATGGAGCCCGCCTCGCACGGCGCGTCGACGGCAGAACAGCGGGACCACGCCGGTCGCGGTCTATCGGCCCGGGTCGAGTTGGCCCGAGCTCGTCCACGTGTCAACGCAGCCCCCGGATGATGCGAAGCTCTCGGCGACGGCGTCTCTGCGGACCGTGGCGTTCTCGGCGAGTCCTGTTGGCGTGTCGGGGTGATTAAGTACTATCAGCAATTAGTTTCATGGTATAATGTTGCGTTGTTGGGACTCTAGCTTGGGCTAGTGGGCGGAGGGTCTAGCTAGGCGGAGGGAATACATCGCCTGCGAGTTTGGTGCACGGGTTTCCTTACTCTTCCACTTATTAGGTTGGCTTAGAGCCATGCTGTATCATTATCAGACATTGCGTTGACGTTTTGGTAGCTTCCGCAACAGGCACAGCAGTCCTGTGAGAGCAAGATGCTGGCCGGTACGCCTCCTCACGTATGGCGCATCATAGCTATGGAGGGCATGGAACGCTTCTCGTACTACGGCTTCCGCGCCATCCTCACGCTGTATTTCGTTAAAAAACTTGGCTTTTCCCAACACGGTGCAGCAGCCGGTTTTGCCTTCACGTCGGCCCTCGCCTACGCTGCGCCGCTGGTCGGCGCGTGGCTGTCGGACGAGCGCTGGGGCCGCTACTCGACGATCATGCGCTTTAGCTCAGTCTACTCGATTGGATTATGGGTCCTCGTGGCCGCCGCCGCAGCCGCGTCGCTGCCGTGGACGATCGTAGCCCTGGTGCTCGTGGGCTTGGGCACGGGTGGCATCAAGCCCTGCGTGTCGACCTTCGGCGCCGATCAAATTGACAATGCCGTTGGCGACGCCAGCGACGCGACGCGGCGGTATTTTGCTGTTTTCTACGCCTCGATTAACGTGGGATCGGTATTTTCTTACCTACTCATTCCTGCGGTCAGGTCGGTCTTCGGCTACGCCGCCGCCTTCGCCGTCCCGGCTGTCCTCCTCGCGGTGGCCTTGGCGGTCTTCATCGGCGGGCGACGCAAATACACCATGGTTCCACCCCGAGACGGCGGCGTCGGCGTGCCGGCCGCCATCTGGCGCGCGTGCGCGGGCAAAAACGACGACGACGCCAGGGAGCTACGTTCGATCGGGGAAGTCATGGTCCTGCTGCCCGTGTTCTGGCTGCTCTACGACCAGCAAGGCTCGATATGGGTCATACAGGCGTCGGAGATGCGCAACTTTGGCGGCAGAATCCAGCCTGAAACGATGGGAGTTATCAACCCGATCCTCATTTTGATACTCCTACCGCTGTTCGAGACAAAAATATATCCGGCGATGGAGAGGAGGGGCATCAGCACGCACGCGCCTTGGCGCATGATGGCGGGAATGGTCGTCGCCGCGGCCGCCTTCGTCGTTGCAGGGTTCGTGGACCTCCGGATCAATGGCGGGCAGCGCGTCAACATACTCTGGCAGCTGCCGCAGCTCTTTTTGATCACAGTGGCAGAAATCCTCGTGTCTGTCACGGGTCTCGAATACAGTTACACGCGCGCGCCCGAGGCAATGCGCGCATCGGTATCGGCGCTGTATTTGCTCACGACGGCGGTCGGCGACCTGCTCGGCGGCTTCCTGTTCGTCGCCGCCGGCGTCCTTGGCGTCTCGCGGCCAGCCGTCCTCTTCCTCTGCGCCATCCTTGTGCTCCTCACGGCCGTCGCGTTCCGCTTCGTCGCGCGGAAGCACTTCGACGGCTTCGAGGCCAAGCCGGTGCCGGACGCGGACCCCGCGGAGGAGCTGCAGGCCGTCGAGAACGTACTCCTGGGGGAGGGAGGCCACTGGACAACCGAATGATTGTTGTTTAATTGTATTGTGTATACTTTCCTTTGGACTCATCAGGCCTGGGCCCCCAGGTCGACGATGCGGCAACCGATTTCATAATCCGGGTACTGGTACCAGACGGCGCCGTTCACGATCGCCGTAAGCACCACGAGAACCACCGTGAACGTGCCTAGTATGCCGTGGCCCGACGACGCCAGGATGCCGACCAGGATCAGAAACCAGAAGCGGCCCATCGCCGAGTACATGAAGCCCAGGTTCTCCGCGATTCCCCTCCCGAGCGCGGGGATGTGCAGTTCGAACAGGAAGAGCACGACCGCGATCACGAAAATGTATATGGCAATGATCGCCGCGCTCACGTTCTCCGTCCCCAGTAACTTGGTGATGGCGATGAAGGCCAGCATGAACGCGGAGACGACGTTGCAGGCGCGCATGGCCAGGATGGGCTTCGGCAGGCTCATGAACGCCATGTCCATCGGCGGCTTGGCGGCATTCACGGCCGCGCCGACGACGGCCGCGCCGAAGCGCTCATTTAGCGACGGCGCGGGCGCCGGCGCGGTCTGCGCCCAGTCGGGGCTCGCGGGCGTCTGCGCCGGCGCGGCCCAGTCCGGCTCGGCGCCCGCCGCGGGCTCCGTTGGTTCCGTAGTCGGGGGCGGCGGTGGCGGCTGCCTAGCCCATTCGGGCTCGTCGGCCATGCTTTTGCTGTGTGTCCTGAGGACTTGCTTTGTGTCCTGGGAGGACTTGTGCAGGGCTGCCTTGGTCGCAGCGCTGCCCTTTGGGAGTGTCGTGTGGCCACCGCAGGGAACAAGCCGAGGCTTTGTTATACGTGCGCCAACGAGATCCCTGGGACGAAGCGTGAAGTTTGAGTGGCACCAGCTGATAAAGCTGAAAGCAGTCGCGGCGCGCGCCGCGAGTGCAAACCGCGCCAACCATCGACAGTTTAGCATTCCTCAGAAGGGTCGAACACCTGGCTGTGCAGCTGTACTCAAACTGGCCAAAACGGGTTTCAAGCCAAATAACACCCCCGCACCAAAACTCATAGGCTGGAGCTGGCATTACATAGTTTGCGCACATGTTGTTGCCATAGCTCCACGAGACCTCGTCGCGGCCAGTAGACGTGTGCGTTCAATGCCTTGGTGGCTGTGAAAATAATGCTGCGTAGAGCAGCGCTGGCGCTGTTGGCCGTCGCCGCCGCAGCGCGGCCGCCGCCCCGCGAGCAGCGAGACACGGTCGTGGTCCGCGCGCGCGACCAAGTGACCCAAAAGGACCTCGTCGCCAGGGGCGCGGGCCTGGAGGAGCTCACCGAGGCCTACACGCAGAAGATCACGGAAATAGACGAGAGGATAAAGCAGTGGCTCGCCAAGGCGGACGCTGCGTATGCGAGAGACGCGCACGCGAACGACGCCGAGCGCCTCGCGCGGGCGGCCGGGAGCAGCCAGGCAGTGCTCATTAGTGTCCTGGACCACGGTGCCAAAGGCGACGGCGTTACAGACGACAAAGGGGCATTGCTCGCCGCCGTCTCGGCGGCGCGGGGCAAGAAAAACGCCGTGGTGCATCTGCCCGCCGGGCGCACGTATCTACTCTCTCCAATAGCGCTGGTCAAGGAGACCGATCTGGAAATACGCATCGACGGCACGGTGCGGGCCCCGCCGATGGAGCGCTGGCCGCCGCCGCCGGAGGAGGACGCGTCGCTCTCGGCGGAGCGGCAGCGCATGAGGTACGCGTTCCTCGAGCTGCGGTACTGCCGCTTCGTCGTCATCTCGGGCTCCGGCACGATCGAGGGTTTTGGCCGGCCCTGGTGGCGGCGGCGCAAACGGGAGCCGGAGTTCCGGGCGCCCGCCCTGCTCGTGATTCGTGAGTCGAGCGACTGTGTTGTCAGGCATCTGTCGCTCGTCGAGTCGCCGTTCTATCATGTGGTGGTCCTAGACTCGGAGCGCGTCACGCTGGACCGCCTGCGGATCGTGACGCCGTCCGGTTCGGTGAATACAGATGGCATCGACGTCCTCGCTTCGTCCGATATCATCATAAATAAATGCCACATCTCCACGGGTGACGACAACGTGGCCATCAAGGAGGGCTCGAAGCGCGTCCAGGTGCTGGGGGGGCTCTTCCACAAGGGCCACGGACTGTCCATTGGCAGCCTCGGCGAGCGCCACGCGGAGCAGTCCGTGGAGGACGTCCTGCTCGCGGACGTCAGCTTTTATAGGACGTCGAACGCGGCCCGCGTGAAGACGTGGCAGGGCGGGCGCGGCCACGTGCGCAACGTGACCTTCACGAACTTGGACGTGCGCGCCGTGGGCCAGCCCCTGGTCGTGGACCAGTTCTACTGCCCCGCGAGCCAGCACCCCGGGACCTGCGCGAACGAGACGGACGCCGTCGAGGTGTCGGACGTCACTGTGTCGGGCCTGACGGGCTGGCACACGTCCGGTGTCGCGGCGATGCTCCATTGCTCGCAATCCAGGCCGTGCGGCGTCGTCGTGACGGGGCTCGACGTCCGGTCGGTGCCCGGTTGCTCGAACGTCGTCCGGTGCCTGAACGTCGTGTCGCGTCCCGGCACCGCGTCGTGTGCCGACGGCGATGACATGCACGGCTACCGCCTGGACCTAAGCCGGCGCCAACGGCGCGCGCTTGCGCGCAACGGCGCGTCGTGTGTCCATCCGTAGCCGGCTACTTCTGTGCAATAAGTCTGTGTCATATACCCACTGAAAAAGGTCCCGAGGCGATTCGCCACCGCCGCGTATTCGAGTAATGGGAAGTGGAACATACGATGTTTAGTACGGAGTTGGGATTGGCGAATCACAAAAACCGCAGGTTCAGAGCGTGAGCGCCCAGGTGTCGTCGAAGGTGCCGCCCGTCGCCGGGTCCCAGCCGCCGCTCAGAAGGACTCGTCCGTCCGGCAGCGCGTCGAGCGTCGCAGCGACACGCGCGGCCGGGCCGGAGACGTCCAACTGCTCCCACTTTCCGGTTGACCCATCGACGGTTAAGAGCCACGTCTCGTCCACCGCCTGGAGGCCGCCGGACCCAGGCGAGTCCGCGCCCTTGCCCGCGCCGCCGAAGAAGACCACTCTGTTCGCATCGAGCGCGGTGCAGCAGGCCGAGCCGCGCGCCGACGGCCCGTCCGGGGCGTCGAGCTCGATCCACTCGTAGGACTTCGTGTCCAGCACGTACGCCTTGTCGGAGAACTCGCCGCCCTGCGTCGAGCCGCCCACGACGAGCAGGCCCGCGTCGCCCACGGCCGTCACGGCGGCCATCGACAGGCTCTCGGGCCCCTGGCCTGTGGTCTTGTGGGTCTTGGCGATGCCGCACGAGTCGCGGCGCACGACGCCTTCCCGGAAGGTGTGGATGTAGATGCGGCCCTTGGCGCTGCCGCCCACGTGCGCGGCGGCGTGCCGCGACACGGGGCCGCACGGCAGCGGGTCGTCGCGCTGCCACTCGAGTTTTTTGACGTCGAGCGCGTGCACAGCGTCGTTGAAGGCCCCGCCCGAGCCCTTCACGCCCGGGTCCCAGCCCCCGCACACCACGAACTCCTCCTTGCCGCTCGTGCCCACCAGCGACTGCGTGGCCGCGGCGGCGTACATCGCTTTCCCCGGCTTGAAGCCTGTGGTGGCGACCTCGCTCCATTTGTTGTTTTCAAAGGCGTGCAAACGATCTACCGCGTTGCGCGCCTCGTCCAAGCCGCCCCAAAGCAAGACGCGGCCGTCCCGCGTCACGGCGCTGGCCGCGCCGGAGACCTTGGGGCCCTTGCCAGCGGTCTGCCAGCTGAGGGCGCGCGCGGTGCCGGCGCAGCGGACTCCGATGGCGAGGTAGCGTCGCGTCCGCATCATCGGGTGTGTTGGTTCTGATAGGCGACTTTGGCTCTGACGGTCTCCGATGCTCCCGACTGGGTTTTGAGCAGCGTGGGTTAAGTGCAGCGAAAGCGAACACGCGCCCACTGTCGCTCAGATATTCAATCGAGACCGGCTGGATGCGCAACTCACGTGCTCTGGCTCAACTTTGATGCAATTGCGCAAAAACGATTTATTCGTGCGGGTCTCGTACGGGTTTGCGGACCGATGACTCTTCCCAGCGCTCCGCCGAAGAGTCCTAACACCGTAACAACGACACGCCGGGGGGGGGGGGGGAGGCTCGTACTCTCTCGGGGGATCATATGATGATGATCATGATGCCAAGAGTCCATTAATTCACAATTACGCATCCAGCCCGCTGTGGCGGATGAGGGCGTCCGGCGCCGGCGCGCGGCCGCGGAACGCCTCGAAGACCTCCGCGGGCGGCGTGCCGCCGCCGCACGCCAGGACCGTGTCGCGGAAGCGCTGGCCGAGCGTGCGCACCGCGGCCTCGTCCTCCAGCCCGGCCTCCTCGAAGGCGCCGAAGGCGTCCGCCGAGAGCACCTCGGCCCACTTGTACGAGTAGTAGCCGCACGAGTAGCCGCCGGCGAAGATGTGCGCGAAGGCGCAGAGGAAGCGGTCGTAGTCCCGAGGGGCCATGGCCAGGTACTTGTCGAAGATGCGCTTCTGTGTGTCCAAGACGTTGTCAACCGGTGCCTTGTGGAGCTCGACGTCGAGCATGCCGAAGGCGAGTTGGCGCGTCATGGCCAGGCCGGCGTGGAAGGTCTTGGAGCCCTTGAGCTTTTCGTAGAACTCGTCGGGTAGGGGCTCGCCCGTCTCGTAGTGCTTGGCAAAACCGTACAACGTCGAGCGATCTAACAACCAGTTCTCCATGAACTGGGACGGCAGCTCCACGGCGTCCCACTCCACTCCATTAATGCCCGCGGCGTCGCCGTCGCTCACCTTCGTGAGCATGTGCTGCAGGCCGTGGCCCATCTCGTGGTAGAGCGTATTCACTTCGTTGAACGTCATGAGCGAGGGCTTGTCGCCGACGGGGGGGCTTCCATTACACGTGAGGTAGGCCGTGGGCACGTCCCGCTCCAACGCCTTGGACTTGCCGACGCAGACGTCCATCCAGGCGCCGCCCCGCTTGTCGGCGGGCCGCGAGTACGGGTCCAGATAGAAGCTAGCAATGACTTTTGCGCCCTCCTTGACCTCGAAGTAGCGCACGTCGTCGTTCCACACTTCCGCCTTCCCGTCCGCGGCGTGCACAGTGACGCCGAACAACCGCTCAATTAATTGAAAGAGCCCGTCGAGGACCGCCGGCAGCGCGAAGTAGGGCCGCAGCTCCTCGTCCGAGTAGTCGAAGCGCTCCTCCCGGAGCCGCTCGGCCCAGAAGGGCACGTCCCAGTGCTCGAGAGAGCCAGTATGTCCTTTGGCCGCGGCGTAGTCCTTCAACTCGTCGAGTTCCTTTTGGGCCGCGGGCTTCGCCTTGGCCGCGAGGAGCTCGTGGAGTTCTTCAATCTCCTTCACGGACGCGGCCATCTTCGACGCTAATGAAACATCAGCGTAGGACTCGAAGCCGAGCATCTTCGCCTGCTGCTGCTTCAAGGCGAGGATCTCGTCGATGAGCGGGGCGTTCTGCTCGCCGGCTCTAGTCACGAACGCCGCGTAGAGCTGCTCCCGAAGGGCGGAGGACTTGAGGTGCTGCATCGCCGGGATGTAGCTAGGAGCGTCGAGGCCCAGGGCCCAGGGGCCGTTGTCCGCGTCGGCCGCGTCGCACTTCTTCAGGGCGACGGCCTTTTCCGCCGCCGCGGCCTTGGCCGACGGCGGCAGGCCCTCGACGTCCGCCACATCCGTGAGGACGAGCTCGAAGGCCTTGGTCGCATCTAACACATTGTTCGAGAACGCCGTCGCTAATTCCGAAAGCTTGACCTCGTTTGCGTTGTACTGCGCCTTGGCCTCGCCTTCCAAAGCGACGCCGCCGAGGCGCATGGAGCGCAGCGAGGCGTCGACGATGCGCCGGCGCTCGCCGTCGACTTCGTTCCGCGTGGAGATGCCCTCGAGGGCGTCGTAGATCTTGCGCGACTGGCCCAGCTTCTGCGTCGAGCCGACCACTTTGGGCTGCATCGCCGCGTAGGCGTCCCTTAACTCGTCCGAGTTCTTCACGCCGTTGAGGTGGCCGACGACGCCCCAGGCGAAGCCGAGGGGCGCGCTGATCCTCTCCAACGCCTCGATGGTGGCCTCGTAGGACGACGCGCCGTCCAACGTGGCCTCGAGCGCCTGCAGGTCCGCGTCCAACGTGTTTAGCACCTCGGTGACGCCGGGCTCGATGTCCGTCGCGGTGATGGAAGAGAATTTAGGGAGGTCTTCTTGTAGCAAGAGTGGGTTGGTCATGGTTGCTGCGCCACGCGCAGTAATGCGTGCTGTCGCGGCAAAGCTGGACTGAAATGCTCGGGCTACGCGCAAGCACAGGAGCATCGATCGCACCGATCGCATTGCTGTACAGTGCTTCAGTCCTGAGCGTCTGAGCGCAGCAGATTTCAGCTATATACTGCCGAGACTACTGTGTGACAAAGCTGTGACAAAGGTTGACACACACAGTCAGAAACCCGGACGAAAGTTAAATCGCTGACGCGTATTTTTTACGGCTCCACCGAGTGATGACCCTGGATGACTCCTAAAAATCACAAGTTCGCTGAGATGTCGAGACTCATCGAGGCTGGGCAGAGCAGATTGGACTCAAGTAAAGCCGCACAGACGCCCCGCCATTGATCGCAAGGTAGCTTCGAGGGCAGCGGTGCGACTCGTAGAGTACTGTGGCAGCAACGCAATCGTTGCGACGTGACTGCGTGCACAATGAAACTAATCCAGCTGCTGTCAGCCCTTGCGCTGTCTGCGGAGGCGCTGCAGTACGCACCTATCGTCTCGTCGCGCGCACAACGCACAGACGCTTTCGCGCGAGCGAGAGCTGCCGCGACAGTTTCGCTCCGGCGGACAGCGTTGCGAGCGTCGAACGAAGACGAGGGCGAAGAAAAACGTGAGATCCCGGAGCAACCGGAATACGACGTCGAGGGCTTCGGTCTAAAGCAGCTCAAGGAAGGCGACCCTGCGACTTTGGTTTTGGCTGGGTTTGCTCTCATATTGTTCAATTTCACCGTGCTCACGGCGGCTACCGGCGGCGGGCTGTAGCGCGTGTGTCTCTCTCTCGGTGCGATGGGTAGCTCGCCTGTCGTAAGAGCCAAGCTTTCTAATTATTCATGCGCCCATGCGGGTTTCTCGCGGGTTTTTTTATCTTGCGGGTTTCAGCTCACGAGTGTCGCGTCTCTCTCTCGCTGGACTAGCCACAGCGTTCACAGGAACGACTCACTGGTCTAATTTGCAAATCAAAAGCAGCAACGCCCAATCATCTTGTGCGCAGCGTTGGCGCCAACGCGGGCGGCACACGGACAAAACCAATAACAAGACCACAAAAATAGACTATGAAGCCCGGCCCCGGCGCCACGGTCCTCCACCCGGACCTCTACCCCGGCTCCGTGCCGCACGACAGCACGACCGCCGAGGCACTCCGCAAGAGCGCGAACGACGCCTACGCAGCCGGCAACTATGACGAGGCCCTGCGCCAGTACTCGGCGAGCGCCCTGCACGAGCCGCGGAACCCGACGACCTGGTCCAACCGCTCCGCCACGCTGCTGCAACTGGACCAGGCCGAGGACGCCTACGACGACGCCGAGCGCTGCCTGTGGCTGGACCCGAGCTTCGGCAAGGGGTATCTGAGGCGGGGCGCGGCGGAGTGGCGCCTGGGGCGGCGGGCCGACGCGCGCGCGTCCTACGAGGCTGGGTTAAAAGCGGACCCGGGCAACGCGCGACTCGCTGAAGAACTAGCAAGGTGCCAGGCGCGAGCAGACACGGAGCCCGCCCAAGCGGCGAGGGCGGCAGTGTATAGGACCATGCTCGTGTCGCCGTCCTTAGATGTGGAAGGTTTGTTTGAGATGCTGCAATCGCCCGACCGGCTGACGGCCGCGGCCGTCACCGGCCGGGCCCAGCAGCTAGACGCCCTGCTCGAGTACCTCTGCCGCACGCTGGAGTGCGATATTGTTGTGTTGCGAGACTGCGCGCCGCTGCGGGAGGCCTATGATAGGGCGACGTTCGCCTGCGGCCAATTGCTAGGCTCGGAGCCGGGCGCGGCATCACGCCTAGCCTGCGCGCCGCGCGTCGTCGACGCGTTGCGCCACGCCCTGCGGTGCGGCTGGCGCATGGAGCCCCGGTGCCGGAGCCACGGTGTCGCCAAGTTCGCCGCGAACGCCTTAGCGGTCCTCGCCTCGTCGCCCGACGCGCTCGACGCGATCCGACGGCGCGCGACCCGGCATTTATTGAGCGCGATGACGCAGTGGCTGCTCGACGCGACGCCGGAGCCCTCGCCGTTGAGCGAGGACGCCTCGGACGAGAGCGACGGCGAGCACCCTAATACAACGGGCGACACGCAGTCGTCGTCCAGTGAGAACCGGCAGCGGTCGCGGGACGAGGCCGCGCGGCGCAAGGAGCGCCAGCGGGTCGTGTGCGGCTGCGCGGCCTTGGCGCCGCGCCTGTCGGCGGCGTCGTGGCTCGAGCGGCTGTTCGAGCGGGGCGCGCAGCGGTGGGTGAGGGACGAGTGCGCCGCGTTCCGCGACGCCGAGTTATTAGCGCTTCACCTCTGCGTCGTGGTCCGGGACGAGCGGGCGCCGCCTCTCGGCCTGCCGGGCGTCGCCAGGGCCTGTGGCGAGCGCTTGATGCGTTCGACGATCGAAGTGGACGCATTCGTGCGGCCGGGCTGGCGCTGGGACGCTGCGATCCGGGTCGCGCGGCGCGGCGCGGCCGCGGACGAGGAAGACGGCGCGGGCCGGTCGGACGCGCAGCTCGCGCGGCAACTGCAGCGCAAGTTCGACGACGAGGCCGTGACGAAGGCGAAGACCGAGTTCGGCGGCCCGCCCGCCGCGCGCCTGGGCGAGTGGCTCGCCGCGTCGCTGGGCTATTTGCTGCTGTTCGTGGACGGCGACGACCTCTTCTGCGCCCACGCGTGCGGCGCGCTGGCGAAGCTCGCGTCCGTCGACGCGCAGCGCGTGGCGGCGGGGGTCTGGTGCGGCGTGCCCCTGCTGGAGAAGCTGGCCCAGGCGGCCTGCAAGGAAGCGCGGGCCGTGAGCGTGCTCGAGGCGCTGACGGCGCACGGGCCGGCGCGCGAGGCCATGCTCTCCTTGGCCGCGGCGCTGGCGGGCGACGAGGCGCCCGCGGCCGAGGAGGACGGCGCGGCCTCCCTTCCCCAATCCCTGGACGAGGGCGCAGATCGGGCCACGGTCCTTGGCCAGCTCGACGCGGAGGAGGCTGTCGTTTTACAGGAGGCGGTGGATTTGAACGCGGCGGCCGCCGCCAGGGCAGCCGCCGGCGAAGACGACGCCGCCGAGGACGACGCCTCGGCGGCCGCCGCCGAGCCTACGGACGAGCCGGCGGACGACGCCGAGGGCCGCGCGCCGACGCCCTCGTGGGCCGACTACTTCCACGAGCTGCGGGGCACGCTGGGCATCGGCGGGCCGAAGCGGGCGACTTTGGACGACATGGTCTTGTTGTCGAACTTCGACGCCGCGGCCGCCGAATTACCCGTGAGCGGCGAACTGAAAGTGACCTTCGACGACGGCTTCGAGCTCACGCTAAGTGCAGTGCCCGCGTCCTGGAACGAGCGCTTTGCCGACGCCGTGGCCACGGTTGAGATAGCCTCCAGCCAGGACGCGCCCATCGGGTCAGAAGAGTGGACCGTGGGCGCCGGCGCCGCCGTGCTCGTGGACCGCAGTCACATCCGCAAGTCCCCGAAGGCGCCCGACTGGGCCACGGCCGTCCAACTCGCAAGTGACGCCGGGGCGGCCGTGGTCGTCGTGGTCAACGACCTTTTTGACGACGGCTTGGCGCGGCCGGCCTTCCGCATGGGCGTGTTCGGCGCCTCGCCGCCGCCCATCGGGGGCTTTATGATAAGCGGTGGCGACGGCGAGACGCTGAGGAAAAACTGTGAGTCCCGCGCGGTGAAGAGCTTCGCCGTCTCCACGGTGCGGAACGAGAATCGGAAACTGGCAAAGAGCCCCCTCACCGCCGCGCCCCTGTGGCCGCTGCGGGGCGTGCCGCGCGACGCGTCCCAGGCCTGGGCCCTGGCCGAGGTCGTGGACCGCGCCGCGCCGTCCGGACCGCTCGGCGCGGACCTCCGGGAACTCACGCGGCGCATGACGGCCGCCGAGAAGCGGGTCTGGCTGGCGCGGCGCTTGCAGCGGTACCACCGGCCGCCGAACCAGGACGACGAGCAGGCGCTGGCCTTCGTCGAGTGCGACCGCCACGCGCCGCAACTGGCCCAGCTCCGCGCGCAGCGGAAGGAGAGGACCGGGCTCTTCGCGGACGACGTGACGGGGGA
>Ga0302122_10002196_pt1 | contig 12272 bp, 13 predicted proteins | sample CB21_SCM_MG_FD_203115 | JGI IMG/M metagenome (GOLD analysis project Ga0302122, IMG submission 203115) | Marine microbial communities from Western Arctic Ocean, Canada - CB21_SCM | ecosystem: Environmental > Aquatic > Marine > Oceanic | place: Canada: Western Arctic Ocean | collected 2017-09-28
GGAGATAAATTAATCGACCAGGCCGGGGTGCAATTCACTGCCAATAAAGTCGGCCAAACAGCTGGCCACGCTGACTATGGAGATGGCTCGGTAAATACCATATCGGAACACGATACTGGCGACAACAACTATCGCATTTTTGATACCTGGAGCAACTATCGTGAGGTTAGTTCATTAAGAGCTCAAGACTTGAGTGCACAGGACATAATTTTTGACCTAAACGGGCTCGAAGTGAAGCGTGAAACTAACATTGTCACGGACGTGGTACCGGGGGCATCTTTCGAGATTTTGAAAACAAGTACCGTCGGCGCGGAAATCATAACTGGGGCCGACAAGGAATCCCTTATGCTAACGGTCCAATCTTTTATCGATGAGTTGAATGCCTACAGAGCTGACTTAAAAGCTTTATCGCGCTCTGACAGGACGGGTGGCGACCCTGGACAATTATATGGAAATCCCTACGTAAAGACTCGGCTAAGAGCTCTTTCAGAATTCATGCTAAAGCCAATTAAAGGCTATACTACTTTTCCTGAAGATAACCCCGTTTATCTGTCACAGCTGGGCTTTAAGACGCAAAAGGATGGTACATACGGACTGGATCAAAACGCGTTTGACACAACCTTTAATAATGCGCCTGGAAACTTTGACGCCTTAACTAAGGATCACGCACTCTCAAAGCATCCAGAAATTTCAGTCGTTTGGGATGGCGCCGATGGTAAAGTAGGTGATGATCGTAAAGTCATCACACCAGCAGGAATTTACCAATTTCATCATGATAATGGAATTTATGGGGGTGGCGATGGCAGTGGTAATGTAATTTATGCTGGTGCATTAAATGGTGGAGGGGAGAAACTTTATAGAGCAGCGGTCGCAGGTGGTTCGTTTTCCTATGATGGCGGGAACGTTAATAGCACAGATGATTTCCCAGGGCTTTTCTTAAGCACGACGAGCAACAATCTTGGTGATGATGTTCCAATGAATGTCCACCTTGGTAAAAGCTTCGCAACATTGTTTGCAGAGTTTCATGATTTCGTACTTAACGACACATACGTCCACAGAAGGCAGGTTGAAAATATAGAAATTCAAAACGAGATGTTATTAGACCGTATAGCTCGATTAGACCTTCGTAGTAATATCCTTGCCCAAACCTACAACACAGAATTTCAAGCGATGGAAGAAATGGTTACTAGCTTTAAATCCACTGGTGACTACCTGACCAGCGTAGTGGACGCATGGAACAAATAATAAAAGTTACTAAAGCCCAAATTTCTTTATTTTTTCAATTAACGTAGTCCGCTGTAGCTTTAGGTCCTTAGAGGCCTCACTGGTATTGCCTGCATTTCGGCTCATGGCGCTCTCGATTAATACGATTTCAATATCTTGTAAAAGTCGCCTCAAATCCACGCTATTGTTGAATTCAAAAAGAGTTGCAAAATCACCTGGCGATGGTGGCGGCGCTATCTGGTCCGTATTTCCGCGAAGGGCTCCCCCTAAGGTATCCAATGTCTCCCAAATGTCATCGGCTTCCTCCTGGCTGTTTAGCACATAACTGGCGTTGATATTTAGGAGGCTCTTACTGACTTTATCTTCATCTATTTTTTGTCCAGGGTAGAACACTGCCGCGCGCTCAATGATATTTCGCAATTCACGAATATTGCCGGGCCAGTCATATTTTTTTAATGCATTTAGGCCACTTTCGGAAAAACTGGTCTTGGAGTTTTTGAAATGTTGAGACTTGCTGTTGTGAAGCAGATGCTCAATCAACGCGGGGATGTCGTCCAAACGATCTAGTAAGCTGGGGACCTGAATTGGGAATACATTTAATCTAAAGAAAAGATCATCACGGAACTCATTGTTAGAAACCAAGCTGCTCAAATCTTTGTGTGTGGCGCAGACTACTCGAACATTAACCTTGGTTTCCTTGCTTCCACCGATACGGGTCACGCGCGAGTTTTCTAAAATACGCAGTAATTTTGATTGAAGGTCGAGAGACATATCACCAATTTCATCAAGAAATAGCGTCCCCGCATCTGCCTGTTCAAATTTTCCGTGGGTTGTCTTTATTGCACCAGTGAAGGCGCCCTTCTCATAGCCAAAAAGTTCAGCTTCCATTAAATCTTTTGGGATTGCCGCACAGTTTACTGCTATAAACTTGCCTTTTCGACGGCTCTCGTCGTGAAGAGCCTCCGCCACCAGCTCCTTGCCCGCGCCGGTTGGGCCGTTAATTATAACTGCAGAATCTGAGGGAGCGACCAAAGTTATCATCTGCTTCAAATTATTTGCAGCCTCCGAACCCCCAATTATTTTTTCATCTATTTGCGACATTTACATTTCACTGCTTTGAATTGTGCAACTAACAACATTTTAGCACAATAATGTCCACTCTTGCATCATCATACTGCACTGGTTACTTCTTTTCGTTAATATTTAGAGTTTAATAACTATTTAAAACTTTGAATTTTTTTGGAGGAGGGTGAGTTGATTAAAAAAAACTTCTGGCGATCTCTTATTCCTCAAAACCTTCGGGCAAGCTTTAAGAAAAAAGTCTTAAAACCAGCTGATGAGAAGTACGACCTTTCAAGGTTCGATGAGCAGGACATTATTTTAGAGAATGAAAACCAAATTCAGGAATTTTTACCGGATATTTTAGGTCAGGCTTTAGCTCGGACTTGGATTGATCGGCGGTTTTTGGAAGCCTTTTATGAGCAGCCCGTGGAGATACTTGAGAAGGCTGGTGTTTTCTTGCCAAAAAGTATTTCGATAGAGTTTTCCAAAGAAGAAAAGGAACGGCCAAAGGTGGTTGTTTTCAAAAACTCCGGTAAAGCTAAGACGCGATTACTTCAGTTGAAACTTGTGATGGTGGCCGGAACATGAATAAAATTTTAATGCTAACGTTAACTTACTCAATCCTAATAGCTGGTTTTTCTCATGCTGAAGAACATAAAACCCCAATATCCGCTGACATGTTTTTGAACGGTGTCGCTGCGGTTGAGAAGAAAGACTTTGTGGGGGCTGTTAAATTATTTACGGCTCTGGCAGAGGACGGTGAGCCTGCATCACAGTACAATTTATCGCTGCTACACTACAAGGGACTTGGGACACCGGAAAACTATAAATCTGCCCTTTATTGGGCCTGGAGTGCCGCTCTAGATGGCTATGAAAAGGCGCCGTCGCTCGTAGATGACATTCGTGATGATGTGACAGACGACCTCATTACAGAAGTTGCTGAAAGTATTGTAGAAAGCTTAACTGAAAAAGCGATGTCTGGAGATGACACGGCTTCAATAAAATTGGGTAAAACCTATTTTAGCTTATTTTTAGAGCCAGATATACAAAATGCCTACATTTGGTTTGTGATCGCGCAGGCTTTATCTGTTGAGGGTAGTGATGAACTTCTTAGAGAAGTTAAAAAAGACATTGAGACCGCTGATTTACTCTCGTTTCAAGCTGACGCGACTGCTAAATTCAACGAAATTTTGAAATAATTTCAAGGCCGCGGCTTTATGTTGTCAACAAAGTCTAACTTTTTTAATTCTATTAAGTTGTGCTCGCTGAAAGTTGCAAGATGTTGACTGATTTGGTTGAGAGTTTGCTCCAACGTTTCATCAGAGCCTTCGTGAAACGCATCTAAACCCTGGGAAGTGCCATAAGCCTTCACAAGGTTACAAAAATCTATAACTTTAGCGTCCAAGTCCTTCGACTTGATTAAAGAGGCGACGCTCTTGTCAGACAGCAGTGTTACTATTTCTCTAAGTGTTTCTAATAATAGAGAATGTTCTGCTGCCATTATTTAATCCTAGCCTTGCGCCTCTTTAAAGCTTTCAAGTAGCTTGTCAGTGATTAAGTCGAGGTCGACCGGGTATCTACCCTCTTCTACCTTAACTTTAATTTCATTGACTATAGCCATATCAATAGGTGGCTCATTTGATAAGTCACTAACTGATTTACCTATGGTCAAGTCCATATCCACTGCCTTTGCGTTAGTTGGCTTGGGATCAGACCCGCCAACTTTATTCTCTGTTACAGGCACACTATTTTTATGCTCGGTAACTGCTGCATTGGCAAAGCCACCAGCATTTTTAATTGGATCAATCATATTGAACACTCCTTACAACTACCTTAACGGTAATAACATTAAACATGTTAGTCGTATGGGTAAAATTTCCCCTACATAGTCATTAACGACAGAAGTTATTTACATGTTAGTCAATGGACGTACTTTTTTTTCAGAAAGTACTATGGCCTTGAATTCTTTGTTAGATGAGAGGTTTTTGACGATAATCATTTCACCGACCTGACCGTCTTCCATGGCCTGTCCATAGGTTGAAATAGTTAAGCCACCTGCGCCCACAATAATCAAAACGTCGTCGTCTTTATCTATGTCATTGGCCGCAATCAAGTGGCGAGACTTTAAGACTGCATCTCTTGTTATGTTCTTTTTCGCTTTATGCCCAATGATCTTCTCTAGATCTGTGTAAGCGCCGTGCGCTGATCGATTTGCTGCTAATTTAAGTTCCAGGTCATCGGCACTAATTATTTTGCCCATTGGAATATTATGTTTTGCAAAGACCACTGTTGAAGTGCCACCTATTATATTTTGGCCACTTGCACCGCTATCGCTACCTTGTGAGCTTGTTCTTAGCGTAACCACCCATTTTTTTGGGTCTAGACAAGACACACTAATTGTCGACCAATCGCCGTCGATACGAGGTTTGACTTGAAGCTCATCGGCACAAGAAAAGTAAGCCCTTTTGGGTGAAATAATAACTTTTCGGTCAATTCCTTCTGCTTGAAAAAAATTATCAACGCGTTTCTCTATATCAGCGCCATAAACAATATTATTTTCTGCAGCCACCTGTTGAAGTGCACTGATTAATATAAAACTCAAAAAAGATCTAATTACCATTTTCATTAGAAACGTTCCAAAATTCGGATATCCATATCGGCGAAGGCCGACACATTCTTGACGTCGGATAGTGCAATTAATTCAGAAGTGTTATCTGTCAGCTTCTTAACTTTAAAATAATATTGTGAAGTATCGCTTCCGGTAGACACGAAAATGTCGCTCTCTAAAAGTCCATCATGTTCGCCAAAGTTGAAAAATATTTTCCCATTTTTAGTGAATGTTTTTCCCACAATATTTTGACATTCAAGCGGGGCAGTCGCCTCATCAATCACCGCGCGTGAAATCTCCATTATCTTAGCTTTAATGTGATCTAATCGGTCCTTTGAAGATTTCAGTTTCAAAGATAAAAAATTGGATTCTTCAATCGTTATTGACACGATTTGCGATGCCGAGCCCACTATTACATTGTTTTTATATAATGTTGATTTTGCTTCTATCGTCATATCTTTTTTACTCTGAAGAAAATCGGATTTGGAGGTAATGTCAGCCTCCAGGCTTAGGCTGAGTCTTCCCGATGGTGTTATCTGAGGGAATGCTAATTCGTCATCGGCGTTAGTTTCGTATAGTCCGTAAGATAATGTTTGTCGTTTAACAGGTTTTGATTCAGCGACCAAATTTAAATTCTTTTGTAAGTTTGTGTGTTGTCGTATCTCTTTTTTAAATTGAGTTTCATTCAAGCTGAACCAGTAGGGAAATTGAGTTTTCAGTTTTAGCCCCATGAACGCAAACTGGATATTTAACGCGGACGGTCGGCGGCACGTCAACTGTTGGGCTGTTCTTTCGCCATCCAAAACTAATACTTCCAACTTTACAAAAAACTTATTTCCTTCTTTTCTTGCTTCTAAAACTCTATAACCGGCAATATTGATATTAGATTTATTGGCTATTTGGTCTATCAACACTCTGCCGTTCTCAACTATCGCAAAGCTTTCAACGGATTGAGCGCCGGATTGTGTTGCTGATTGGAGTGCATTTGATATCGCGCGCGACCTGAAGACTTCGTCTGATATTTCGGACGTCCTAAATGCGCTTCCCTCAACCTGAAGGAGGCGCTCGCTGGCATGAAGAGGTCCAACGTTCATGGCAATATATATCGCCAGCAGTGAGTAAAAAATACGCAACATTTTTAATAGCTAATCACAAAAGACCACGGGTGTAGTTTTGTATAAGCCTCTTTATATGTACTTCGCTTACCGACAGCTCGACTTCATATGTGTCATTGCCTGTAGGCTCTATTTTTACGGTCTTGGCACCCATGATAGTTCCACGGACCGCTGAACTCATCTTGTCAGACGTCAGCATTGCTTCTGCAACAGTGGTTTCTCCATCGAGGTTTATACCATAAATCTGCTCGGTCAGACCCCTGTAGGCATCTAGCTTTGCCGCACGAATGGCCATCAATCTGCGTTGGTTCAAGTTTTTAGAAGGTTGGATTGCTATGGCTGAAAACCCAACGGCGGTTATTGATGGAGAAAATGTTTCCTCACCAGAAGCCTTCGTTTTTTCATTAAGTAGGTTAGTACTTTGTTGCATGGCAGCTATTCTTGTCCCAGTAGTAGGCCGCATGATGTTGTTTGTTAGACTTTGAACCTGGAAGGATGGAATAGCGGTATCACAACCGGCTAAGAGGGAGACCACGGCAATTGCAACGATTGGTTTAACTAAGTTAAATATTGGCATTATCACGACTTTCGTTGTTGAACTGTAAAGAGCTTGCAAATTGTGTGCCATAATTTTTTGTACATAAATGGAACTTTTGTACCTTATTCTAAACGCTTCACTCTATTGGTTAATATCTTATTGGCACGTATATTGCTGATATTACCCTGAGATTATTTAAAGACGAAGATTTTGGATTTTAACATTTAAAAACAGATAGTTAATTATTCAAAATTTTGACTAAACTAAGGATGTGAACATGCAGATGAGCCAAACTATTGGGTTTTCAATTGCGGATACAAAAAAATTAACAGGGTTATTTTTGCCCCTGGGAATTCTAACTTTAGTTGGCATGTTGGTACTGCCGCTTCCAGTTGTATTGTTAGACGTCTTCTTTGTTTTTAATATTACTATATCACTTTTAATTCTAATGGTCGCACTACATACTCATCGACCACTGGATTTTTCGTCTTTTCCAAATTTGCTTCTACTTGCAACGGTTTTACGGCTTGGACTTAATGTAGCATCAACGCGCATTGTATTGTCGGAGGGTCATACTGGTGCTGATGCTGCGGGAAAAGTAATTCAGGCATTTGGCGAGTTCATAGTTGCTGGTAATTATACGGTAGGCCTTTTTGTCTTTGCAATTTTGGTAATCATTAACTTAGTGGTTATCACTAAAGGTGCGGGTAGAGTTTCAGAGGTTACTGCTAGATTTACCCTTGACGCTATGCCTGGCAAACAGATGGCTATAGACGCTGATTTGAATGCTGGCATCCTGACACCTGAGGAGGCGACCGTGCGCCGCTCAGAAGTATCGAAGGAGGCAGATTTTTATGGCTCCATGGACGGTGCATCTAAATTTGTAAAAGGTGATGCGGTTGCTGGGATTCTAATCTTAGCTATTAATGTAATTGGCGGGTTGATTATAGGTATTGCGCAGCACGACTTAGGTTTGGCGCAAGCTGCTGAAAACTATATTTTGTTATCTATTGGTGATGGATTAGTTGCTCAAATTCCCTCGCTTTTGCTTTCGATTGCAACAGCTATCATAGTCACCAGAGTTTCTTCTTCCGAAAATATGTCAGATCATATAGCCAAACAGGTAAATATATCTGCCGCCTGGTTGCCAACGTCGGCCGTAATGTTGGCTCTTGGTCTTGTTCCTGGGATGCCAAATCAGTTATTTTTAACTTTTTCTGTTATTACTGGAGTTTTAGCCTGGTATTCAAGCCGGACTGAAGGCCAACTTATCCAAGAAGATGAACAATCAGAATTAGATGATGAAAGTGAGACCAAAGGTGAATTCGCTTTGTCTGATGTCAAAGACACATCGAAAATCTCGATAAGTCTTGGATATAGCTTAGTATCATTGGTGGACGAAGCAAAGTCTGACAATCTTGTTCCTAAGGTGACGCGATTGAGAAAAGAAATCTCTAAAGCTTTAGGATTTATTATTCCTGGTGTTAGAATTAGAGATGATTTGAACCTGGAAGCGTCTCAATACCAAATAAAAATTGGTGAAAAAATTGTTGCAGATGACTATGTTTATACTGGCAAGAAATTAGCCATATCGGATGATAATGTAACGGTCCAATTAACAGGTGTAAAAGTAAAGGAGCCGGCATTTGGGGTGGACGCCTATTGGATTGATGCAGAATCACATATTGATGCTGAATCTAAAGGTTACGTTATTATTGAACCTGAAGATGTAATAACAACTCACTTAAGCCAAATCATGAACGCATATGCTGCTGATTTGTTGGGGCAAGAAGAGGTCCAAGAGCTTTTGGATGATTTGCAAATTACTTATCCTAATTTGGTAGAAACGGTGGTTCCAAAAGTAATGCCGCTGTATCAATTAACTTCTGTGCTAAAATGCATTCTAGAAGAAACAGTGCCTGTCTCTGATCTGCGCTTAATACTGGAAACTATAGCATCTATTAATACACAGAAAATGGATAACGAGGACATAGCAGAAAAAATCCGCCCAAGTTTGGTTCCGATGCTTATTCAGAAAATGATAAAGTTTAAAGACACTATACCTTTGATTACTTTGGCCCCAGATTTGGAACAAATGATTTTGCAATCTGTTCGCCAGAACCCAGACGAAAAGATGCTTATGCTAGAAGGGACATTAGCAAAGAAAATCCTTGCTAACCTGAACGAAGCGTCTGAAAATCTAAATAAAGAAGAAAAACCTGTGTTTCTAATTGTGGCACCACAAATCAGGAAGCACGTTTCAAAGTTTATAAGAGCACAGTTACCTTCTGTGAATGTGTTAAGTTTCATGGAACTGCCTGAAGACCGCAGTGTAGAGATTGCCTTTACCGTTGGTGGGTTTGATGCAGTTGAATAATATTATTGTCCTTGATTGGGAGTAAATGAGATGCCAGAGTTAACAATCCGAGCTGCTGATAGTTCGCTAGCAATGGATGAAATCGAACGAAAATTGGGGCCAGACGCCCTAATTCTCTCCACCGAGAAACGCGATGGTTTGATCGAAATAATTGCGACTAACGAACCTGATCAAATTGCGTCAGCGTCGATTGCTTCTGCCGAAAAGTTAAAACTTCGTTTGAAGAGTGAAAATAATGAGACAGTTGAAGGTAAAATAAAATCTGCAGCCGAAAAATCTAAGTTACGTATTGAGGCAGAGGAATTGGACAATGATAAAAGTTCCGGTGGAAAGATAAACTTTTCTGACGCTTTAGCGGCTGAGATTTCGACAATTAATGAGCCGCATGCGGGTAATTCAGAACAACAAGATATTACTCAGGACCCAAATGGATTGATGCCGAGTTTTCAAAAAATTGTTAATGAATTAGAATTTATAGTTAAAACTACCACCGAACTCACAGCGGCTAAGCCGTCCCAATTATCTGATGAAAATAAATTGAGAATTCTTGGGTTCAGTTCTTCGGTTGTGAATGTGCTTACTCAAAACGAACCAGAACAATCTGACATCAATGATTTTGCAAAATCTTTTTCTCGTGGAATTGTGAATGGAAAATCCCATCACTTTGAGGAAAGTGACATGATAATAGTGGTAGGAGAAGCTGGTGCTGGCGTCACCACGCTAGTAAAGAAACTGGAGAAATTTCTACCAAAAGCGGAACCAAAAAATAAATTAAAGGTTTTGCAAAGTGACTTTTCTGAAGGCGCACAGACCATTTTGAAATCGAAAACAGCGACTAATGTGACTTCTCTATTTAGAAAATCTTCGGATAATTCTTCAGAAAATACAAAACTCTTGGTTGAATTCGATGGGCAGCCAGAAGACCTTCCTAAACATCTGTATAAAATAGCGGAAGTGGATCCCAATTTAAAAGTCAGCGTCGTATATGCCCTAGAGGTTGGCAAAAGTTATCACCACGTTGCCGACTTGATGCGAAAGTTTGATATGCCGGATGTTTATGTGGCCCTAACAAAAATGGACCTTTTCGAAGTATCGACTGCGGAGCTGTCTGCTATTTCAGATGCCAATAGAAAAATACTATTTTTCTCTGGATTGAAAATAATTGAAGATGGCTTGGATTTTGCTAAGGTAGCAGTAATGGAAAGCTTTCTAACAAACTTAATTGATAATGAGAGCTGGTAGTAAAATGACAGAAACAATAGCATTCGTCAGTGGAAAAGGTGGGGTTGGCAAGACTTCACTTGCGGTAAATTCAGCTATAAAACTGGCAATGGCTGGAGATAGGGTTGGCATATTAGATGCTGACTTCGGATTGTCCAACGCAAATATTATGATGGGTGTGAAAGCAGAAAAAACAATTTCTGATTTGCTATCTGGAAAACACACTCTAGACGAAATTATTACACATACCCACGCCGGTGTTCAGTTAATCCCCGGTGGTTCTGGGACGATGGATACTCTTAATTTAGATACAGAGGACCGTTGGAAAATTATAAGGGCATTAGACCCTATGGAGAAAGAACTAGACTACCTAATAGTCGACACGCCGGCAGGCGCATCGGATTCTAGTATTGAGCTTGCAGCCGCCGTCGATAAAGTAATTGTTATTTTAGTGGGAGAGCCTACGAGCTTCATGGATGCATATGCATTTATTAAAGCGCTTAATATAGAAAAAGGGGTCACAAATTTTTCTGTAATCGTCAATATGGCCAATAACCAAGACGCTGCATTCAAGGATTTTGAAAATTTTAGAAAAATTGTTTCTAAATTCCTTGAGGTGCAACTGGACTTACTAGGTTATTTGCCAGGTTCTAAGGATGTTGTGCAATCAATAGTGGCGCGAAAGCCCTTTATTTTGGATGAAAAATCTAAGAGGGTAGTTGGTAAATGTTTAAGTAATATTGTACGTAATCTAGTAAACACTCCAGCAAATAAACCAAATGGGGTCCATTTCTTTAGCTCTAAAGAAAGCGCTTAATATGTCTACCGCGTATACATCGGCATCACTATCCAAAGATGAGTTGATTCATAAACATATGTCACTCGTCAAGAAAGTTGCCTATTTTTACGCTGGCAGAGTACAAAAAGCAGCCGAAGTTGAAGACCTAATCCAAATTGGAATGATGGGGCTAGTCGAGGCAGCTCATAATTACAAACCGCGTGAGGGTGTAAACTTTCAGATCTATGCTCGAATGCGTATTAAAGGTTCCATTGTTGACTATCTTCGTAAGTCTTCAAACCTTTGCCGCCGAACTATAAAAAATAAACAAAATTATGACCGAGCCTATGACTTGCTACGAAAAAACTTTGGTAGGGTGCCAACCCATGATGAAGTTTCCATAGAACTTGATATCTCCACAGTTGAGCTCCACTCGTGGGAAAAAGAATTTGCAGCTAATCAACATCAAAGTATGGAAGAAGCTACAGAAATTTATGGTGACTTTTTAATTTCCACAGATCCAACAATAGAGCAAAAGTTGATTTCTGGTGAACTAAAGGAACACCTAAGGGATGCCCTAAAAGTTTTAAACTCACAGCAAGTTTTAGTTATTCAGCTTTATTATGTTGAAGAGCTAAATGTTTATGAAATTGCAGAAGTTCTTTCTGTTAGTACTGGGCGCGTGTCTCAAATAAAAACTGCAGCGCTTGGCTTGCTTAGACAGACAGTTGAATCGGAATTACTTTGATGTCAGTTCATCCGCTCGAACGTAAGTTTGATGAGCTGCAGCTAACTTTAAATAGTGCCGACATTCAGTTTTTAGGTGTGGCTGTTTCAGAAGTTATTTCTTTATCCTGTCAAATTTCATCTCTGCCATCCTACAATTGTAACGTCATCCTTAATTCAGTTGAGTTTGTAGACGGCATGATTGGTGAAATTACATTTAAATCAGACAAACCAATCGCAAGTGCAGAGCTAAACTTACAAACTGCCACATTTGAGAGGCTTAAGCTTTTGATGCGAAACCCCCCGGCACGGCCTGCATCTATATTTTTGAAAGTAGTAAAGAGCGCAAATATTTCATCTGGTGAGGTTCGATTGCCCAAACAAAAATTTGCGCTGCAAGTTTGTGATATCGCATTGCGCTATCCCATCCTGTAGTTACATTTTGAATACGTCGCGTTTGCACGTAAAGATCTCATTTACGCCGTCCTCAATAACCAAGGCATTGCCTGTTTCAAAGTTTATTTTATAGGTTTTGGTATCGTCTATAAATGAGAATGAACTTGATGAAACTTCGCTAACGGTTAGCGGTATTTTTTTATTCTTTTGTTCAAACGTTATGGTCT
>Ga0302122_10002200_pt1 | contig 12264 bp, 6 predicted proteins | sample CB21_SCM_MG_FD_203115 | JGI IMG/M metagenome (GOLD analysis project Ga0302122, IMG submission 203115) | Marine microbial communities from Western Arctic Ocean, Canada - CB21_SCM | ecosystem: Environmental > Aquatic > Marine > Oceanic | place: Canada: Western Arctic Ocean | collected 2017-09-28
CATTATACTTTTAAGATTTTCGTAAACTTGTTGTAACATAATTGTAATATTTTTTTGATTATCTAATGATGATACATTTAGATATTTGTTAATTTTTACTGTATCTTTTTCTAAATCAAATAACCAATAATATAAAGACTTCTTACTTTTATTTTCAGAATCTTGCATTAATTTTATAAATGATAAAAATCCATTTTCACTAGAATATAACTTTTTTACATTTACTAAGTTTTCTACTCGATAGCAATCTAGAGGTATGTTATGAGGATTATAAACAACACCTATTACATTCAATGGGATATCTTTATTACCAATTCTAGTTTCAATAAATTGTTTTTTTTTTTCTGATTTAAGATTTGAATGTCTAATAGATTTTATAGTATTTGAAGGTCTGATTCTAATTCCATACTTTTGAAAATCTTTATAGTTAATATAAGGATATTTTCTAACATTTTCAAGATCAATTAACAAATCTAAATCAGATGTTTGATCAGATAATTCTAATTTGTTAATAATTTTTACTTCTTCGTTATCATTATATATCAAAACATTTCTATCCTTCATTTGTTTAAACATAATTTCATTATCTACTTCTAATTTCATTTTAGCATTTTTTTTATATATTTCAGAATAGTAATTAATAACTTTATTTGTTTTATTTATGATATATTTAATTTTAGTTGATTCTCGATCTTGATCTTGAGTATCATATTTTTCAGAAGATTTATGAAATCTTAAAAAGTCATCAGTAATAGGAATTATTTTTTTAAAACTAAATAAAAAATCAACAAATTTTTCTGATTTTTTTTTGTAAGCAATTTTTTTATTTTTTTCATCATCTATATAACTATAAAATTCTTCTGCTAATTTAGGGTTTTGTTCTAAAGAAAAATATTTATGTAAAACATTAAAATCTACTATTTTTTCATTATTTGAAACAACAACTTGAATATATTTATAAATAGCATCTTTTTTATCTTTTTCATTTAATATATCTATTAATGATTCTTTTTCTTCATTTATGTAAATTTTTCTAAAAATAATAGTTTTTATTATATTATGAAAATTTTTTTTAATTATAAAGTTTTTAACAATAAAATCTTCACCTAATTCTTCAAAAAATTCTATTGTATCTTTATAAATAACTGGTTTATTTTTTAGTATTATTTTTATTCTATCAATAGATTTAAATTCTGTGAGCTTATTAATTTGTTTAATAATAGAGAAAAATTTTATAATTTTATAATTATTATCACTATTAAAAAAATTATCAATTTGAAATGTTGACATTTTCTGATCACGACTAAATTCTACTAAATTTGTAATGAAAAGATCTCTATCTCCGTTATAATAATATGAGATGCCTAAAAAAATATAAAACGCACAATATCTTTTAATTATGTTAAGTATAAAACTTATATTCTTTTTTTCTATCATTTTTGTTATATTAGTTTGATCGATTGATTTATAAAATTTTTCAATAAAACTTATAATATCTTTTTGATATTTAACAAAATTAGTATCTTTATTAAAAGTTTTAAATATTGATTTTTTCTCACAGTATATATAAAATTTATCTATAATGTTGTCAAATAATTCATCAATTTGATTTATATACATCTTATTATATTACTTTGGATAATTTTAAAGTAAAATTATACTTTAAAATTAAATATATAAATTTTTCTCTACCATATTATATATGTCTAGTTTTCTAAAAGACAATTTAAAAGAAATGATTGATAATCTTAACTCTGAAAGTGTTGCTTTACCTGATTGGTTAAACACTGAAAAATCTATTGATTCAAGTACATCTCCACAGATTTCCGAAAATTTTGTATTTAGCGCAACTTCAAATAATATGACGGGTGGTGGAATTTTAAGTTCAACATCATATAATATGGTAGGTGGTGGCATTTTAAGTTCAACCTCAAACGTTGATCTTAGTTCAAATTATGGAAAAAACGAGGTTAATCAATTAGTATCGATGTTAACATCCGAATCAAACAATAATGTATCAGAATTTGATACAATTGCTTCTATGACATCTACTGAAGATTTAGAAGCAGAATTAAGAAAATTATTACAATCAGGTGGTGCAAAAAAATCTAAAAAGAAATCAACCAAGAAAAAATCTAAAAAGAAATCAACCAAGAAAAAATCAAAAAAGAAATCAATGAAAGGGGGAGCTAAAAAGAAATCAACTAAGAAAAAATCTAAAAAGAAATCAACTAAGAAAAAATCTAAAAAGAAATCAACTAAGAAAAAATCTAAAAAGAAATCAACTAAGAAAAAATCTAAAAAGAAAAAGTCAATGAAAGGAGGGGCTAAAAAGAAATCAACTAAGAAAAAATCTAAAAAGAAATCAACTAAGAAAAAATCTAAAAAGAAAACTGCTATGAAGAAAAAATCTACCAAGAAAAAGAAAGGATCAAGAGGAGGAGAAGAAGCAAAAATGGAAGAAGCAAAACCGGAAGAAGCAAAACCTGAAGAAGCAAAACCTGAAGAAGCAAAACCTGAAGAAGCAAAACCTGAAGAAGCAAAACCTGAAGAAGCAAAACCTGATTGTGAATGTGCAGAACCTGTAAAGGAAAAACCTAAAAAGAAAAGAAAAGCACAAGCATGGATGATGTTGCAAGCAGAATTAGGTAAAATGATTAGATCAAAAGAAGGACTTAAGGGTATTGCAGAAGTTTCTAAAAGAATTCAAGAATTAATAACAAAGGCTATAGGAGATAAAGAAACAAGAGCAAAAGAAGGTATCAGTTATGAGCATGCTGTTAGAAAGACTTTAGAAGAATATAAAAAAAACAACTAAATTTAAATAAAACTAATTAAAATAAATAAATATATTTATTTATTTTATATAATTTATGTTAAAATATTTATAATATTATCATTTAATATTTGTAATACTTGAACATTACTTTCAGAATCCATTCTATATTTATCAAATGCTCTAGAAGAGCCATAATCAGCTAAGATAACTTTGTCACCACAATTTGTTGAAATTCCATTTAATGAAGGAGTATGACCAACAATTAATCTATTAACATTATAAGTTTCTAGAAGTGGTTCTGTTAAATCTTTACATTGATCGGGTTTTGCCCTTGCGAATGATCTATTCCAAAATGGTGAATGACTACCGTGAGATAGAACATCCGAATATTTGTCAGGAGATTTTAATTTTTTCCATAAATAAAGAGTCAGTATAGAATTTAAATCTTCTATCTTATATTTTTTTGCAATATGTGGTAATATTCCAGCATGAACAAATAAATTACGACCAATAATTAATCCAGCTTGTCTGGTACAACCTAAAAAATTAGCAATAGGATTTCCTGGACTAAAAGCCCATTTTCTTGCTTCCATAGAAGAACTAAATTTTTGAGGATTTAAATATTTTTGATACTCTTCGCCTTCTTTATCAAAAGCTTTTATATTTTCATAAGATACATAATCCATATTACCATCAACGTTCATTAATTCATGATTTCCCATAATTGAATATATAGCACCACCTTTTTGAGTAGCTTTTTTATGTAATTTAGTCATGAATCTAAGTATTTTTACATCATCTCCTTTATCATTTTTAGTTGCTCCTTTTGCTGAACATGGTTTTAATGAAGATCTATCATATCTACAACTATCTACTTGATCTCCTAATTGGACTACAATAGTTTCTTCACCTAACCATTCAACGTTTTTAGTTTTTCTAGTAGTATCATTTGGAATTAAATTAGCAATTTTCAATGATTCTAAAAGTTTTTCAAAATCTCCATGAATATCTCCTATCGCAATAATTCTTTCGACTGCTGGTAAAATACTAGGTAGTTTTGGTAATTTTTTACATATTGTTTTCCATGAATCATTAACTTTTTTAACTTTTTTACCTAACTCTTTTGAATCTTCAAATTGTTGTGCAAAATTTTCTTTATATATTGGATCTGTAAACATTTATATATAATAATTTAGATAATATTTTTAAACAAATTATCTAATTAATTAATTATTTATAATCTTGAACTATCACTAGCGGTCATTGCAACTTCAGAGGATACTTCAGATGGATCAGATTTAAATTCTTCTGGTGGTGATTCAGAAAAACTTACTGATAATACAGATGTTTCTGCTGGATTCCAAAATTCACCATCATATGAAACAGAAGATAAACTGCAAGGTTTATGAGTAGATACTTTGTATGCATCCAAATGATTTTCATCTATTCCAGCTTCTGATTTTAAATATCTTTTACCTTTTTTAGTTCTTGGTTCTTTGTATAATGGTCCTTCTTTAGCCCAATCTCTACCACCTTGACATGTTTGAGCATCTTCCTCTTTAAGCTTTTTAAAGTTATAGAAATAACCTTTGTCATGAGATGTAGTACACGAATTTGTAGAAAAATTTTCAGTAGCCGACTCTTTAGATTTGACTATTTTTTCATTTTTTTTTTGTTCAAAATCTTCAATTTCTGGTTTATCATTATCACAATATTGTGTTTCAGATACAGCGGATCTACTTATTGAATTTCCAAGTTTTCCATTAGGGCAATTTAAACCTTGAGTTCTATATTTTTCATATGGGAATTTATCCATTTCAGCATAGGGTGCTGTGCAAGTACTGTAATCAGATGTTAACATACCTGGTTCAGCTTTAAGAATCATTCTTCTTCCTTTTAATTTTTTTTGTTTGTGAACATGTGAATAACTATCTGCTGGATCTGTTGCTAAACTCTCATCGCGATTAAACTGAATACCTTTAACGTAAGTACCTCCTAATTTTTTAAAGTCTTGGTATGACATGCAACTGTTAAAATGTTCTTTAGCTTCTTGTTTAGACAATGTATTAAGAGTTACTACAAAAGCAACAGTTGCCAAAATAGCAACTGATGTATCTCTTGTTGACATGTAAGCAATTAATGACAAAATGAAAAATCTAAACCATGATTCTTTAAAAAGAACAGCAATTCTTTTTGGTAATTTTGGAGCTGCCAGACCAGCATATAATACTAAAAATAAACTAACAACTGAATGAGTTACTTTTTCGGATGTAATATTTTTAAATACAGTATCAATAGGTGCTGAGACAACTTTAGGAACTAAATTTCTAGCTTCCATTTATTATATATATTACTTGATATTTTTTTATTCAACTAAAAATTTTAAACATTTTTTAGATAATATTTTTTAAATATTTTATTATAAATTTAAAATTTTTATAAATTATACTATTTATCCGGCTTAAAGAATTATTGTTATTATATTTATATAATGCAAACAATATTATGTAAAGAGGGATATTTGATAAAAAAAAATAAAAAATCAGAAAAAATTATTGAAGAATTAAAAAAAGAACTAAAAGTTACTCCATTTAATCCTTATCAATTTAGCATGAGAAAAAAAGGTAAAGACGAATCTTTTGTTGTTTATCAAGAAAATGATGATTACTTATCAATACCAAAATTTTATGGTATAAAAAAATTTGGTAAAGCTAATGTCAATGAAGAATTATCAGGAAAGAAAAATAAATTAAAATTTAATGGTAAATTAAGAGATTATCAAGAACCAATTGTCAAAAAAAGTTTAAAACATATTAAAGAATTAGATGGTGGATTGATTAGTGTTGGTTGTGGAAAAGGTAAAACTTGTATGAGTTTATACATTGCTTGTAAATTAAAAGTAAAAACATTAGTTATAGTTCATAAAACATTTTTGCTAAATCAATGGGTTGATAGAATAAAACAATTTACTAATGCAGAAATTGGTATAATTCAACAAAAAAAAATAGATATTGAAGGTAAGGATATTGTTATCGGTATGATACAATCAATTGCCAAAGGTAATTATGATAAAGATATATTTAAGGACTTTGGATTTATAATATTTGATGAAGCTCATCATGCTCCTTCTAAATATTTTTCACGAGCTTTACCAATTATTAATTGCAAAAAAAGTTTAGCTTTATCTGCAACTCCAAAAAGATCTGATAAACTGGAAAAACTAATATTTTGGTATTTAGGTCCTTTAATTTATAAATCTCCTGTCGAAGAAAATAAGAATGTTATAGTTAATATGATTAAATATAATTTGAATAGTAAAGCTTTTAGAGAATATAAATTACCATATAATGCAGGAGTAAATAGACCTAAAACATTAACAAAAATTTGTCAAATTAAAAAAAGAAATAAATTTATAGCAAAAACATTAAAAAAAGTCATGGAAGAATCTGGTAGAAAAATATTAGTTTTAAGTGATAGAATCGAACATTTAGAATTAATAAAAGAATTATTAGATGAAAAAAAATTTGCTACTTCTGATTTTTATATTGGAGGAAGAAAACAAAAAGATTTAGACATAGCTGCTGAAGCACAAATTATTCTAGCTACTTTTTCTATGGCATCTGAAGCATTAGATATACCCGCTTTAAATACTTTATTTATGGTAACTTCTAGAAGAGAAATTGAACAATCTGTTGGTAGAATTTTAAGAAAAAAAGATCATCCAGTACAACCATTAATCCTAGATATGGTAGATCAACTTAAAACTTTTGTTAATCAAGGTGTTCAAAGAAGACGATTTTATAAAAGAAACAATTATCAAATTAAGTTAATAGATGTAGATGATAATAAAATAATATCTGAAGAAGATGTAACTAATAAAAAAATTAAAACATTTAAACATGTAAACGTAAATTTAGATGAAGTTGGATTTCTCGATTAAAAAAATTATTCAAATTTTTCTCTGAACTCTGTAAAGTCTGAAACTCCAAAAGTCCTTTGAAACTTATTGAACCGATCTTTCTTCCTCTTTTTCTTTTTCTCACCTTTGTCATAAGAGTCTTGGTCAAGAACTCTATCCCTTGGTGCAAAATTATTTTCGAATCCCGATGTAACCTTTACGGTTTTATTAAGATTCATTGGTATATCTTGATCAAATTCTACTTGATCTGATCGAAATAGATGTGAAACATCTGATTGGAAACTCATTGGCAGCGGTTCACTCTTAATTCCTTCTACATCTGAAGCTTCTTCAGACATTCTGGAAACTGAGTCATAAACATTGCCAATCTGTTCCATATCAAAATTATCTTGAGAACTGTCTTCAGTGATGAAACTAAGTATATTGTTATTGCCATTTGAAGAGGTGTTTTGCCCGTATATATTATTATTATATTGATATGATTGACTCATGTAAATATTATATATAATAAAACTTTTTATTTTTCAATTTTTTTTAAATAAAGTAGTAGTTTATATAACTTATATAATTAGATTATATAAATTAACCCTTAATATTAAGGGACCTTTTACCGGAGCAAAAAGCCGCCAATTCAAACACCGAAATGCTTAAACAGACATTGGAATTTAAATGATGAGTCATTCAAAAATTTAAATTTTCAATTTTTTAAAATATAATAATAAATTTATAACCTTTAATATATGATATATATAACTTTATTTTTATTTTTATTTATTTTAATTTTTTATTACTATTATAAAAATGTTTTAATAAATTTAAAAAAAATTAATAATAAGAAAAAAATTAAGAAAAAAAACAAGAAAAAAGTTAAGAAAAAATTAAATAAGAAATATATTGAAGATGAAATAAAAAAAAAAGTATCTGATTCAAATGTTAAAGATGATACAAAAAATATAAAAGATAAAACAGATAAAAATGCAGAAGTTAAAGAAATCGCTGAACAAGCAGGTGTTATGATTGCTAGAGATTTAGCTGTTAAAGGTATTGAAAAAGGAGTCAAAAAATTAGTTGAAAAAAATGCAGAAAAAGAAGCTGAGAAATTGGCTGAAAAAGAATCTGAGAAATTGGCTGAAAAAGAATCTGAGAAATTGGCTGAAAAAGAATCTGAGAAATTGGCTGAAAAAGAATCTGAGAAATTGGCTGAAAAAGAAGCTGAGAAAGCTGCTGAGAAATTGGCTGAAAAAGAAGCTGAGAAAGCTGCTGAGAAATTGGCTGAAAAAGAAGCTGAGAAAGAAGCAGCAAAAGTAGCAAGAAAATTAGCTGAAAAAGAAGCGGAAAAAGCAGCAGAGAAAGCAGCCGAAAAACAAGCTGAAAAAGAAGCTGCTAGAGTTGCCAGAAAATTAGCTGAAAAAGAAGCAGCAAAGGCTGCTGAAAAAGCTGCTGAAAAAGAAGCAGAGAAAGAAGCAGCAAAAGTAGCAGAAAAACTTGCTGAAACACAAGCTGAAAAAGAAGCTGCTAGAGCTGCAAGGAAATTAGCTGAAAAAGAAGCAACAAAGGCTGCAGAAAGAGCTGCTGCTAAAGAAGCGGAAAAAGAAGCAGCAAAAGAAGCAGAAAGAGTAGCAGCAAGAGCAGCTAAAAAAGCATCAGAAAAAGCTGCTGCAAAAGAAGCAGAGAAATTAGCAGCAAAAGAAGCTGCAAAAGAAGCTGAAAAAGCTGCTGAGAAATTGGCTGAAAAAGAAGCTGAGAAAGCTGCTGAGAAATTGGCTGAAAAAGAAGCTGAGAAAGAAGCAGCAAAAGTAGCAAGAAAATTAGCTGAAAAAGAAGCAGAGAAAGCAGCAGAGAAAGCAGCTGAAAAACAAGCTGAAAAAGAAGCTGCTAGAGCTGCCAGAAAATTAGCTGAAAAAGAAGCAGCAAAGGCTGCTGAAAAAGCTGCTGAAAAAGAAGCAGAGAAAGAAGCAGCAAAAGCAGCTGAAAAACTTGCTGAAAAACAAGCTGAGAAAGAATCTGCTAGAGCTGCACGAAAATTAGCAGAAAAAGAAGCAGAAAGGGCAGCAGAAAGAGCTGCTGCTAAAGAAGCGGAAAAAGAAGCAGCAAAAGAAGCAGAAAGAGTAGCAACAAGAGCAGCTAAAAAAGCTGCGGAGAAAGCTGCGGAAAAAGAAGCAGAGAAATTAGCTGCAAAAGAAGCAGAGAAAGCAGCTGAAAAAGCTATTGAAAAATTAGCTGAAAAAGAAGCTGAAAAAATAGCTGAAAAAGTAGCAGAAGAAGCCGCAGTTGAAGCTGCAGCAGAAGGTGCTACAGTAGCAGCTACAGAAGCTGCAATGGGTCCAGCAGGATGGGCATTATTGGCTTTTGATGTATTATCTATTGGATTGGATCTTTGGGATCCGAGTGATTATAACAGTTTTAAATCGAGTGATTATTGGAATAAAATATCTGGTACTATAAATAAAGCATGGAAAAAAAATATAATAAAAGTAAACAAGCAATATTTAAAAGATTTTAAAGATGGAAAAAAGAAAATGTTAATTCAAATTGTAGATCCTAAAGTAGTAGGACCTTTAGGTGAGTTATCAAGTAAAAAACATCAGGAATATCTGATAAAATTTATTAAAAATTATCAAAAAAAAAATATTAAAGGTTTAATAAAAGAATTTCATAAAAAATTATCAAAGAAAAAGATAAATAAAATGTTACATAACTATATTAAAAACACTAATTTTACAAAATTAATTAAAAATTACAAGAATTTAAAAAAAAATGACCAAAAGAAGAAAGTATTACTACAATTTCAAGGTGCAGATCCAAATTCACCAATGAACAAAGAAATGACTAAATTTATTGGAGATAAACTAACTTCTTATATTAGTTCTGATCAAGCAAAACATGATTTAACTAAATTTAGTTGCGAAAAAACCAATAAAGGTAGATATATAGAAAATGGATCTTTCAAAGGAAAATGTACATATAAAAACAAATCTTTATGTGATGGGTCATATGACTGGAATAAAATTAAAAATAAAGATGATGGAACATATGCAAAATACTATGATTCTAAAAATAAATATAATTTTAAGGTTAAAAATAAATCAGTATCAGCAAAAAATATCTGTTTGAGTGCTGGATGGGAATCTCAAATAAGAAAATTATGTGAAAATAATAAAAAAAAAGATGGTACACCTGAACCTTTGATTTTTAATCCAATAACAAATTCATGTGATGCTACTATGAGCTATTGTAAAGATTATGGTATGGATTATCATGATAATAAAAATGGAAAATATTGTGAAACAACTACAGGACAAAATATAGGTGAGTTTTTACTTGGTAGTACTATCTATAGAGGAATTAAAAAAGCTATTGAAGCAAAAAGAGAATGTACAACTGATGGTACTTGTAAAACAAAATTTGGTAATAAAAAGCCTGCTTGTATTAATTACAAATGTCAAACAAAAAATAGTGTAGGAAAAGAATGTTGGAGAGATTCTCATTGTAAAAGTGATGTATGTGTTTCTGCTTGGACAAGAATTAGTAAAGGAAATGCAGCTGCTGTAGGAAAATGTAAAGAATGTTGGACCAATAAAGAGTGTAAAGGTAATAAAATATGTGACGTTTATAAATGTATAAATCCAATTGGTTACAGAAAAAAATGTAAAAGAAGTGATCAATGTGCAGGAAAATTAGTTTGTAAAGGACTAGATGGTTGTAGATATAAAAATTACAGTAGGAAAACAGGCGATAAATGTGCTTTTAATGTTGAGTGTAAATCTAGTCAATGTAGCACACCAGATGGGAAGGGTGGTTGGAAATGTGGTTGTTCTAGTAATAAAGATTGTAAAAATAATCTTGCATGTATTGATTATAAATGTCATAGTAAAAAAGGTTACAGATATCAATGTGCAAGAAGCGATCAATGTAAAGGGAATTTAGTTTGTAAAGGATTAGATGGGTGTAGATATAAAAATCATAGTAAAAAAACAGGTGAAAAATGCGCTTTTAATGTTGAGTGTAAATCAAGTCATTGTAATGTGAGAGATGGGAAGGGTTGGAAATGTGGTTGTTATAGTAATAAAGATTGTAAAAGTCCCTTAGGATGTCTCGGTTATGTATGTAAAGATAAATTAGGATATAAACAATTATGTACAAGCAGTGATCAATGTAAAGACCATTTAGTATGTAAAGGATTAGATGGTTGTAGATATAAAGATAAAAGTAGAAACATTGGTCAATCTTGCGCTTTCACATCTGAGTGTAGAAAAGGAACGTGTTGTTCCGGAAAATGTAAGAATAAAATTAAAGATTATGCGGGAAACATGTTTTGTCCTGAAAAAGTAAAATGTAAATGGGGAACGAAAGGATGGATGGGGAAATGTTCAAGTAATAGTAATTGTTGTAGTAAAAAATGCCAAGGTTATAAAGCAGCTCATGATAAAAATACATATAGTAATTGTGTAGGGCCGTGTCATCCTGATGGAAAATCTTGTAGAGGTCCAGGTTATGGCATTGCAGGTTATAAGAAAGTAGTATCAAATAAATTCAAGAACCAGTATTGTAAAAAAGGATATATATATGGAACAAAATCTACACATAGTAATTGTGTAGCACCGTGTCATTCTGATGGAAAATCTTGTCGCGGTCCAGCGATTTATTCACATGCAGGTTATAGAAAAGTAGCATCAAATAAATTCAAGAACCAATATTGTAAGAAAGGGTATATATATGGGAAACAACTTGTTTCTGTAGTTTGTCCTTTTGGAAAGACTGGAGGTTGTTGTAAAAATGTTTGGGGAAGTAAGAGTAGAAATTGTGATTATAATAAAAATACATACAGTAATTGTGTAGGGGAGTGTCATCCTGATGGAAAATCTTGTAGAGGTGCATCTTACACTAAGTTTACAGGTTATAAGAAAGTAGCATCAGATAAATTCACGAACCAGTATTGTAAAAACAGATATATATATGGAACAATATCTACATATAGTAATTGTGTAGGGGCGTGTCATCCTGATGGAAAATCTTGTAGAGGTCCATCTTATGGCTACGCAGGTTATAATAAAATAGAATCAGATAAATTCAAGAACCAGTATTGTAAAAAAGGATATATATATGGAAAAAAAAGAGTAGGAACCACATATGGTAAGTGTTCTGCATTTAATAGATAATAATTTAATAGTTTTGAAATAAAAGATATAAAAATATTAAATTGTAAATTTAATATTTTTATAATACATAGTATATGATAATTAAAATTTTATTTTTATTTTTATTTTTATTAATATTGATATTAATAAATTATTACAATAAAATAAATAAAAAAATATTTCTAAATAAAAAAATTAAAAATAAAGAAAAATTAAATAAAATTAACAAGAAAAAAATTAACAAGATTAAAATTAACAAGAAAAAAATAAATGAAGAAATTAAAAAAAAAGTATCTGTTATAAATGTTAAAGATGATACAAAAAATATAAAAGATAAAACAGATAAAAATGCAGAAGTTAAAGAAATCGCTGAACAAGCAGGTGTTATGATTGCTAGAGATTTAGCTGTTAAAGGTATTGAAAAAGGA
>Ga0302122_10002205_pt1 | contig 12247 bp, 6 predicted proteins | sample CB21_SCM_MG_FD_203115 | JGI IMG/M metagenome (GOLD analysis project Ga0302122, IMG submission 203115) | Marine microbial communities from Western Arctic Ocean, Canada - CB21_SCM | ecosystem: Environmental > Aquatic > Marine > Oceanic | place: Canada: Western Arctic Ocean | collected 2017-09-28
GGCTAGATAGAACATGTGGTGAAAAAGGTAGACGTTGGCGACGTTCCAATCGCCGAGCGGTTGGTTGAACGACGAGGCCTTGAAGAACATATACTTCATCATCACGACGGCAGAGGTATCCCACAGACCGATGTTGTTGTTGAAGGACGATGCTTCGCGGAACATCAGGTCTATCCTCGTGACGCTGGAGGTATCTCTCAGGCCGATGGCGTCGTTGAAGGACTGCGCATTGTAGAACAACTTCGACATGTCCGTCACCTCACTCACGTCCCAGTCTTTGATGAGGCCGTACGTCGCCTCGGCGGCCGGTTGGTCTGAGAGCCACATGGCGACGGCCGTGCGGATCCCCAGTGCCCCTTCGCCGTCGATTAGGGCTGGGACTGGCGTAGTCGTCGGTCCAGGAGTCGGCGCGGCCGTCGGACCCGGCGTCGGCGCGGGCGTCGGGCCCGGCGTCGGCGCGGACGTCGGGCCCGGCGTCGGCGCGGCCGTCGGGCCCGGCGTCGGCGCGGACGTAGGGCCCGGCGTCGGCGCGGGCGTCGGTCCGGGAGTCGGCGCGGACGTAGGGCCCGGCGTCGGCGCGGGCGTCGGCATTCGCGAGGAGCCGCCGCGCGCCGCCCTGGAACGCACAGTCCGTGGGTCCCGGCTTGTCCGGGCAGATCTCGACGCTGGTGACGCAGAGGTCCTTCGTGCTTAGGCCCACCGCATTACAGAGTAGCAGGCTGGTCGAGTCCGCTGGGCACTTGTCCGGATCGACGTTGAAGACGAGCGACGGGCACGAGCCATAGGTGGGCGCGTACGTGTCCGTCGTCGGCGCGTAGGACGACGCCTCCGTCATGCGCGTCGGGGCGTACGTCGGTGCGCGTCGGGGCCGCCGACGCCGTGGGCGTCCCCGTGGGCGCCGCCACGTAGCTGTAAGAGTACTCGGCGAGCGCGACCGGCACGAGCGCCGCGAGGAGCAGCTGGCCGTGCATAGCTATGATCCCGCAATGCGCGCGCGTGGTAATAGCGAAGGTGGTGGATGTGGGCAGTGGTTATGGGGCAGGTCTGCCGCGTGGCAACAGATCAATTTATTTGAGGGTAGCAAAATCGGCCTACAGCGCGTGCGGGCGGTTTATGATGGTCATCCGCGCTTGCAGGTCTGGTCTGGGTATGAGGCTAGGCCTGGCGATGCTTGATCTGCCCTATATTTTGCGTGGCGCGGTGCAATAACACAGGATCCCCGATTTTGCGTCAGTGATAAACCCGTCGATTATTTAGATTCCCCGATGGGAGGCCGGTTTTTCTAGGCGCGCGCCTCCCAAAACCCGAATTTACTACAGTTATTCGTCCGATGGGAGCCGGTTTTCCACGTCCCGGCGCTGTGGAAAAAGAGGGCATAGTTTTTAAAGCAAGGAGATTACCAATATATGCTATAACCTTACCCCACGACCTCAACCCGCTTGACAACGGCGGACCCGAGCGCCGCAACCGCCCGGAGCACCTGCGTCGCGTCGCCGTCGAAGCCCGGCCGCCAGACCACGGCCACGCGCCTCGGCTCCCGCGCGTCCCGCAGGAACAACGCCACGTCGCCAAACGCCTCCCGGCAGCGCCGCGCGAAGGCGTCGCAGGGCCCGTCCTGCACGAACGCGCGCGCGGCGCCGTCCTCGCCCAGGTTGCGGAAGGCCTCGCGCAGCCGCAGCGCGCGCGGCCCCCGCGCTGTTGGTGCGTCGAGGCCCGCACCGCCCTTCTCCACGACGTCCCCCCGCATCACCACGAAGGCGCCCGCCGCGGCGCGGGCCGCCCGCCCGCCCGCGGCGCCCCAGAGGGCGTTCGGGTCGTCGAGATGGTCGAGCGCCGTGCGCGCGCCGTCCACGAGCAGGTGCCACACCACAGCCTCGGGCGGCGCTTGAACTGCCTCGCGCGCCAGGGCCCCGGCCGCGACGCCCGGGTCCAGATCGTCGACGTAGTCCGCCGATATACGTTGGTGCAGGGCCACGCGATTTGATCGCTCTATTAGTGTAACCGGGCGCGCCGCGTCGCAGGCGTGGCGGAGGTCGACGTAGAGTGCTCGACTGGCGAAGTCGTGCGTCGCGAGCAATCGCAAACAGGCGACGAAGCCACTCAACGGCGCGCGGGGCACCTCGCCCACGCCCGAGTTCGCGGCCAAAGGGGCGAAGACAGCAGCACAGAGGAGCTCCAGGTGCTCCTGGTGAATATAGTCACTCAACCACTGCGCGTGGGCCCACCGCACGAGTAGGCGGCACGCGTCCGGGAATGCCGGGTGCTTCACAGTAAGTGCTCGTAGGAACGCGTGGTGGACGTGCGCTAGGTCTTCATGATGGTTGAAGTGGCGCGTCGCTAGGCGGGGCGCCAGCCTTAAATTGAAGCCCCGCCACCTCGTCAAAACGTGGGGCCGCGTCATGGCGTCGCCCTTACAGAGCTTGGCGCCCGGCACGACCGTCGCTAATAAGCTGAGGGCGGCGGCGTCGCGCGCGTGGTCCGGTAACTTCTCCCAGGCGTCGCTGGGTGCGAAGCGCACGACGCCGTCGAGACACTCTAACACGCCCGTCCGGACGTTCGGCCTTAGAACGCGGCCACAGGTGCCCCGGAGAACCGGCGCGCAAGGCGACGCGTGGTCTATTCTTAACGGACCCTCGGCCTTGCGTAACACGGATGCCAGAGCCTCGAAGGCCGTTCTCGCATCACTGACACGGCCCGCGTCGTCTCTTAAGAGCCCGGGCGCCTCACCAGAGACAGAAGCCGCCCGCCGCGGCTCGTGGCGTTTCAACGCAAAGACCAGAGAACGAAGAGGAAGGGCCCGCTTCCAGCCGTCCCCTAGACAACCCTCCGGCGCCTCCCAGACGACGGCCTCCAATACCCTTCCATCTTTGAAGCGCCTTGCTTCGCACTTCGGACCCCAGAAGGCGCGGAAGGCCTTGCCTTCGTCTGTGGAGGGCGGGCCGCCCTTCAGGACCTGGCGACAGGCGTCGTTTGACAGGGACGCGCCGATCACGATCGTATCGCCATTTCGATCCCACCGGGGCGGCCTGCGGAGCCGTCTATCAAGCGCTTGGGTCACGAGGGCGCACGCGCGCCTTCCAATAGCCGCCTCCAGGGACAAGCCCAAGATATTAGTGTCGTCCTGCACCGTCGCCAAAGATGCGGCGTAGGCGTTCTTTCCGCCGAGGAGGGGCAGGCGGATCGTGAGGTCATAATTCAATGTTTTGGGCGTGAAGAGCAATTGGAGGGCCCCGGGCGGCGCATCTCGTCTAAGTGCCTCGAGCGCCCGCGTGGCGCCGTCCGCGACCTCCTGGGCCGCCGCTATGGATAGAGACGCCGCCAAATTCATGTCGCCGTCCACAAGGGCGGGTAGAGGCCACTCGACGTCCGAAGCCGACCCTCTCAAAATCTGCTGCTGCGCGCTCCACGCGTTGCTCGCTAGAAACTTCAAGGCGTCGCGAAACAGCGCCAAAGCCGCGTCGACGCGGTCCGGCGGTCGGACCGCCGTCGCGCAGTGGTAGGCGACGAGCGCGCAGACGAAGCCGCTCAGGCCTTCTGATCTATGGAGCTGGCCCTCCGCCCTTAACCACGCCTTGAGTAAGAGGGTGGCGTCCACGATGGACGCGTTTTCGGAGCAGGCCCCGTGCAACAATTTTAAATGACGGTCCATTTCGGAGTCCGCGAGGAGACACGCGTTGTAGTCGGGCGTCGCCGTCGTGCAACCTCCATCGGCGCTCCGGACGTTGTTGCGGTCCGGCCCGAGTAAGACGCGGGCCTTGAGCGAGAGGGTCTGCGCCACAAGGAGGCGGAGGGACCCGCCGGCATCGTCCGTCACAAGTAACACCGGCCGCCGCGGGTCCTGCTGAAAAAGGTCCGGCGTCACCGCGAAGCCCGCTTCTGCCAGCACATGGCCGCACTGGACCAAGTACGCGGCGCGCTTGGCGAAGAAGCGACCGTTGGCCAAATCCTTGACCGACACCAAAGTAGATGGGAGCTCCACGGCCAGGTCCAGGTCCGCTTCCCGCTTGAGCCCCGTCCGCAACAACCAGGATCCGACCACGGCCACCTTGGACGGCGCCTTAAATTCACAACTCGCGTGGCTCTCCTTGGGCCCTTTCGGGGCGCACAAAGGAAGTGTCGCCGGTTTACCGGCCGGGCGCGCATACGCGTCCAGCAGGACCTGGCGCACACTGCGCGCGCAGGCCTCGACCTTGGTCGCCCGCGCGTTCACGTAGTCGTAGGCCAAGGCGTCCAAGATCGCGGCCGCGGCGTCCCTTTGCATTTCCCGGGCGTCGGGTTGCCTTTGGCGCTTGGGCGGGCGCGGCATCGGTCGTTTATCCGTTGCCGCGCGGAGCGCTACTGGGTGCTACGGGTGCGGGTGCCAGTGGGATGCCCGTGGGGGGCTGGCGACAGCAGTGCTTTTGCGGTGTACCAGTGCTCTGCGTGGCAGCGTTTGAGCGCTGTTGGCTTGAGGAACGACTGCTGGCGATGTAAAAGCAGCGCACTATGATTGCGAGCTGCTGCACCAAGCACAAGTCATTTTAATCACCGCTGTTTTATTGCTCTCTAACGGGTTTTCGCGACGTCTCCCAATACACACACACACACACGTCTCCGCGTACTTAACGTCGCCCCGACGCCCTCGACGAGGCGCCGTGCCTGAGACTACTCCCAGGAACCTCCTTGCAAGCCTCCTTACGCGAGGAACAAAATGCGTCTAGATGACCGCGTCCTCCTCCTCGTCCTTCGCCGAGGAAGGCGCCACGCCCACCTTCTTGGCGTACTTGCCCTTGTTCGAGTTACTGACGGTGGCCTTGAGGTCGTTGCCCGCGTACATGGCGTCCTTGTCGCCCTTGTAGATCTCCTCGTCGGCGCAGAAGCACTGGAGGATGGTGGACATCGCCATGCCCCATACTTCGTTGAACATGGCCGCCACGTAGAAGGCGATGATGGCCGTGAAGACGAGAGGCAACCAGATGTAGTTCAGGTTGTCCGCTTCGGGGCCGTAGGCCAGGCACACGTAGCACAGGAACGTGGCTCCCGCGGTGATCACGAGTTTGCCCAGCAGGAGCACGAACCCGGACACAATCGACAAGGCGGCGATACGCGCGATATTCCGCAGGATCAGGAAGAACGCGCACCGCGCCGCTTTACAGAAACAGTGCCCAAAAATAGCCGTCTGGATGTACGCGTTCTTGTTAATGAATTTCATGCACTTCTCGATGCACCACAAGCAGCAGTCGATGGCGCACAAGACGACCATAACCACCTTCTTGAAGCGGCTCTTGGCCGCTTTTTTTTGGATGTATTTTACTGCGGCTCGGATGGTTTTTATGATGGCAATAATCAGCGACCCGAAGGCTGCCGTGCCCCAGTGGTAGTGCGCGCCCTGCCTAAAGGACCAGATCACGGTCTGCGACCCGATTTTGGCCTTGTCTCGCGTGAAGTACCACGTACTTACAGCCAACGCAATGATGATCTGGCCGATGGCAATGATAAACTCCGAGGACCAGTAGTACACAAAAATCATGTACCAGCCGGCCTTGAAAGTGGTGTCGTCATACACCATTTGCCGGGCACCTCCCACGGTCTCCATTTCTCCACTACTCCCAAGGTACAAGCAGTAGATGAACCAGGGGATCACGAAAATGATCAATGCCAGTACTTGCAGTATCGGGAATAATATTATGAGAGGCATGGCCGCAATGCATTTCGCCGCTTCTTTCGTGATGCCAATGGCTAGAGCGATGCGCTTCCGCAAACAGCAGATCGTGCAGGCCCACAGCCCGCCACAGCTCGCGAAAAAATAAGCCAGATACAACATGCCATTCGCCTGGTTCTTATCTCTGTCCTCATCATCCTCCCAGGCCATGCTCGTTTGATAACACAAGCCGGCCAACGCCAAAAAGAACACCAACACCGCCGCAATAATGCCCCACACGACCAACGCTAGCACGCCGGGTATCCGCAAGATGAAGGTGTAGACGAAGCCGACGAAGATCGCCCCGAAAAACCCGAACCCGAAAATGTACCACACCGTCAAATACACGTCCGCGTACATTTTTTCCGTGTAGTCTCTTTCTTCGGACTCGGCGACTTTTGCGGCGCCACATAACGGTGTGGGTGCGGGCGTGCCGCTCGTAATGACTTCCACGTCCGGACAAGGACTTGTTGCGGCCTCGGCCTGTTCCGCGGCCGCGTCCGTTGCTGTGGATGCGGCAGACACGGCGTCGTCACTTATGCAGTAGTCCATCATATCGGACGTAGGATAGTACGGGGCGCAGCACTTGCACCTTCTCAATGAGGTAGCCGAGGCGCACTCGGGGTCCGTGTTGCAGCTCTTGACCATTTCATAACCCTTGGCCACGTATAAAGCCTTCCAGCCAGTCGCTTGTGCGGTCTCAATATCATCCAGTTTCTCCTGCGCGTCGTCCGTGCAGTGAAATTTTTTCGCGTTTTGGTCTTTCGGGCACTTCTTGATACAGACACCTGAACCAGTAGGCAAGTAGTACATCTTGACCCTTTTCCTCACGTCGTCATCGATGCCGCAGACGCGGTCCTTATAGTCGATCCCTCTAATCAGTTTATAAGGGTTGCCTTTATGGAGACCGGTCTGCTCGTAACCCAAAGGCGACCCGGGGATGCAGGCCAAGCCCACCACCGTCATGCAGAACCACGCCGCGATTAAGAGGATGGAGCAGAGGCAGTCCGTGCATCGCCGCTTCTTACACGGTCCGCCGAAATCTGTGCCAACGTCCAGCGCCTTGTTGTCCGGGTTGTTCTTGTCCGCCTCCGTCTGCTTGGGGAGCTCGTCTTCTTCCGGTTCGACTTTAGTTTGGGAGCTGCCCATGGTCGGTGCTGCTGTGCTGGGTCTAGCTCAGACGTGTCGGGTCGGTGCTGTCGGTGCTGTGCTGTGCTGTGCTGGGTGCTGCTGGGCGTGTCGGGCGTCCCGGCGGGGCTCCCGGTGGTCCCGGTGCCCTCGCGGCTGCGGCTCCGGCCCGGTCGCGTTCGTTCCGCGGCGGCGGGCAGCTCGGGCGGCGTTGAGCAGATTTGGGCCGGCCAAGAATGTATCGAAAAGGGGGGTATTGTAATTCGGCTCGCGCGCGGTCCACGACGTCGCGGGTGCCCTTCGACGCGTCGGGGACCCCACCCATGTTTCAGAAACCCGTACTAAAAACCCGTGCACCAATGTCCAGACTCGAGCTCGAGCTCTGGCGTCTTTCTCTTGCTTGGTGCGTGTGTGGCTGATTGCGTTACAGTCGTGCTGGGATTATCCCATCGTTAGAGGTTGCGCAATCGCAAGTTGCAGATACATATACGCTCACTGCTCAGGAGGTGCAACTTCAGCGCGTGCTCTCAAGTACCCGCGACGCATTCATAATGCTGCTGCGCCGCCTCGCACTAGTGGCGCGCGGGCGGACCCGGACGGTCGCCACCGCCACCGCGCGTACGCACCGCGTGAGCCTCGCCCCGCTCGCGGCCGCGGCCGCGCTGCTGCTCGGGGCCTCCCAGGCGCGAAGTGAAGAGGAGGACGACGAGCTCGCGGACGTCGTGAACTGGTCCGGCACGCACGCGTGTAGAGCGCTAGTGCACACGCCCGAGACGCGAGCCGAGGCTATTGAAATAGTGGCCGAGCACCAAGCGAGAGGCGAGCAGCTGCGGCCCGTGGGCGGCGCCCTGTCGCCGAACGGCCTGAGCTTTTGTGAGGACGGCGGCCACCTCATCAATCTGGCCCTGTTGGACAAGGTGCTGAAGATAGATGTGGAGAAAAGGGAAGTCACGGTCGAAGCCGGGTGTCGCGTGGAGCAGGTCCTCGAAGTACTCGCACCGCATGGTTTAACATTGGAGAACCTGGCAAGCATCGCGGCCCAGCAGGTCGGGGGCTTCGTGGGCGCCGGCGCGCACGGAACGGGGGCGTCCTTGCCGCCCGTCGACGCGCACGTCCTCGCGATGACGGTGGCGACGCCCGGGCAGGGCGTGGTCACGAAACGACGAGGGATCGATGCGGACTTCGACGCCTTCCCTTGTTCTTTAGGTTTATTAGGTGTGACGCTGTCACTCACGTTGAGATGTGTCCCCAAACATTTATTACGAGAAAGGACCCAGGTGCTCACAAGAAAGGAAGCGATACAACGCCACGCTGAGTTCATCCAGGACAACCGGCACGTGCGATACATGTGGATCCCCTTCGCCGACGCGGTTGTTGTTGTAGCGAATAACCCGACCTTCGACGGCTGTCTGGGCGAAGGTCAAGGCATGGTGCCGTCCGCGGACGAGGCTCACAAGTTGGAGCCGTTCCGTGTCTTATTAAAGGAGACCTCCGGGCATGATGGGAGCGGTCTCGGCTTCGCGGAGTTAAGGGACGCTCTGTTGGCGCTCAACCCGTTGAACTTGGACCACGTAAAAAAAATCAATCAAGCGGAGGCCGAGTTCTGGCGGCGGTCCCAGGGCACGCACGTCGCCGACTCAAGTCAGAAGTTGAACTTCGAGTGCGGCGGGCAGCAGTGGGTCAACGAGTCTTGCTTCCCATGTGGGACGCTAGCGGAGCCGAGCGGCGCGGACATGCGGTACATGCTCGGACTCTTGGAGGTGATCGAGCAAGAGGGCATCCCCGCGCCGTCTCCCATCGAGCAGCGCTGGACTTCCAGAAGTTCGTCGCTGCTGAGCCCGGCCCGGGGGCCGGAGGATGCCCTCTTTTCGTGGGTCGGGGTTATCATGTACCTCCCTACGGACGAGGAAGGCACACGGAGCGCCATCGCCACAGCTTTTAATGCGTACAAGGAGCGGTGCGCAGCTGATCTGTGGCCCGTCTATGGCAACCTCGAACACTGGGCCAAGGTCGAGGGCGACGGCCGCGTGCACCAGCGGTTATACACGCGCCTGGGGCCCGAGGCGCTGGAGGCGTTCGCTTCTGCAAGGCGCACGTACGACCCGAAAGGGTTGCTCTCGAACGCGCTCCTCGACGGCGTCCTGCCCCGTTCAGGTGAAGACGACGCGGCGCCCTAACTTAGTGTTCCCCTGTTACTACGCTAGCTATCGGCGGGTAAACTCTGGGCCGCCGCGGCGCAGGAAAACTCAGCTGGAAAACGCCGCTTACCCCCTAGTTCCGCTGGCGCTTGCCCCGGCGGCCGCCGCCCCGGCGCTGGGGCCCCCGCTTCCGCGCGGCCGCCGCCGCCTCCTCCCATCGCGCGTAGTAATCCGTTTCAGCCGAGCCCTCGAGCACCGAAGCACTTACAGTAACCTCCTTGAGCACCGGAGATGCGGTAAGCTTCTCCAGGATGCCCGCGGCGCCTAAGCGCACGTGGCCCACACTTTCTCCTCGAGAAAACTCGACGTACTTCACCTGGCCGCCGGCCTTCTCACACAACGTCCGCAAATCCTCGCGCGAACACTCCGCCACGCCCTCGAGTTTCTCGAGCTTCAGCACGCACCCGGGCACCACCTCGAACTTCTTGGGCGGCGGCCGCGCCGCCTGGTCCGCGCGCTTCTTTTTCATGGCCTCCTTCTTTTTCTCCAGTCGCAAAAACCAGTCCGTCGACGGTACTAACGCTATTTTTCTCCCTTGGATCACGCAGCCGGAGCACTCCACGGCGCTCTCCGCGGACTCCTGGGTGTCAAAGCGCACGAACGCGGAACCGTCTAGTAATCGCCCGTCCTGGCAGAGATTCCGTAACGCTCGCACGTCTTCTACTACTCCGAACCGTTCTAATGACGAAGCGATGTTCTTCTCCACGGCCTCCTTGCCGCCCAGCACCCCAAACCCCGACGCGTGCACGGTCCGCTCCTTGTGGGGGTCTTCGGACGGCGTGACAAACCTTCGTTTGAGGTTCTCTCCCTTCTCGTCCAGGTCCACACAATCGGACTCCTTCAACGCTGCGCGGATGACCCCAACATCCGTGGTGTAGGAGACCATCTTCTTGAAGGCGGCTATGACCGAGAGCGGCACCCAGCCCGCGGTGCTCTGGCCTTGCAAATATTCGTCAAAGGGGAACGAGTCGTCGGAAAAATAGTACTCGACCTGCCTTAAAATCTTCGTGGCGAGGGCCGCCGCGGCGTCCTCCTCGACGGGTGCGGGGGCGTCGGCCATGGTGCGCTGCTGGAGGCTGTGGCGCTGCTGTGGCTCTGTAGCTGTCGCTGCTAATCTGTCCTGCTGCAGGGTTCGCGTGCGGCAGTCGTGCGCTGCTCTCAGTGAGTGCTGAGGTGTACTGCGTCGTAGGAGAGCTCTTGTCGTCGTGTGAGATGATAATCGCCCGGGTTGGAGAAACCCGTTTTTTTATTTTCACGACCGTTTGCAGGCCGCCGTCTGGTTGCACGTATCCCTATCGAATGCAGGAAGAGTGTCGCGGGCAAATTGTGCACTCATATGAAAACCCGCGCGTGTCAATTTACTCTCCGGGCGCTGAAGAGACACTGCATGGAGCTGACAGACGTCAAGGCTGCAGCGTTACACTGAGGCTAGACGATCAATAGTCAGATACCGCGCTCCGGAGCCCTCTCGGTAGCTGCGAGGCGCCATCGGGGCAGCCTTTTGCGACGCCGAGCATAACGCATCGCGACGCAACTGCCACGCACGCGACGCTAGGACCATGGCGCAGGTGGCGCCCGCGAGGCACGAGGTGCCCCCCAAAACGCGAACGGAGGTGCTCGAGGTCGCCGCGGCGCCCGCGAGACACGCGCCCGCGGCACCCCTCAAAACGCGAAACGAGATCCTCGAGGCCGTGATCAGCGGCGCGGTCCCGCTCCGGGACAACCAGTATGACGCGCTGCGCAACCGGAGCCAGCCGCTCTGCGGGAGTTTGGGGCGGTCCCTCACGACGCTCCTTATCTTACCGCTCGCATTTATTAGAATACTGCTCTTCATCGTGGTGTTCGTGTCGACGGGCTGCGCGGCGGCGTGCGCGGCGTGCCTCCCCGCGCGGTCGTGCGGCCGCAATGTGCTCTTACGTATAGCCATGCGCGGCATCCGGTGCGGCCTCTTCGTCCTCGGCTACCACCATATAACACAAGTCGGCGCGCCGTCCGAGGACGCGCGGATCGTCTGCTCCAACCATGTGAGTTACGTGGAGACGTTCTACCTCACGAGCCTCCTGACGCCCTGCGGCATGTCCGAGGTCGAGGCGGCCGCAATCCCCATGCTCGGGTCCGTGCTGCGCGCGCTGGAGTGGGTCCTGGTGGACAAGGGCTCCGCGGCGTCGCGCGCCGAGGCCGGGCGGGAGATGGCCGCCAAGCTGTGCGATAAAAACGCCCCGCGCTTCCTCGTCTTCGCCGAGGGCCAGACGTCGGACGGGCGCCAGGTCTTGGCGTTCAAGGACGGCGCGTTCCGCCTGGGCCACGCGGTGCAGCCCGTGCCGTCCGCGTAGAAAGCAACCGCGCGGCTCGCGGGACCACGTGGATGTCCGCGCAGGTGGCCGTGCGCTACGCGCGGTCGACGTACGACCCGACGAACGAGCCCGCCAACATGGTCTGGCACTTCGCCCGGGCCGCCTTCGACTGGCGCCACGGCCTCGCCGTCCACTTCCTCGAGCCGACGGCGAAGCAGCCCAACGAAACGCCGAGCGCCTTTGCGGGCCGCGTCCGCCAACGGATCGCGGAGGCGTTGGCCGTGCCGTTGACGAATCATTCGCACGACGACCAGCGCCTCCAGCGGCGCGCGCGGCGGTGCTATAAGAGGCCGCCGTCGGGTCCCGACGCGCTGGCCTGGGCCATGCCTGAGGTGCGGACCTGCAAACAGCGGCTGGGCCTGGACTTCGACGCGTGCACCGCGGTCGCGGAGGTCTACGTAACACGGGCCGAGGCCTCGGACCTGGCCGTGGACAGCGTGGAGGCGTACCAAAAGGCGCTCGGCGTGTCGGCGGCGGACGCGGCCGCGCTCTGGGAGCTACGGACGGGTGCTTTGTCGTTCCGCGAGCTGCTCGTCGCGGAAGCGCTGTGGCGGTGTTCTTCGTAAGGGCCCTACTTTGTCTTGTTGTACTCGCCACTCCCCCCGCCGCCAAGCAGACGCGTGACTTGACGGGCGTGGTACGGCTGGGGTGGTCGGACGTGGGCGGGTGCCCCTGGAATCCCATGTGGACGACCGCGGGTCGCACGACAAACGCGGGCCGTGGTGGAGGGGCTGTCGTATAAGGGTGGTTGGAATTCTACTTCAAATTATTGTTTCGTGTTTTTGTTTTTTTGGAGGGGTGGGAGGCGGGAGGCGAAAGGGGGGGGGGGGGGGGTAGGGTAAAGCGCCCGAGGCGCTTAAGGCGTCGGCGCGGCCGTCGGCGCGCAG
>Ga0302122_10002207_pt1 | contig 12229 bp, 13 predicted proteins | sample CB21_SCM_MG_FD_203115 | JGI IMG/M metagenome (GOLD analysis project Ga0302122, IMG submission 203115) | Marine microbial communities from Western Arctic Ocean, Canada - CB21_SCM | ecosystem: Environmental > Aquatic > Marine > Oceanic | place: Canada: Western Arctic Ocean | collected 2017-09-28
TCACTGCTGGATGAACGGTAATCGAAGGCATGATGGCACGGGCATTCGCCAACGCCATGTGCGGGGCCAGCCCGGCCCGTTCGGCGAGATTATTGAGAGCACTCAGACATAATCGGGCCTGACGCTCCTGAACCAGAACAAACGGTTTATCCCGTAAGGCTGGCGTTATGCGGCTCAACCGGTCGGTCGCAAACCGGGGGAGCCAGAGCGAGATGATCCGTCTCATCGCACCATTCCATTAACCAGGTGCCGGGCGTTCCGCCCCGGCTTCGGAATAAAGTGGTGTGCCAGCAAGCCGCTCCTGGCTCATTCAAAACAGCTGCAAAGCCTCTGGGGTGACTGGGAGCAGCTTTAACCCGCCAGCGTTGTACGGCGGCGGAGAGGCCGGGCGTTTGCGTCGCTGGGCGGAGGAGTAACGCCAGAGCGTCATTTTCCTCGGCGGCTAGTTGCAAACGCCGGCTGGCGGTCATGGGTATTCCTTTGACCTCGCCCAAAACAGCAATGAAGGCATTGCTCCGTAGCGCCTCTTCCATTGCCCATAAGACATCTGTATCGCGTGTGGTCTTAACGATAGTGAGGCGGGAGGGATCTAATCCATGTTGGCTGATGCCCGGCGGATAAATCTCACCGGCATCGGTGGCGTTATCATTCAGACACCATAGTATCCGCCCTTTGCGGTAATTGGTTAGAGCTGCGAGCAAGGTGATGCTAAACCCGGTTGCCGCACTGGCATCGATAGGTTGATCGGGGAGAACCTCATACAATGCTGCCGGCGGACAACCACCGGCAGGAAGTTGGCGATCAATTTCCGGAATTCCCAATGAGAATAGCTTCTCTTCCCCCGTCCAGCCGGGGCGTTCGAGCGCCCGGATGCGGGCGCGCAAATCTTCCATCTGCTGGGCTCCCTTTGACGCGCGGTGGCGAGAAAAAGGGAGGTCGATAGCGTCCGGTGAAAGGGTGTCCCGGGGCATGAAGACCTTTTCTTTTTGGTGTCTGCCCGTTTTAAACAAGTATACGGGTCCGTAATGTTCCTATTTTGTTCTTTATCTTGATTCAAGGAAAAGAGTCAAGCATTTCGATAGTTTCTATTGAAAGTCCGATAGCAATTGACCGTTGCTGTAACCGGTAGGAAGATGCAGAAAATCATTATCAGGGAGCGCCGTCATGGCCGTGACAGAAGAAGATATCAGCTATCGTACAATCGATGATCTCGAACTTTTGGGTCGCCTGTATCGTCCTGAAGGCGATGGGCCTTTCCCTTATGTTGTTGATGTACATGGTGGTGCCTGGCGCAATGGCGACCGGATGAATAATCAGGTTATGCATCAACAGTTTGCAGCTACCGGCGTTGGCGTGTTTGCCCTGGATTTTCGGCTATCGACTCAGGCACCTTACCCGGCCCCGGTTCAGGATACGAATTACGGTGTGCGCTGGTTCAAGAAAAACGCGGCGTCGATTGGCGCAAATGCATCAATCATCGGTGGCTTAGGCTCGTCCAGCGGTGGTCAGCAGATGGGATTGGTCGCTCTGCAGCCTAACGAGCCGACCTATGTCGTCGATGAACCGTCTCTTGAAGGCACAGATGCCAGAATCGATTTCTTTATTGGCTGTTGGCCTATCCTCGACCCGTTGGCCCGGTATCAGATGGCTCAGGAGAGCGGTAAGGATCGGTTGGTGGAGGCCCATAACGTCTACTTTACCAATGAAGCGCTGATGTCCGCTGGTAATCCGTTTATGGTACTGGATCGCGGTGAAGCGACCCACATGCCACCAGCGGCAATCATTCAGGGTGAGGCGGACGACAATGTTGATCATTTCCGCGCGGATATGTTTGCTGAACGCTACAAGGAAGCGGGCGGTAGTATAGAGGTCCATAAATATGCCAATCAGCCACATACCTTTGCCGCCAATAACCCCGATGATCCGGCCGCCAAGGATGCTGTCGCTAAATTGATTGCCTTTGTCTTGGCACAGGCGGACTGACACCGCATTTGCCGTATTACTTCGTCAGGCATTAGCGTTGGCACCAGACCGGACCAGGGCAGGCGACCGTTGCTTTTGGCCCAGGTTGCTGCCAGCCACCTGGGCCAGACAAAGGTTAAGGCGGCTTCGGCGTCAAGGTCGGTTGTTAGCGAATAAAGCCAAAGCGAGTTATGCAAGATCTGGATGTCAATATCGAGCGCATCCATGTGTTTCAGGCGGCCTGCAATATCCTTGAGCTGGCAGGTCCTAGCCGGGGTGCCGACATTGCGGTCTGATTTTCCGGCAGTCTTACCAATGCTGTCTGGCGCTTCGACAGTTTCCACGACAAAGGCGCGAACTTCACCATTTACATCCAATTTCTTGACGTTGGGATTACTGTTATCACCAACAATTTTAGGCCGATATTTTTCTTCGGAGGGCTCCAGGTAGTCCTATGTCAAATTACTCTTAATAACATGAGCATCGGCATCAATAACCGCTGGCGGTGTATAGGTCAAAAAACGTCTCCCCCGAATGGTCAGCATATTAGTTTGCTGTTCCTGTTGGGAGAACTCTAATCCTGTTTTGTTTCAGGAGGTAGCTCGTGCGATGAAACCCTTGTCACGCCGGGTTTCGATAGCTACATAACGGCCCGCAGGAGAGTGAGCTAAATGGCAGATACTACTGAAACCGTTGAGAACTTAGGGCACCGGGCTTGGCTTCGTGAATGGGTGGAATCCGCACTATTTCGGTACACCGTTTTAGCCATAATTTTTATCAATGCGGTCATTTTGGGGTTGGAAACCTCTCCGGGTGTGATGGTATTGGTGGGGGACACACTCCATCTGGTTGATAAAATCATCCTCTGGATTTTTGTCATTGAGCTTGTCCTGCGAATGTATGCTCATGGGCCAAGGTTCTTTCTGGACCCGTGGGGCGTTTTTGATTTTCTAATTGTGACGATTGCCTTGGTTCCGGCGAGTGAGCAATTCAGTGTCTTGCGGGCCCTTCGAATTTTGCGGGCGTTACGTCTTATCTCCGGCGTGCCGCGTATGCGTCGGGTGGTTGAAGCATTATTGCATGCTATACCGGGCATCGGCTCGGTCGCGGCGCTCTTAATGCTGGTTTTCTATGTTTTCTCGGTCATCGCGACCAAACTGTTTGGTGGTGCTTTTCCGCAGTGGTTCGGAACTATCGGAGAATCGATGTATTCGCTTTTCCAGATTATGACGCTAGAAAGCTGGTCGATGGGAATTGTTCGTCCGGTCATGGAACAGTTTCCCGTTGCCTGGGCGTTCTTTGTTCCTTTTATCATTGTCTCGAGTTTTACCGTTCTCAACCTGTTCATCGCGATCATTGTTGACTCGATGCAATCTCTGCATGCCGATGAAGAAGAGCGCACGGTCGAACTTATCGAAACAGTCGTTGATACGGATACACGATTGGTCTCAGACGAGATCGCCCAGCTTCGCGCGGAAATCCGAGAGCTGAGGTCCGAATTAGGCGGCCCTAAGCCCTAAGTGGCGTCGTTTGTATCCGTATCGTTTGATGAAGTATTGATCTCTTTTTTCCTCTGCCTTTTCTGGAACGAGAGAATGGCAAACGGGATCGACCCTGAAAATGCAATGATCAGGGCGGCCAAGGCCAGCCAAGGTTCAGTGATAAGCGCCGCTGCAAAAAGGGCAACGCCGGCCAAGGACACAGTGACGAGGTTCTTTGGAACTCGGATACGCTTGAAGGAATAGGTCGGAATTGGTGCGATCATTAATCCGGAAATAACAATCGTCCAAGGCAGAGTAAGCCAGGCTGAGCTTAAAAACTCCCAATTGGTCTCCACCCCGAGCACGAGAGGTAACAGGACCATGCCGGCTGCTGCAGGAGCGGGAACCCCACTAAAATAGCCACCCGCCCAGGCAGGTAAATCGGTTTCAGCAGAGGCGATGTTGAAGCGAGCCAACCTTAGGACCGAGCAGACGACAAACAGAACCGCGATGGCCCAACCAATACCGCCGGCATTATTAAGCGACCACAGATAAATCAGCATCACCGGGGCAACACCGAACGAAATGGCGTCGGCAAGAGAATCAAGCTGACCACCCAGCTCTGTCTGGCCACCCATCAGCCGCGCCATGCGTCCGTCCAGCGTATCAAGAAGGGCGGCTGCCGCGATGAGCAGAATTGAAATTTCCCATTTATCCTGCAGACCAAACCTAACTGCCGTAAGGCCGCAGCACAGTCCCAGCATTGTCAGGGCATTCGGTAGAAGTCGGTTCAGCCGATCCCGCCTAAGTTGACGTCTTTCGTTGCGTGATAGTCTTTCGCTGGGAATTCGAGCCATTAGCGCCATTCTCCTTTTCGGTCGTCTTGGCTGTCGTCCAGTTGAGCGAGCGGGGTTTCTCCTGCGACAGCCCGCTGGCCTGGAATTGCCAGAACGCGCGTGCCTATTGGCAAATAGACGTCGACGCGGCTACCAAAGCGGATCATGCCATATCGTTCGCCTGTACGGAGTGTTTTTCCTTCGTCTGTCCAACAGATGATCCGGCGGGCAACCAGCCCGGCAATCTGCACAACGGCGATATCGAGACCATAATCAGTGCGAATAGTCATCGAACGACGTTCGTTATGCTCGCTGGCCTTATTAAGAGACGCATTTAAAAACTTTCCTGGCCGGTAGGCATTTTTAACGACCTGGCCGTCCAACGGGCTACGATTTACGTGACAGTCGAAGACGTTCATGAAAACGCTAACCCGTCTCATCGGGGCATCACCCATATCCAATTCCGGAGGTGGCGCAGCGTCGGTTACCATTTGGATGACGCCATCAGCTGGGCTAATCACCAGGCCGGTTTCTCTGGGCGTAACGCGATCAGGATCGCGGAAGAAATACATGCACCAACCAATTAGAATGACACCAATACAGCCCAGCCATTGGGCAACGGTGAACAAAATAATCGCTATGACAACGAAAATGGCGATAAAGGGGCGGCCCTCTGGCCTGATCTTGATGGGTGGTATCGTGGACACGTTCACTCCAGTGAAAGTAGCGGTTACTAGGGCGCCAAAATTGATATAGGTTCGCCGACGGCCAAACCGAGGTCGTCGGCTCGTCCCTGATTAATCGAGATTTCAGCAAGCCCGTTGGCGTTTTCGTACCAGAATGCGGCGCCGGATTCCACGCTAGAAAATGTTTTGGCATAGGAAAACTTATTTCCGCACCATTCGAGCCTGGTAGTGGCTGATAATGTTTTGGCCCGAATTCCTGTCATCGCGTTTCCAAAATGATCGATATAGATGATGGATTTCAGGTCGTCGGGCCAGTCTGGCTTTGCCAGCGTGTCCTTCGATATAGGTTCGCTGATGTCTGTTTTCCCGGTCGAGATCATTGCTGCGACTGGCGCGAAAAGATCCCTCCCGTGAAAACTTGCCGATAGATAATCTGGTTTCCAAGTTATTTTTTGTACTGATGCTGTCGAGGAACGTCGGGCCACAATTGAGAATAGCCCGTTGTCGGGTCCGATAAATACTTGATTTTTGGCTTTTACGATGAGCGGTAACCGATCACCACCGACACCGGGGTCGACGACACACAGAAATATCGCACCGTCGGGAAAATCCGGTGCGAGGGCGGCTAATAGATAGGCTGAGGCTTTGGGGTTGAATGCTGGGGCATCAGACAAGAGGTCTATTGCGATTTCACTGGGCGCGTATTTTGCGATGGCAGAGCGCATTTGGCCAACGTAAGGACCTGACGGACCGAAATCAGTGAAAAGTACAATCATGCTTACGCAATATTGTCCGTGGGGGCCGTACTTAGCAACTGAATGCGGTCATAACTAAGAGCGGCTTGCGGTTCGGCTATCTGGCTTTTTTGAGCCCAAGCTGCGCCAAGGAAGCGCAGATACGGTTGCGACCTTCTTGTTTTGCTTTGTAAAGCAGCCCGTCGGCGCGTTCGATGAGTTCTTCCGTGGGTTTCACCGAAGATATATTCGGTGACACCCACGGACATTGTGACTTTTCCGTAGGTGTCATCAGTTCCCTTGCGGGCAAGTTTGCGGCGGGCAAGTTTCTCGCGCAGGTGGTCGGCAACGATTGAAGCGCCTTTGAGCGGCGTTTTTGGTAAAATAATAACAAATTACTCGCCGCCATAGCGCGCTGGAAGGTCACTGCCCTTAACGTTTTAGAAAAGGATTCTGCCGACGAGGCGCAGAACCTGATCGCCAACCTGATGCCCGTGAGTGTCGTTAAAATTCTTGAAATGGTCGACGTCGCATAGGGCGATCGACAGAGGTTCTCGACTATCGCGGGCCTCAGTTGTCAGCTGGAGCAGTGATTCGTCGAAGCAGCGCCGGTTGGCCAGGCCGATAAGCTTGTCGGTCATGGCCTCCCGCTTGGTTTCGGCAAGCTCGCGCCGTAATGCTTCCAGTTCGTCGCTGGATTCACGGACGCGACCTTGAAGATTATTGACCTGCCCATCCATCGATTTGGTTTCGGAGAGAATACCTGAGATTAAATTGGTTAGATCTGTACTACTTGCCGTGCCACTTAAATGGCCTGAAAAATCTTCGAGGGCCGCTCCATATTTTTATATACCGTCACCAATATCGCCGAGAGCTGTGGTGATTTTTGAAGCGACATCTACTATACGCTGGTTCCATTCAACTGGATCAACGTTATTGTCTGTCGACGTGATGAAACGAGTGTAAATTTCCTGCAATCACTCCGGCGAGAACTCGACCCCTTTCTCTTTGGCACGATCAATGAATCTCATGAGAGCGGGATTTCGGCCTGAAAGGTGATCACACCAAATAGTAAAATTTTGCGGATTGTGCGCAATGCTCTCGTCAGTCAACTCTTCCATCACCTGCTGAGCTATTTCGGCTGCCTTGTGTGTGGGTTCTGAATATATCAAGCTTCACCGCCAATCGAGTTGTTGGTTAGTTTGTGGTGACAACATACTAAGCGTCGAATGGACGAAGATGTGCAATTGAAGCCTTGTTCAGTAACAGAGTGACTTCATTCTCGTCGATAAAGGGAATGAACTGGGTAGCGCCGTTAAGAACGTCCTGAATACGAGACGTTGCTTCAACAAAGACGTACCCGGTCAAGATAGAGCCGTCGCTCATCTTTACCTGGGCGTATTCGCGAATTTTTGTAATCTTCGGCATGCTGCGGTTTGGCGGTGCCCAGGTGCCTGGATTTCGCACAATTCCTTCCCTTTTTCTACGAATTAGAACGGGTTTTGTTGCCTGAACGAGCAAATCCGGATTCGGTACTTATTGTGCCTTGTTAGGATTAACGCAGGGTAAAGTTGATGTGGGGATGAGAAATGACGCCCTGTTTGGCTATTATCACAGATTTTATTTGCGTTACTTGCCGTTTGACTTGATGGACGCTGATGAGTACGACAACGGCCATCATGCGTATTATTCGGACATATTCAGACCTGCTGGAATCGGACAAGGGAGCGGCCATAGCCCTCGGTAATTTCGATGGCGTTCATCGTGGCCATCAGACCGTTATTAGCGAGATGATGGAAATCGCGAAATCATTGAGCGTTTCGTCGGCGGCAATGACGTTCGATCCGCATCCTCGCCGGTATTTTCAAGCCGATACTCCGCTTTTCGAAATGACGCCCGGCGGTGCTAAATCGCGGCATATAGAGGCATTGGGAACGGATATTCATTATGTAATGCCGTTTGATCCGAGTTTTTCGTCCCTGGAAGCAACTAAGTTTATCGAAGATGTGCTGGTTGATGGGCTTGGTGCCCGCCATATCGTCGCCGGATATGATTTCGTATTTGGAAAAGGCCGGAAAGGCGATGTCAGCCTTCTTGAGCAAGGTGGTGCGGAACATGGCTTTAGCGTGACCATTGTGCCTGCTGTACAGGCTGAGGACGGTACAACCTATTCGTCTACTGTAATACGTAAGCATATTCAGGAAGGTCGGCCACGTGAGACCGCCGAACTACTTGGTCGAGCCTGGGAAATCGAAGGCGAGGTTATGACCGGCGATCAGAGAGGTCGTCAAATTGGTTTTCCTACCGCGAATGTTGATCCGGGTTCTTATGTTATGCCAGCACTCGGCGTTTATGCCGTTTGGGTCGGAGTGACAGACGGTCCTGATACTGTTTGGCACAAGGCGGTGGTCAATGTAGGGCGTCGCCCGACTTTTGACGGTGAGGGGATTACGGTTGAAACGCATCTCTTTGATTTTGATGATGATTTGTATGGCAAAATTTTGCGCGTCGCGTTTGTGGAGTTTATTCGCCCTGAAATGAAGTTTGATGGCTTTGAAGCAATCAAAGCCCAAATTGCAGCCGATTGTGTGGTCGCGCGAGAAATCCTTGACGCTGCGGCTCGCGATGATATCACGACACCCAGGCAAATTGCTGAAGCTGGAAATGAACGATGAGTGCTGATTATAAATCCACCGTCTTTTTACCGACCACAGATTTTCCCATGCGGGGATCTTTGCCGGAACGTGAACCCGAAACGCTGGCGCGTTGGCAAAAAATAGATCTCTACCATCGGCTTCGCGAAGAATCCAAGGGCAGAGAAAAATTTATCCTGCATGATGGCCCTCCTTATGCGAACGGCAATCTGCATATTGGCCATGCTCTGAACAAGATTCTCAAGGACGTCATTAATCGTTCTCAGCAAATGCTCGGCAAGGATGCTAATTATGTTCCGGGTTGGGATTGTCACGGTTTGCCGATCGAGTGGAAGATCGAAGAAAAATACCGCAAGGACGGCAAAGATAAAGACGAGGTCCCGGTAGCAGACTTTCGCCAGGAATGTCGAGATTTTGCGGGTCATTGGATCGGCGTGCAGTCTGAAGAATTCCAACGTCTTGGTGTCATTGGTGATTGGAAAAGTCCCTATACAACGATGGCGTATAAAGCCGAAGGCCGCATTGTCCGGGAACTTGGCAAGTTCCTTCTAAATGGTGGCCTGTTTCGCGGTGAAAAACCGGTTATGTGGTCACCGGTTGAGAAAACGGCACTGGCTGAAGCCGAGGTTGAATACCACGATCATAAATCGACTCAGATTTGGGTTAGATTTCCCATCGTTAACACTGACATTGATGCCCTTAAAGATGTCTATGCAGTTATCTGGACGACAACACCTTGGACCATTCCTGGCAATCGGGCGATCGCCTTCGGGGACGACCTTGAGTACGCCGTCGTAGAAATTGTTGATCCCGGTGAAAATGGAACGCTGAAGGCTGGCGACAAATTGCTTGTCGCTGACTCTCTTGCTGCGGGTGTTATGGCGGCCTGTGGCGTCGGAGACTCAAAAACGATTATTCACATCAAGGGCGCTGATCTGCAGGGGACGATTTGTCATCACCCGTTGCATGGCAAAGGGTACGATTTCGATGTGCCGCTCCTGCCAGGAGACCATGTGACCGAAGAGGATGGCACCGGGCTGGTCCATACAGCACCGGGTCATGGTGTTGAGGATTTCATCGTTGGGCAGGCTTACGGGATTGAAGTCCCGCGAACCGTTGAAGGAAATGGCTGTTATTACCAGCACGTTCCGCTATTTGCCGGACAACATGTCTATAAGGCGGATGGTCCTGTCAAGGAGGCGCTGACTGCAGCAGGCGATCTTATTGCCAGCGATACACTCGTGCATTCTTATCCGCATAGCTGGCGATCGAAGGCACCTTTGATCTATCGGACGACACCACAATGGTTCATTTCGATGGAAACCAACGATCTACGCGCAAAAGCACTCGCGGCGATCGATGAGACAGAATTTTATCCAGCAAGCGGTAAAAATCGACTTCAGGGTATGATTTCCAGCCGGCCAGACTGGTGCGTGTCGCGCCAGCGTGCCTGGGGTGTGCCGATCACTGTCTTTGTAAGCAAGGAGACGGGTGAGCCGCTGCGTGACGAAGCCGTGATGAACAGGATTGCGGATACTGTGGAGCAGGAGGGCGCTGATTGCTGGTTTGCGAGCGACCCCGCCCGTTTCCTTGGAGATGACTACAATCCTGACGATTACGAACAGATTTTTGATATTCTAGATGTCTGGTTTGATTCGGGCTCGACGCACAATTTTGTCCTGGAAGATCGCGATGACCTTGAGTGGCCGGCGACTCTTTACCTCGAAGGTTCTGACCAGCACCGTGGTTGGTTCCATTCGTCTTTGCTCGAATCCTGTGGCACCCGTGGTCGGGCACCTTACGAAGGTGTTTTGACGCACGGTTTTGTTCTCGCCGAGAAAGGCGTGAAAATGTCAAAATCGCAGGGCAATACCGTTGCGCCGCAGGAAATTATCAAAAACTTTGGCGCCGATATTCTGAGAATTTGGGTCGTCGCTTCTGACTATTCTGAGGACCTTAAGATCGGGCCTGAAATCATCAAACATCAGGCAGATGCCTACCGCCGACTGCGTAATACATTTCGGTACCTGCTTGGCAATCTACACGAATTTGAAGAGAGTGAGCGTGTTGAAGTCCAAAACATGCCAGAGCTTGAGAGATTTGTTCTGCATCGTTTGGCCGAGCTTGATGTGCTGGTTCGTAATTGCTGCGCAAAATATGATTTCCACGCGATGTTTACCGCGCTGCATAATTTTTGTGCGGTGGAGCTATCATCATTTTATTTCGATATGCGGAAAGATACGCTTTATTGCGACCCAGTAGACAGCCTCGATCGTCGAGCTGCTCGGACCGTGCTGGATCAACTTTATATGTCTCTCACAGCGTGGCTCGCGCCGATCATTCCGTTCACAGCTGAAGAGGCGTGGCTGACACGTTTCCCGGAAGAGGCAGATGACGGCAGTATTCATCTGAGACAATTCCCTGAAATTCCCGCTGAGTGGCGGGATGAGGCGTTAGCGGAGAAATGGCAACTTGTCCGTAATCTGAGACGTGTTGTTACCGGCGCCCTTGAAATTGAACGCTCGGAGAAACGGATTGGATCAAGTCTCGGCGCTGGCGCAACTGTTTTCGCATCAGCTGCCTATCAGGCGGCACTGACAGAAGTTGATTTAGCCGATTTATGTATTACGTCGTCGGCCTGTTTCGATGATGGTGAGGCGCCGGCCGACGCGTTCTTGATTTCTGAGGTTGCGGATATACGAGTGGTGATTACTCCCGCCGATGGTGAAAAATGCGGTCGTTGCTGGAAGGTTTTGCCGGAAGTAGGTGCTCATGAAGTTCATAAGGACTTATGTGGCCGATGTGCATCCGCAGTCGGTGATACTCCCGTGGCGGCATAAAGCAACCAGTCGATGATGCAAATGGGACCAACCCGAGCAGGGACACTTATCGCCCTTCTGACTATTCTCTTTGATCAGCTGAGCAAGTGGTGGATCTTGAATGTCACTATGGTACCGCCTCGCATTATTCCCGTGACTAGCTTCTTCGACCTTGTCTTGGTTCATAATCGTGGCGCCAGTTTCGGAATTTTTAGCGACGCCCCAGGTTGGGCGAGCATCGCCTTAATTGTTTTTGCGATCTTGATTTCGATCGCGCTGGCGATTTGGATGTGGCGGGTCCACGAAACTTTGCTCGCCGTGGCGCTGGCTCTGGTGATTGGCGGAGCGGTTGGCAATGTTATTGATCGTATACGATTTGGCGCGGTAGTTGATTTTCTCGATTTTCACGTCGGTGGCTGGCATTGGCCAGCTTTTAATATTGCAGACTCCGCGATCACCATTGGTGTGATACTATTAATACTGGACTCCTTGAAATCGAAGCCCGAAAACACTTAAATATAGAGTGTCGGACAGGATACGGATTACGTCGCATGAATACGAAGAAGTCAGTATTACCCGCCCTAATGGGATTAATAATTGGCGCTATCGGCCTAGGTGGGTGTGAAAACGCCCAAGAGGTTATTGGGCTGACGAAACAGGCGCCGGATGAATTCGCCATTGTTACCCGGGCGCCGCTGAGTATTCCGCCACAATATGGTTTACGCTCTCCAAAGCCCGGTGCTGCAAGGCCGCAGGAAACGACCCCGACTAGTAAAGCCCGTAGTATTTTGCTGCGCAATTCAGGTAGGAGCGGACAGGCGGGCGCCGTTACGTCTGGAAAGTTTTCGAGCAGTGAAGTCGCATTTCTGAAGCGAGCAGGCGCCTTGAATGCTGACCCGTCGATTAGACAGCAGGTCAATGTTGAAAGCGGGGCGTTGGTCGGCGCGAATAAGGGCGTTCTCAAAAAAGTGATTTTCTGGCAGGACCCGGAAAAACCGGGAAAAATTTTAGATGCCACGAAGGAATCCAAGCGTATACGTCAGGTTACGGCGCAGGG
>Ga0302122_10002208_pt1 | contig 12221 bp, 8 predicted proteins | sample CB21_SCM_MG_FD_203115 | JGI IMG/M metagenome (GOLD analysis project Ga0302122, IMG submission 203115) | Marine microbial communities from Western Arctic Ocean, Canada - CB21_SCM | ecosystem: Environmental > Aquatic > Marine > Oceanic | place: Canada: Western Arctic Ocean | collected 2017-09-28
ATAAATAATTTTCAATTTGGAATGATTATCGTCCCAAATGGTATAAATAAAAACACATAGTCAAAATAAATGGATATTATTTATTTTGAAAAGATTATATACCAACCTTATCTGTAATGTTTACGCTGCGAACTATTAATCTATGTAACATAATTTTCTTCTTTTAAAGTTATTATGTTCAACTATTGGGATTCATTGACTTTTGACAGGAGGAAAAAGTTGAATTCAGTTTTAATGTTGTTGTAACGAGCGTTACGGTTATAACAACTTCCACCGCGGTGTAGATGAGCACGTGCACAGGGTATATGGACGGTGACATTTGTTTTAGAATAGAATTATTTCGCACACAGACATACGTTTAGAATGGTGAAATGTTCGGATTCAAAGTTTTCAGAACCGCCAAACGTTGCGCACAACCCACACGTTCCACATCCCAGTGCTGGTAGGTCTTTGATGGGCTCGTTCACGGTCTCCTCGTACATTTGGTCAAAGCGTATCTCGGCGGGTGATTGATTCGGCATTTTCAAGTTTTGAAGAGATTCGTCGGGATTATTTGAGATTTTGATTTGATTCAAATCAAAGTCAAACCATCTTCAGCATAAAAATTTGATTGCAATCAAATTTGGCGCTTCGCGACATCAAATCAAAGTGAACAAGCCCGAAAATTTGATTGCAATCAAATTTGGCGCTTCGCGACATCAAATCAAAGTCAAACCATCTTCAGCATAAAAATTTGATTGCAATCAAATTTGGCGCTTCGCGACATCAAATCAAACTCAAACCATCTTCAGCATAAAAATTTGATTGCAATCAAATTTGGCGCTTCGCGACATCAAATCAAACTCAAACTGGTCAACATTTTTTTTAAATTTTGCAGAATTTTGATTGCAATCAAATTTGGCGCTTCGCGACATCAAATCAAAGTCACGCTGGTCAACATTATTTTGCAGAATTTTGATTGCAATCAAATTTGGCGCTTCGCGACATCAAATCAAATCTCCACAGGCTGGAGCTCCTACCAGCGCCGACCCAACAACTCCATCGATTCAAAGATACATGACAAAAAGACGACGATGACGTCATTGGTACCAGCATTGGTATTGACCTTGGTACCAGAGAAAATTCACTAAACTTTATTCAGACATGTGAGCGAGTTCTATATAAACGCAGTTGTCATATATAAACGCAGTTGTCGTATATAAAATGTCAATATTCATTACATTCATCATTATTGTAGTCGTGGTCATAGTCTTATGTATTGTGTCTAAATGCTTTGAAAATTCAGCCATGGCACGTGTAAGACGCGTCCAAGAACATATCGATAGCGACAAGTTTGATTTCGATAGCGACAAGTTGGATTTCGATATTTCCTTAACTAACGCACCACCGTCCACGTGACCGACTATAAACGTGTTGCGTCGTTCTATAAAATGCCCACAAACTTCGACGCGACGCCGTGGTTGGCTACAATGGGGCAGCGCGTTCGTATAACCTGTTTCGACTCCACCACGCATCCACCTGAGTGGGACAGTGTCGGTGTAGTGACTGGCATCACATTAGATAAACTCTTGACAGTGATGAACAAAAAAAATATTCAACTTTATCGCATTCTGGTTGATTTTGGCGGTGATACGCCCGCTTCATTCCTTCCCTGTATCTTAAAGCGGGCTTTGATGTCACGAAGCGACAAATTTTGAAATAAAAATTTGGCGCTTCACGACTGTCGCAAAGCGCAAAATTCATATCGGCCAACATTTTTCAATTGATGTCGCGCCCACACGAGTCAACATTTTTCAAATTTGATTTGATTCAAATCAAATTCAAAGTATTTCAAAATTTAAATACTTAGGTGTAGTTATATATTTTTATAAGTATGGTATCACTTGCGTCCGAACAATGGCCTGATACCGTTCTACCATCGGTCACCCAAATAAACTCCTCTGAAACAAATCCCATGGTGCTCCACATTGCGTCAAAGCATGTATTGGGCGCTTGGGAGCAATCGTGCTTAGAGCTGTCCAAAATACGTTGTCAAGTGGTGTGTCAATTCGGGCCAACGCCATTGCAAAAAACATTGATGTATGGTTCACGCGTCATGCCACTTCGTATTTTCGAACACGTCCACAAGTGCGATGTCCGTGGTTTTATAAAGAACGGTGACAGAATAGACGTCGTCTGTACCGAATCTGATACGTTCAAAGGCAACCTCGCCGGATGGCGCGTGACACCAAGCCAAATCGTGTCCATTGAAATTCGCACTACAAAGGGTACGATGATACTCCGTTGCACCGTCAATGCTAGCTCCACTTGGTTGTCTCAACCGGCGGCCGACGAACTATCCTGTTGGGTGTGGTCTGTATCTTCTAAAGAGAATCGCCGCGTCAACTGTGATGCTCTTCTAGAATGTCTCGAAACTTCTGGAGTCCTCACAGATAAAATGTTAAATATACTAAAGTAGAACATATATTTTTTTTTGTTTACGTGTTATTATACTTATAAAGATGCAGAAACATGTGGTGGACGCCCTCTTTCGAGATGTTTCACTGACGGCCCAAGCTATCAATTCGTATGACGATTTTGTATCGCGAATTGTCCCAACGGTCGTTACAAACCACAGGCCCTTGGAATTGCGTTCCGAGTTCGCGCCGGAGTCTCCTTTGCATGTGATAAAGTTGGAGAATGTCCGGTATGGCGTTCCATCGTGCATGGAGAAAAACAACGATATTCGTCGATATACTCCAATGGAAGCGCGAAATCGAGATTTGATGTATTCCGCTCCGATGTTTGTGGACGTTCACTATACTCATGGTGACGAATCTGGCAAGAGGGCGACGCAAATCTTTAAAGAAGTGTACTTGGCTAGGATGCCTGTCATGTTTCGTTCGTCCCTCTGTTCTTCTGAACGTGATAAAGATTTTGAAAACGGCGAATGTCCGCACGACCCCGGAGGCTATTTCATTGTCAATGGCAGAGAAAAAACGCTCGTCGTTCAGGAGCGTATTTCGCCCAATATCATATTTTGTTTTTCACGCACCGAATGTCTTTATCATGCTGAGTACGACCCCATAGCACATCGCGTGGCAACCTTGCGCATTAAGACGCGCAAATTCGGTTCGTCGCCTTATAGAGTGTCACTCCCTGGTTTTGAAGTAGAAATACCCATTGTCATTTTGTTTCGGGCTCTCGGTGATACCGAAAACAAATGGCAACTTTACATAGACCAAGAAGATTCCCGCCAATCAAAGCAAGATGCCGCGTGTGTCAAGACTCAGGAAGAAGCCATTGAGTGGTTGGGAAAATATACTCAAGACCCGGTACTTGCTCTACAGAAAAAAGTATATCCGAATGTAGTGCCTGAGCACAAGTGTTTACAACTTGCTCTGCAATGGAAAAAATATGTGGACTGTCTACATAAACGTTGCAAGTTTGACGATAGAGACCACGTCCGTGCAAAGCGTTTGGATACGGCCGGCGCTATGCTCGGTTCCATGTTTTCATCCTTATTTTATCAGCTTTTGGGAACCATCCGTAAACAAGCGGTGGCTCTGTTGAACAAGAACAAACGTTTGCGCCCCCACCGTTTGATTCAGCCACAGCACATTACCGACGGTATTAAGTATGCGTTGGCCACTGGTAATTGGAAAATAAAATCCTCGGCGTTCGCGGGACGTGTTGGTGTGTCACAACTGTTGAACAGAAATACATACATCTCCTGTATTTCACAGTTGCGCCGTGTGGACACGGGCATTGATTCACAACAAAAGATTATTGCACCACGTCTGTTATATGGAAACCAATGGGGCTATATGTGTCCGTCAGAAACACCGGAGGGAGGCCCGTGCGGTCTCGTGAAACAATTGTCGTTGTCCGCCTATATTACAACACAATGCGAACAACAAAAGATTCTACAAATTGTTACGAAATCTCTCGAAGAAGATGGAAAATGGTTCGTCTTTCACAACGGCGCACCCATTGGCATGACTAATGATATGAAATTGGTCGAAAAATTACGCAATGCGCGGCGCGTGCGAACTATTTCTTCCGACGTGTGCGTGGCCGTCGAAGGTGAGCACGTACATATTTGGACAGATTCTGGCCGTTTATCGAGACCAGTGTTTGTTGTGAAAGACGGTTGTGTTGTGATAACCGACGAACAAGTCAACGATTTAAAAGATGGTCGGTTACACTGGAAAGATTTATTTACATTGGGCGTCGTCGAAAACCTTTCTGTGTACGAAGAAGAAACAGCTTACATTGCTCTGAGTCCAGCGGCGGTGACTGGTGATCACACACATTGCGAACTCGACCCCTCGTTAATTTTAGGCACCCTCGCGAGCACTATTCCCTATCCAGACCACAATCAATCGCCGAGAAACGTGTATCAGGCAGCGATGGGAAAGCAAGCAATGGGAATATACGCCTCCAACTATGCAAAGCGATTCGATACAAACGGACACGTCATGGATTATCCACAGAAACCTTTAGTAACGACGAGAGCTGCCAAAGCGCTCTGTGGTGACGAATTGCCTGCCGGAACACAAGCGATTGTCGCCATCATGTGTTTTGGTGGTTACAATCAGGAAGATTCTCTACTGTTTAATAAATCGGCCATTGACCGCGGGATGTTTCGTTCGACAACATACAGAACGTATTCTTCGTCCAATTCGTCAACAAGACAGTCACCAGCTTCAGAATTCAAAAAAGAGGAAATGTATGGCGATGTGACGTCTACGTTGGATACGGACGGACTTGCCTTTCCTGACACACACATCGAAAAGGGTAAAGCCATCTTTTGCAATGTCACTGCTGGCAAAAAGCACCCTCACATTACCAAAAATAAGAAATCGTCAGGGGTTGTGGATTCCACCATCCTCTTCCAGAACGCCAACGGCGGCCAAACGGCCAAAACGCGCATCAGAGAGCAGCGTATACCACAAATCGGGGACAAATTTTCTAGTAGACACGGACAGAAAGGCACGATGGGCATGATGTACCGTCAAGAAGACCTCCCCTTCACGGCAGAGGGCATTGTGCCTGATTTGATTGTCAATCCACATGCCATCCCGTCGAGAATGACGATTGGTCACGTATTCGAATGTGTGGCCTCAAAGGTGGCGTCGCTGTTGGGAGTACGCGCAGATGCCACTGCCTTTTCACACGATTCCGTCGAAACGGTGTGCGCTATGCTCAAGAAAGCGGGCTACTCCGAAGACTGCAAAGAAGTCATGTACCATCCTTTTACTGGGAAACGCATGAAGGGTCGAGTGTTTATTGGCCCCACCTTTTATCAACGGCTCAAGCATATGGTTGAGGACAAAATACACGCCCGTGCCAAGGGTAAAATCGTAGGACTGACCAGACAACCCGTCGACGGCCGGGCCAATGGTGGGGGACTACGTTGGGGTGAAATGGAGCGCGATTGTGGTGTTGCCCATGGTGCGGCGGCTGTTCTGCATGAGAGAATGATGATATCGTCGGACAAATACGATGCGCCCATCTGTGAAAAATGCGGGCTCATTGGCACGGTCATCCAGAACGACACCTTCGAACCCATGCAATGCGGTATGTGTGGCGAAACGAAGGTGCATACGATACAAATGCCGTATGCCGGAAAACTTATGATACAAGAACTTATGTCAATGGGCATTTCGCCACAACTTGTGATTAAGGAGAGCATAAGATAAAAAATAAATAAAATATACTTTTTTACCAGAAAATGTTTAAACGAAGACGCACCCGCAAATTTAATTGGCAAATCAACGCTTCCGCCGCTGGCAAATTGCTTGGACATTTCGGCCATGTAAAAGCAATAGAAGCTCTGGCTGAGACATGGCGCTTAAACTTGAAACGCATGCCACGCTTTGGTGTCACGCCATCGGTTCCAAATTTGGGCCAGACGACAGAAGATATTACGAGAGCCGTCCTTGAAACACCCGCATTTAAAAAAAAAGTGGAACAAGGCATCTCAAGAGAAGTGGCGCAAACCACAGTCGTACACGAACTCAAAAGAGCAGCTGTGCACGACGCACAAGTCGCGTCCGCCAAGGAGGTCGCTGCCGTCGCTGCCGTCGCCACCAAGACGACGATGGGACATTACCCGACCAAAAAGGCGGGCGTTCGACGCGCAGCCATTAATTCGTACTTTACTGTCGACGAAAAAGTGTACCACAAGACATCTTCGCGCGCCGCGACGCTCTCGACTTTGGAAGAAGCAGATTCACGCGGTTTCATCTTACCCGTCGTCATGCAAGAACGTCAAATAGCTGTTGTAAAAGCAAGAACAGACGCGACGGTGAAAAAGACGGTGGCACGCAACATGGAAAAGACGGCCACAAAAGTCATTAATACGACGCGCGGTCAAGTGAAAGAACTCACAGACCTTCAACGTATTCAGCAAAAGTACCCAGCGCTAGCCGCCGGCAATGACCGAGCCTATTTCTTAAACGTCGCCGGTGGCGGGTTTGTCATCGGTAAAATGGACGGACACTGCAACGACTGCATTTTTGAACTCAAACATCGACAATCCAGATTGTTTTACGAATTTCGTCGCTACGAACAAGTCCAATGCATGATTTATATGAAAATGCTGCGCGTTTCGAAACTCAAACTCATCGAAACGTTTCGTAAAGAACAGTGTGAGCACGACATGAAAGAAGAAGACGGTCAACATTTTGTCAAAACCGATGGGGGAGAATGGTCACACGGTCTAGCGTGGCCCGACATTCGCCACGGATTGGAAGAGGTCGTCCAAAAGTTAAATAGGGCCGAGGCAGACCCAGATTTTAGACAAACACTCCTAAATGTACTATACTAAAGATAGAACACGATTTTTTTTATAATTACTTTCTTTTACGCTTTTTAATAGGAGGTTTGCTCGTAGAGATTGCCGATTTACCTGACGCAAAACGCTGATTGTCTGTATCAATGGCCGCCTTATTGTCCATGCGGTCGACAAATGCCTTCATAGCCTTTCCCTGTTTGTCTTCGGGTGTCCAGTTGTCGAAATCGTGCACCGCTTGATGGGTTTCACGTACAAATTGGGCAGCTTCCTCGTCGAGCTCGTCGGGGTTGGCAAATTCAAACTCGGAACCCTCGTCGTCGGCGACGACAAACCCGTCGCTGGCGTATCCGTGCATCGCTGGATTAGAGGATGCTTCTTCACCGTCGGAATCATCGTCGGAGGAATCACCTCCACCCAACGGTAGAGTCACGTGGTCTTCGTCTTCCACCCGGCAAAACGTAATGCCGTCCCCACCGGGCAGAAATCCAAGTTTTTTCCAAGATTTAATGACGACCGAACGACGGGCAGAATCGTTCACCGTGATATGTTTTTTAATATAATCGGTGTCGATGGCCGACCACGCGTCATCAGCAACGAATTCCCAAATACGTCCCTCCTGTTTTGCAGTTTTTTTGAGACGAGACACTTCCACTTTGCCCTCATCCGTCACGCCGACAATTTCTCCGTAGAAATTTACATCATTGATTTCAAATTGAATTAAATCGCCTGCAGAATACATTTTTAGTTCAATATTTTCAGTTGATTATTTATACACTTATGTGTTACTTTTTTTTGTATATATAAAGACTGACACAGAACAAGAATGAACACTTTATTTACACTCACAGCTCTCACGGCCATAGTATTATTTTATACGTTCTACGACTCATTTACGTTTTCAGAGACACTACGTTATGTGTTCGACATGGGCTACAACGTAGGCATGGGAGATGGCAATATAAACGAAGACGACATATCCTTATTAGTGACGTCGATTTGGATGTTAATTGGGAATGTCGTATTTTTTCAGTGGTGTCTCGCCCTTGTGAAAGCATCACTAGGCATGCCTTCGACGGGTCTAATATACAAAGTAGCCCATAAAAGCAGGTCAGTTCTTGGATGGATATCGAATGCGTTTCAGTTGTCGCCTCAAGTATTTGTCGTCATCCTGATTGTGCTATGGACAACGTTTGGAATATGTATCGGTGTCATCGTGGAAGAATGGACGTTTGTTAAATCTCTAAATTTTGCCATCGGTGGTATGACAACGACGGGGTCACAATTACCGAGCAACCAACCACTGTCAAACGTTTTGACCGGCATTTTCCTGGCCGTCGGTGTACCACTATTTTCCATCGTATCGTCGGTCGTCCTTTTGCCCGATTTTATCACCAAAGAACCGGAAAGTGAAGAGTCTGCAAAACTTGTCGAAAAGAATACAATACATTTTTAATATCTAAAAAATAAATTGTTATGAAAAGGAATTTGTAAACGCTAACCCTACGAAACCAAGACCACTGTTAAAGAATACTGATTAGCTTCGCGGCCAAAAATGTTCAATACATGGAACGAATACCCAGTTTATATTTAAAAAAATTTATGTTTCATAATAAAATCTTGTATCGCGCCGGGCGTCATGCACGGCCATTCGTAGTACCCCATGTAGTAATCAAATTCTCTGCCGTATTTGCTGTAACCCGTCGCATGCGAATACTTTCTTTTGGCGTCGAGACCCATCTTATAAAGCTGTAGGGCTGCCGTGTCGCCCGAAACCCCATCGTATCCTGCTGATTTTTTTAGAAGTAGTCCTCGACACTCGTCTTCGTAGCGCTGCATGATGGGTTTCCATATGCGTTCTTTGAAGATGGGGGCTTTTTCCAGCTGTTCTCCGAGACAGCGCAGAAACCGGCACATGTCAACGGAATGGTTTTTGCCGTATTCGGCGCGTGTCGTGTCGTACAAATGTCGGGGAACGGAGATAATTTTGTTTATCGACGAATGTTTGCGAGTTTCCGGGTCAAAGTGCACGTAGCGCCATTGTATGCAAGACCAGTCGAAATCAATGAACTGAATGCGTCGATTACGCTCATCGTAGTAGACGTTACCCGTATGGCAGTCTCTGTGCGTGAAACGTGCTCGCTCTTGAATGATGCGCATGGCATTGCACACGTTTTTGAGCATCCAAAACATGTTCCGGTTGTTGTCGCGACGATTGAGTTTCTTGACCCAATCACTGACCGAATCGAGCATGAGTTGTTCTGTGCACACAATCAGCGTGCCTTTGGGTGCCATGCCCACGAAATACAACTCGGGCACACATGTTCGGGAACGCTGCCTCAATAGGTAATGAATCACGGCTTCTAAGACGTAGCGTAGCATCATGTGTGGGTCAGAAGTCGTCTTGAGTACCACTCGCCGACCCATGTGATACGCATCTGTGTATACTACAGACTTGGCATTCTGGCGCTTATGCGCGTCGACGTGTGTCATATCCACTCTTTTGAAATCGTAGGTGCGTTCCTTGACCAATGATACTGGCGCCTGCTTCTTTATTTCGGCGAGTATTTTGCTCGCCTTGTCGTACAGATGTACCGTGTAGCTCGTATGAAGCTCCGCAACAAATTTAGACTTGACTCGACCAGCAATGGAGGCTTGCATGCCCCTAACGCCGGATATCTCATAGACATGTTCCGGATGTTGAAACACAGGCTGGCCTCTTTCGTCAAAATATCGGATGAGATTTTGAATACTGTGTGATTTCTTGCCCAACTTGGTGGGAGCGATGAGGCGCTTCAAAAATGGGTTCAACTCAAAGCCGAAGGGATGATGCGTCCGCTCGACATGGCGAAATCTTTTTTGTGGGCCGCGATGACCACGCAGTGGCGACCGACTTCTTTTTAGATGGGACATGTTACGAATGTAGTGATGTTCATACAGGGTTTAAATCAAAAAACAAGTTCTGTTCGAGTCATTTCTTTTACTTGTGGTGCGTTTATAATCCTCATATATTTACCTTTGACATCTTTTTTTGCAGACTTACAACATTTTGTACATCGATGATAACACCTTTTTGGGCATGGGCAACAGTCGTCTGTGCAACAGTTACAACTCGAGCAGCCGAATACCGCACACGTAAATGCCACATTTGAATCTTGGCAGGAATTAAAACATTCGCAACATCCTTGACAACAAGCGGCACAAATTTCCATTTTTATATATTTTAACTAGACCATTATATAGTTGACAAATTTTGATTTGATGTCGCGAAGCGCCAAACTCAACCTCATTTGTAAAAATATTCTCTGACGGAATTTTGATTTGGTTCAACCTCAAAGCGCCAACCTCATTTGTAAAAATAATATGGTATTATTGATGGGGTGCGGGTAGTGTTGGTGCGGGTAGTGTTGGTGCTGGTGCTGCTGCTGCTCCTGGTCGGCCGCCGCCATCGGAAGATTCTGCCACTGGTACTGGTTCCAAACATATTTATTTAAATTTTTATTCATAAACTAAACGAGAGTAATGGATTGCCTTCGAGGGTCACCAGAGGCCAGCCATAATCATCGCCCTCATCGAACACAACCATACCACGGTCGGTGCTATTATAAGCGGTCAAAGTATTGCCGTCACGAGTGCCGGATAATGTCGTATGCCAGTTGTGTTCGTCGTCTTCATATTTCAATTCCCATTCGTCTGCTCTCATCCTTAGCCTGTAGTTGGTCGACCCGTCGGTGTACGGGTGGCGATATTGGGTCACATTGGTCTGGTTGTCGTCGTCATTATCCTCATTGAGCTCTGTCAACAAGTCCGTGGCGTAGCCAAGCACTGTGCCATCGGCAAAACCATGATTATTATAGGCCCATGTGGCCGTGGCGGCGGCAGTAAGCAGCCTGTCGGTTGTCGCATTATATACACGTGTGCCGTCGATGGCCATATAAAAGTTTCTTTCGATAAGAAGGTTACAATGGGTTGTCACATCGTCGCAAGTTGCGTCTGCCGTAGCCCTAATCGCGCCAACAAAAGACGAAAGTGTGCCGATATCTGGGTCCCCTCCGCCCGACGTAAACGTGTATTCCCCCAACCCATCATCTTGCAGGTTGGCAAACGTGGGCAGAAGTGTTGGTGCGGGTAGTGTTGGTGCGGGTGGTGCTGGTGTTGGTGCTGGTTTTGTGTATCCGCCCTGCTGTTCATCTCCCGGTGTTGGCTCATCTTCCGCCGGCGTTAGCTCTTCCGGCATTGGCTCTTCCGCTTCCGGCGTTGGCTCTTCCGGCGTTGGCTCTTCCGGCGTCGCACCATCAGCACCCGTAGCACCCGTCGCACCATCAGCATGGTCAGTGGTGCAGGCGCATATGAAAGAGCTGCTGCATGATACAGTGGAGGTTGTGAGTGTATTGTAGGTCAGGAAACCATAAGAGAGAGAACAACCTGCTGGGAAGTTCGAATATGAACCGCTATACATACCAACAAAAACATCACTCCAGCCCAACGCCTCCGCGGCCGCTTCACAGTCTGCAACACTCGTAATCGTACTCCCACCAGGCAGATTCGAACACTGCTCGCTCGTCTGTTGATACACCGTATCCTGACCAACTGGTTCCAGTGGCGGAAGTGTTGGTGCGGGTGGTGCTGGTGTTGGTGCTGGTTTTGTGTATCCGCCCTGCTGTTCATCTCCCGGTGTTGGCTCATCTTCCGCCGGCGTTAGCTCTTCCGTAGCACCATTAGCACCATTAGCACCATTAGCACCAGCAGCACCATCAGCACCATCAGCACCCGTAGCACCATTAGCACCATCAGCACCCGTAGCACCCGTAGCACCCGTAGCACCCGTAGCACCATCAGCACCCGTAGCACCCGTATCACCATCAGCACCATCAGCACCATCAGCACCAGCAGCACCAGCAGCACCAGCAGCACCCGTAGCACCTTGTGTACCATCGCTACCATGAGTACCGTTAAACCCTCGGAGACCCATTTCACCGTCTTCGGAGGTTAGTGAATACACGAACCCCCCTGCTCCCAAAGCTAATGCGGCCACGATTAGTATTTTCCACACCATGGACATGCCTTTCTTTACATGTTTGTCTTTCTGAATCAGTCCCTCATTCATTGATGGTTCACTTGGTAAAAAATTTAATTTTCTTGATTTCATTTATACGTTTATCTTTTGTTTATTTGTTTATATAGTACTAAAAAACAAAGAATATTCTCTGACGGAATTTTGATTTGATTCAAATCAAACTCGACCTCATTTGTAACAACATGTGTGACGAAATAGGTGCTATAGAAACAGTCGGCGAATTTCGTAAAAGAGGAGGACGTTTAACACTAAACGACACCGGCAGAGTGACCACCGGGACATTTTTGAAATGTTCAAAACAACAGTTAGGCCGTGGATATCTTGTTTCGATAGGAAACTCGAAGGCCAAGAAAAATGTGAGCATCG
>Ga0302122_10002211_pt1 | contig 12204 bp, 16 predicted proteins | sample CB21_SCM_MG_FD_203115 | JGI IMG/M metagenome (GOLD analysis project Ga0302122, IMG submission 203115) | Marine microbial communities from Western Arctic Ocean, Canada - CB21_SCM | ecosystem: Environmental > Aquatic > Marine > Oceanic | place: Canada: Western Arctic Ocean | collected 2017-09-28
TCCCAACAACTTTGTTACCTTCGCGTGATGTGAGCGTATTACTTTGTTTTCCTATACCAAGACAGGATAAATCCAGTTCAGGATCAAGGTAATCAAATCTGAACGGCCTTCTCTCTTCCGCAAAAATGACGGGGTATTTATTGTTGAAGGCGAACATCAGTGCTTCAAGTGAGCTACCAATCACAATTTTATCGTAGTTAAAGTTTATCTTCGTTCTCTTTCTCAAATTTGCGTAAGTCGTCTATGGTTTGTTGAGCTGTTTGACCTATTATAAGACTGAAAAAAATAAGCTCATCTAGAGAATGTTTATCTTTATGCTTTACCAAAATATCTTGAAACTGACAGACCAACTCCGTTTCGGTGTTTAACCAAAACTCTAAGTAATCGTGCTGGCCAGTGGAGATCATTTGTTTCGTTGTCTCAACGAAGCTAGCGCCTGTATTTCCCAAATCTTGTTTTAGTTCGTCATTCATTCTTTACGCTATCAAAAATATCAATGTTATATTTGGCTTCATCTAAAAGTGTCTGAAGATCAAGACCGGCGCAGTCTATCTTACCTTTACTAATATGGTAGTGACTTACAAACCCCGTAAAGCTTCCGTATGCCACATCTTGTTCATACTTTGTTGAGGTTTTACCAAACTGACTTGTGGGGGTTTCAAAAGGGATCCCGGTGGCGCCATTTATTGCCTTCCAGAGCGCTTTAGCGGCCTCTATCTGTTTTGGATAGAAGCCCAAAAATGGATCTAACTTTTCTCCATGGACCCAGGCATCGTCAATGATTGGTCGCTCTCCAAAACCGTTTTTAACATACCACTCTTGATATTTTGGATAGTATGCATTTGTGATCTCAACACCAACAGAAGGGCGGTTTGTTCTAGACGAGCCGGCATGCCACGCGGCGTGCTGGAGGTCAAGAGTTTGGTATATTGTTCCGTCATTGTCTATAAGGAAGTGAACTGAGATACCTCGCCTATCCAAGATACTCTGTGTTGATTTAGATGACAGGCAGACATCCCAATGGTTTACGAAGTACCGGATCTTGCGCTTAGGGCGCCCAGAATAGTCGTAGTAGTTTCCCTTTCTTGTCTCCAGGCCGTCTTGGTCGCTCCATAGAATAAATTTATCCCACTCTATCGGATGAAACTCGCCATTGTATATGATATGATTAGAGTATCCTGGGTCTATTGGCTTGTGATCCGCTACGTTAGTTTGGCGCTCTGTCCAAAGCCGTCGAAATGTCATTGGCCCACATAGCCCGTCGCCGGTAAGGTCGCGTTCTTTCTGCCACTTCTTTATGGCCCTTACTAGCTTATCATCAAAGTACTTTTCACCAAACCAGGAAGGTTCCCACCCAAGTTTATTAGCTGAAGCTTGGTTGTAAAAGTGTTTATCCATATAATTTGTACCTTGTTTACTCGTTCATCCCCACCACATAATTGTCTAAGATGACATTATAAATAGTGCCACCCACACTTATCTCCTCGATCATAGAGCGGTCCACCACTAGCTTTGCAAGAGGAGCTATCTTAAATCTAACATCCTCAGCAAAAGCTTCCGCAACCACTTCGATAAACCTCTCTTCTTCTGGCTTGTAGTCCTCTGGCAAAACAATCAGCGACTCTGCGCGATCGCCTTTTTTCGGGATATCAATCAGAATATATCTATTAACTGGTTTAAACACCGCCGACCTCGTTTTGTAACACTCTGTGGTGCTGTCTACGTTGCTTTTCAGTCATGAAAACCTCTGTTCGGCGGCCGCAATTCTTACACCTCATGGTAACATGGTAATTGTTACCGGTAGTAGCCTGGCCGTCGCCCACAGGATGATAGTAACATTCTTTATGTCCAGATGAATAACATACTTTCATAAGTTCACTTCTTTCTATTAAGTGATTAAAATTCACAGCTTTCTCCATCACAAAATTTTGTACCTGCGCCGGCTTGTTCTGTTTCAATACGCAATATTGGTTTAACTTTCTTTATTCTCACTTCGTATTCTTCCTTTGTAATTGGTTCATATGGGGCTTGCTTGTACCCGGTTTCTTTGTATCTCAAGAACGACACCGCTTTAAGTCTTGTCTCATAAAGTTCTAGGGCGTTCTTGATCTGGTGGGCCTCGTCATCCTTGAACGTGATTGTAACAGACACAGCGTTGTCGGCCCAATAATATTGGTACTGGGCTGCAATTTCAAGCTGTTCCCACATTGAGATATCTCGCTTTCCTTTCTTAAAATATGGCTCTTTGACAGGAAACTCAACACAAATAGTGTTCGGAGAATACGCGTCATCTTCCATAGTGTAACCCGACTCTCTGATACTGTCAAGTAATTTTGAATCTTTTGAGAACCTAATACGTCTAATATAATACTCATCTTCTGGAAAATGAATACCGGGTGTTGAACCATTTAACAGTGATACCGTTCCGGATGGTTTGATAGAAGTTGTTCGCACTGATTTAGGAACGCACAACCAGTCAGAATAGTCTTTATCAAGCTGTTGAATGTGCTCATAAGCATTGTTACTCCACTCCAGCATAGTCCGCCGGCCGTGCTTATTAAATGCTTGTATGATACCTGACTGTGAAAGCCCAATACGGCGATTCTTGAGCATCATGGCATTAGTTTCGGGCCAGTGGGTGTTAACTAGCGTTACTGTTTTTCCATAAAGATACGCACACTTAAGTGTCTTAAGATAGTCCTCGTATGTATCATGTTTGGCGGGGAAAGTCTCTACCAGACAGCAACACTCACCATCGTGAAGCTGCTGTTCAGAGCAGGGGTTAAATCCTGCTACATTAATGTCATCGAAGCGTTCATCATCTTTAAACCTTCCCTTAGTCTGAGCATTCTTCAACCAAATATAACCGGGCTCGCCGTTGTTCATGCTTTGCTCCGCATGCCACGTGTAGTCCATGCCAACCTTGGCGTTGAAAGAATTGTTAGAACCCCATCGATGATGATAAAGCTTCTCTTGATCATTCTTCATCTCAAGAAATCGCCTATCGTCATGGGTGCCCATGGCGAGTGCTGCAGAACGACGAACGTTGCCAGACACAACGCATCTTCCAATAAGATTCTCAGTATCAACAATGTCTACTGACGTGATCGGCTCACCGATCTTGGAAGAAAACAGTTCTGTCAGACTACCATGAAGTTCGATGAGGGGCGCTGGCCCAGAGGATGTTCCGCCAAAGCCATTGATCTTAGCGCCGGCAAGACGTATAGCTGAATAATCAAACTTTGGAACTTTGTTTCCCAAGAAAAAACCATCCAATAAAGTATGAACTGAATTTACCCAGCCCTCTCGTGTGTCATCAATGACAAGTGTATCGCCGGTGTATTCTGGCTCCTTGATCGTAAATGTGTTAGCGCCAAGTGTGTCAAAACCGACACCGACGCCCAACATTAATGCATCCATCATCCAACCGAAGAGATATCCGCCCTTGGTTGCTAGCTCTTTAGTCGAGCGAAAGGCACAGTTAAACAATGCTGCTCCGGTTTTCTCTTCCACAAACTTTGTGCCCATCATCCACAGGCCGCGGCCCGGCGGTGTCCACTTTAAGTTGAACAGACGGTCAAATGCATCTTTAGCTGTGGTTTGTGCCTTTTGGTCATTCCATCCAAGTCCCAACATGACGACATGTTGCTTTTGAACGTTAAACATTCCCTCAATCACACGGCGGCATGTATGGTGCCATTCTTCTGTTCCAGTTGCTTGAGGATCAAATTCACTTAAACGTCTAGAGTAAGAACGTTTATATGTGATATACCCAATTGGGCCCCATGGTACCACAGCTGTTTTATATGGCTCGATAAAAGTGTCTGATAATCTAAATCTGCGGATGTTCTCAATTGTTCTCATTGTGTTTAATTCCTTTTTCTAAACTTTTCGTACTTATTCAATAGCAAACCCTTTTGCTGCTTGGGTGTTAGCGTAACCGGATTCATTGGTATTAGTCCGGGCGTGCCAGATGGTGTAAGTTTTGGCATTATTTTAATGTTCACGCACGATGTGTCCATAAAAATATCGTATATCATACCATCTGGGCCATTTCTGTTCTTGGCTATGAAGATCTTTCCTAGATTGTTTTGTTTGTCCTCAATACTTCGTGATACTGAGAAGATGAAGTCGGCAACAAAACACTTATTAAATGCTTCTGAAATCTGTTCCATCGTGATCACTTCTGCGTTAAGTCCAGAACGGTTTGTTTGAGATGCAGTCCACACCGGGCACTGAAACTCTGTTGATATACCGCGTAGCTCTTCGTAGATAGATTCCAGTTCGGACCTCTTTTCCTTGCGAACTACCACAGGTCTTAATAGATCAGCATAATCCACAATTATCATATCAGGCTTTATGCCTCTCTTTAACAGTTTTGTTAAATGAGTTTTGATAGTTGCGGTTGAAGCCGACTTTGTTGGGTACTCTTTGATGATCAACTTACCACCAATGTTTTTAACCATCTCATAGATTTCATTCTTGAAGTTGGGCAGTTCATCAAGAGGGTATCCTGTCAAACAGCTATCATAACGGCCAGCGATAACAGTAGCTTGGAGTTCCATCGTGTAATGAACCACCACCTTGTCTTCTTTCAGCCCCTCCGATCCTAGGTGGACCAACACCATGCTTTTGCCGGCGCCTGTCGGGGCTATCACCACTCCTAATTCGCTCTTGCCTAGGCCACCACCACAAACGCTATCCATCTCCTTCCAGCCGGTTGTGACGGGGCACCTGAACTTTGGAATAAAGCGCTCTTCAAAATCAGCAAGATAATCATAACCGAAGTTGTTGTCTGAACCCAGTCTTAATGAGTTATTGATGACATTTGAGATCTCGTCGAACGAGCATGTTTGCAGCAATCCAACGGATTTCAACATTGCTTCTTTAAGGTTTTGCTTCCTGCAAAAGTCAAGAGATTGTTCTTTGATATACTCTTGGTCAGTAAGCTCTTTCTTAATTATTCTCGCGAAGTATTCTCTCACTTGTGTGCGTGCTACCTCATCTTCATTATCAAGATCCGTACGGAGGATCGTGATGACTGCCTCCGCGGATGGGTGTTTACTGTACCTGTTACGATAGTTCACAATCTTATCGACAAATACCCGGAGGTATTCGAGTTCCAGAAAATTTATATCTAACACTTCGGTAATTTGATCCGCAAAAGGACGATCCTCATAAATGAGTTGAACGAGCCCTTCTTGAAACGATTTTCCGTAGCGACTAAAACTTGCTTTTTCAGACAAGTATCACCTCGTATCTTGTTTCTATAAGTATAACGGTTCCAGCCGTAAAGTCAAGCATTTTAGGCCTCAGAGTTGATTTTATTTAAGTGAAGCTCAAGATCTTTCCAATTTAATTCCCCAAAACCGTCATCCCTCATATTTTTCATTATCTCTATCTTATTGAAAACACACTCGAAATTCTCAACTGCATTTTGAACGAAGTCTTTTGACTGAACCGAAAGCATCGGAGAATAAAGTTGCATCATCTTATAATTGTGCGCAATTATTTCTTGGCCTTCGATAATATTCTTATGAAATTTTAACTTTGAACCTGTGTTTTCGCAATATTCTATTACATCATCGATCGTATAATCTTTGTCAGAGCCCAAGAAGCTCAGCCGTTTTTCAATTGTCTTGAAACCCACTCCACTGATGCCAGGTAGATTATCCGAAGAGTCACCGATCAGTGCTCTGGCTAATGCCATGTTACGAGGGTGGACGCCGAGTTCCTCAATGATCTTTTTCTTGTTATACACAGCCTTTTTGACAGGGCGGAATACAACAGTCTCGTCATCGCACAATTGATAAAAGTCTTGATCGTTTGATATAATCACCTTCTGCCACCCCTTGTAGTGTGATAAGTGGGTCAGGTGTGCGATCACGTCATCAGCCTCCACTTCTGGTATAATGATCTGGATGATCGGCATTTCATTGAGGTATTCCATCAAACGCATCTGTTGCCATACCTTGTTCCTTAGCTCCTCATCTTCCGTGAGGTTTTTAACACTTCGGTTGAGACGGATTGGCTTACGGCCGGCTTTGTAGTTTTTATTGATGGCCTTGCGCTTCTGGGAACCGTTGGGTCCATCCCAGATGAATACAATCTCATCAGGGCGTGTTTCTCTCACTAACTTTTGAAGGATTTTTAGTGTGCCCTTGATCCCACCACACGGGTTTCCCCCCATTGTTAGGCTGGGATCCATGATATACGCTCTAATGAACATATTTAGGCTGTCTATCAGCAATACTCTTTTCATTGTGCTCTCCACCAGTTTGGTGTTTGTGTTTTCCATGTTGCGAAAGAGGATTTGTCTCCCACATAATAATCGCGATAAGCGGTCACAACACACTCATTTCTATACTGATCGGGCATGGCTTGAGCAAAGGGTGTTAGTGGGCCGCTTTTGGGGGTGGTCGGGAGTTGACTACACCACTCTATGACTTTTCTAGATTTATGATTCTTACCATATCTTTTTGTATACTCGTCACATAAAGCAAATCCGTGACGTAGTAACCAACTCCAGTTTGAGGATGTCTTGGCGGCCCAAACGGTGCAAGGGTGATTCTTGTGTGTTGAGCGATATGGTGCGCCGTCGTAACCCATACCATGAGCGATGGTGCACAGCATCTGTGCCGTTTCTAATACCATTTTTATGACGTGCTTATCACACATCATTGTGGCTGCTTTCTCCGGATCTGTATGTAATACAAATATATTCATAGTTTATAGCTCCCTGCGATCTTATTATTGATCGTGTACACTACTCTTTTTATTCCAACAAACTTTAGTGCCTGATGACACATTGAACATGGCTTGCTGATCTTGTAGTTGTTTTTTTTTCCTATTCTCGCAACATAAACCGTTGCACCTTCTGTAATACTTCTGTCGACGCCTAGAATAGCTCCTAGTTCTGCGTGAAGGGTAGTACGTCCTTCGTGGTTTTTCTGGAAACGAGAACCAAAGGAACAATAGTTATTCTTGTTCGTGGATACGTTTCGAACAGATCCCTTTACTAACACTGCTCCATGCCGATAGTCAGGAAATGCTGACTGTTGTGCAGTCCTCCTGGCTAGATCCATATAACGACGAATCTTTCCGGAATACTTGTGGGTTTTGGTGGCGGAGTATAACGACTCATACTCTTTTGCAGTAGATGACATAAGGCCCTCCTATGACTCTATACTCTATAGTATAGCGTGCTAGAGGGCCCCTGTCAAGTGTTTTACCCAGGTTCTGTGTAAAAGTCTTCTGCTTTGCCTACTCGCTTATCAAACTTTTGAACGACCTCTTCGTCCATCAACTGCACAATCTTGGCTCTAAACTCTTCATCGGTCTTGATAACCTCAGCCCATCTTGATGGCTGGAACTTCTTTGTATATCCATCAGGCATTTCTAGCGTGTACCATGAGCCAGCACTCTTCAAGTACTCTGAACTTTTTACCGCGTCAAACCACGATTCTTCGTCATTGATACCCACGTCCTCTGTACCCCATAAAATGCGGAAGGCACAGTTACGGCCTTGGGTACCAAAGCGCGACTTCTCGATCTTTGCTTTAACCTCTGAGCCAATCCGGAAGCCTTTCTCGTCTTCAACAAACGCTGTCTTTGCCTTGCGGCCAGTTAACCAGATCCGGAGCGAATACGAATAGTGGAGGGCTTTCCCACCAGGAGTCATATAGGGGGTTGTCATCGCGATGATGCGTGCGTTCGGGCCGCTTGGGATATTCGTCTTCAACTGATTGAGAACGAGCAGTGTTGCTTGTTTGTCTGCAATGGGGATGACCAGTTTGGACATACCCTTCGCTAAAATGCGCGCTTTCACTGCCATCGAAGATTGCGGGTTGAAATCTCCTTCAACGTCGGATACTGACGGTGTGAATGCAAGCGAATCCCAGATAAACAAGAGCTGATCTTCCGATGCTCCAAGTAATTCTTCGATTGTCTCAAGCACAAACTCCACAGAGGTTGCCTGGATATACATTAGACGGCCTAGGTCGCATCCTGCGCGCTCCAAGAAGTCAGGGTCGATGGCTGACTCTGAATCAAAGTAAACGACAATCTTGCCCTGTTTCTGGGCGTTTGCAGCAATCTGTGCCGCCATATATGACTTACCTGTAGAGGTTAAACCGGCTAGTTCAGACACCTTACCAACAGGGATGCCGGCTACCTGTCCTTTACAGACGATACTATCAAGCCATCGTGATCCTGTGGAGATCCATTCTTTGACCTCGGTTGGATTCTCACCAGTTAGGTCGTGTGCAACATGGCGGCCGGCTTTCTTGTTGACAAGATTCATTAGGTCTTGCATTGATACTCGGCCGGCTTTTGTTTCTTTAGCTTTTTTAGCCATTTGTTCTCCTATAAATTAAAATGCGGCAGACTTTTAACCGGTCTGCCAGCGGCTGTTTGTTTACTCTGCTGCAGTATCTTCTGCAGGTGCGGCCGTGTCGGCTGCAGTGTCATCTTCTTTGTCGTCGCAAGCGCTAAGTGCCATTACAACAAAGATAGGTAAGATAAACTTCATTATTTCTCCTCTTGTGAAAACGTTAAAAAGCAGCACACTTTAACCGGTGTGCTAGCGGGATTGTCCAACAAGCTAAGTGTTCTTGGTTTCTTGGACATGCAACCGTAATGCTTGTGCTGAAGTCTTTACCTCTTGCATAACCTTACGGATTCGTGTGCCTGCGGCACTGTTCCCGTCACTATAAAACTTAGCATAGTCCGCTCTCGTTGCCTCAAGCATCGTAATCAAATTTTCCAGTGTTTCCGGTGTCGAATTACTCATTTTGTCTCTCCTTGGTGTGTTTAAAATGCGGCAGGCTTTTCGCCGGCCTGCCAGCGGCCATATATTACTCGGTAGTTGTCGCGGTCTCTGTGGTGGCTGCTACATCAACCGTGCCTTCTTCTGGCACAGTATCTGGTGAAGCCACCGTTTTGACTGGAACAACTGTTGTTGTCGTTGTGTTTGTTGAGACTGTGGCAGGGTCAACTGAACACGTCCCATATGCGGTGGCGATAACAAGTACCCCACCGATTACACTAACATGGACTTTCCACTTAGCCCATAGCGATTTTAACATTTCCATTACATCTCCTTTGTTGTATAGAATAGTGCGGCACCCGATTTATTTACTGCCGGGGTGCCATCGGCATCAAACGAACCTACTTATATTGTTATTTGTTTGCCATTAGTTCGTCAAACGCTCGGTCCACATCATTTTTATTGCCACTGCTATAACGTGTTGTTTCCGTCGAACGAGACTCGGCGCTTCCATCGCCGGCTAATTGCTCATCTAAGATTGCATTGATTTGCTCTGGAGTTTGACGCTCGAATAGAGAGTCAATATCTGGCATACTATCAAGGAGGGCGGGGATAGCATCCCGGTCTTCCAAGAGCGGGGAAGTATTTCGACGCATCTTTAGGTTCGTTTGGGGGTATGCACCAGGCTGTGTAGGCTTAGTGTATGTGAGAGCGATGTCAGTGCCCTCAAGAGTATCGGTGATATCACCATAATCGGGATCTAGAATGTATCCCAGAAGGTTTTCATAGGCACGTTTACCGTAACCATAAATCTTGACTCCCTCATCTTCTCGTCCTCGCACCACTACTGGTGAGAAGAATCGGTTTCGGACAAAGAGTGACTTAGCAAGCTTCTTGCTCTCTTCATCGTTGGTTTTTGTTCCCTCATGCCATAATGATGAGGCAAACTCGCAAATCGGGCAATCGTCGCCAAAGTTACGCTTGGGGCATACAATGCCGCCGCGATGATTTCCGACATTATAGTGGAAATACATCTCCTTAAGGGGATCACCATTGGGTGCCGGCACGATGCGGATATCTTGGTCTCCTTCATCGGGCTTAAACCATACTGATTGTTCCCTTGTTCCCTCACCACGTAGTGTGGCAAGCTTCTTTCTCATTAGTTCCATGTTAATTGACATTTATTGTCTCCTTTGTTGTTTATGGTAAAGTATACTGAGCGGTTCCTCAATATCTAATGTAACACTCTTAATCTACTTTGTCAAGAGTCTTTTGTTGTTGTATCGTGTTTGTATGGGCCACGACGTACCCGAAATCTTTGTGTGGGGTTTCATAGATCGCGTATGAGATCTTACGAAATGCGTTTGTTGACTTGTCCTTCAAAATATTCACTAGTTTCCTATGTAGCGACCCTTCAGACGCTAACCTTTCTTCATTTACACATATATAATAACACAGCTCACGTTCATTGTCAAGCTGAAATAACCAATTTTCATGAAGATTTTTTGTATTTAGTATGGCCATGGTGCGGATACGATTAATTTCAGCTGGTTTTGCGACTTGGCCGATCTCTGGTTCTGCATGAGTGAAGTAATTGAGATAGTGGACCGCAGAGAAGATTGCGGAATTAAGGGTGTCGTAGTAAGTTTTGATTGGCACATCGCCAAGCGTCCTTTCAATCTCAAGGTTCGAAAAAACAGTTATTGACTCAAAAAGGCCGGAGCGGGCATATTCCTGCAGCACACCGAAAACCACGTTCTCTACAAGACGGCGTTCGCCATTCACAAGGTCAACATCTGGTTTAATATAAAACACCTCTAGCTTCTTGTCTTTCATTTGTTCAAGAATACCAAGGGAATAATTTGAGCTATAAGACGTACCAACGATAAACACTTGGACGGTCTCTCTTAAATCCTTAAAGAATCCTTTGAGATTCGGGACGTTCTTTTCGTACTCTTCTGGGGTTTCAAACTTCTTGAGCTTGTGCTTTCGTTTGCTACTTCTTGCAAACTTATCACTTAGCTCGTATACATCATATTGTGTAACATCTCTAAACTTGTTAGCGATGGCTGAGGCGCCTGTTCCTATACCAACTATCGAAATCATAATACTAAATTGTCCAAATCATAGTAATTCTTTCCGGCTTTCAGGTTTACTTCAAACTTGCCTAAGCGATTCTTAGCAAACATATCTTTCATCTCTGTGATCATTTCTCTATCTTCGTCGGCGAAATCAACAACTATCTCATCATGTACGATATGTGAGATGAATGACTTTTTGTCTTCCAACATTTTATCAATCGCGATGGCTCTCTCAATCACAAGGTCCGCGGTAGTACTTTGAACCAAGTAATTTAATGCCTTCCAATTATTGACCTTGATATGGCGGCCAAATACAGTAGTAATATACTCCCCATCATAATACTTGTCAAGGACTTTTTCACGATCATAGAAGCTGTCATCAAGCTCTTTTGAGTCTGGGTTGTATAACCAAGAAAAGAAAAGGGTTTTTGCCTCTTCTCTGAGCATCTCTGGTTTTTTGAATACATTAACGATATTCCATTCATGGATGTCTTCTTCTGGTTGGCTGGTGCCGGCTAGTGCCAAAATAGTGCGAGCTTCCGCACCATTATAATCCATCGATATAAACCAATCATTGTGAGGCTTTATAATACGCCTGAGATCCTTTTTCATCGTCAAGATAGGGAATGCGCCGCATTGTGTGGTAAGACGGCCTGTGACGGTGCCAAAGAGGTTGTAATCAATGTATGGCCGGCCACTGAGCAATTTTTGACAGCCATTCCGCAAATTGGTGCTTGTCAGCATGTTTCGGCAGTCGGTGCTATCGAGTTTTAGATCCTGATACTTTATCTTATATAGGAGTCTTTCGGCGCCGACCAAATAATCATAGTTCTCTGGTTTTTCGTTATTCTCAAATATGTACTCTGTGATCTGATTCTTGATCTCACAAAAAGCGACCAATGCATCATGAGGTACAAGATCAAAAAAGCAGTGATTTCTCATGTCAACTTTAGCAATGTCAAACGACTTCTTGTACGCTCCTATTTTTCTTGATATCTTCTCCCAATCTTCCTTGAGATGATCCGGACATACCACAGCCATATTTTTACCTTGGGTGTAGAACCAAGCGTATTCGGCCGAAGAGACGGGATCGCTGGTCGGTCGCCATGTCCGAGTTAAGTTGTCTGGGATAGTATTGAAGTGAAGGTGGCCGGCAGCATACACGCCGACACATTCTTTTTTATCATCAAGTGTCTGAAAGTACAATCTTTCCTCCGATGCCCATCTTCGACTGTCTATAAAGATAACTCAATGAGCCGTGATAGTCAAATGGTTGGTTGATGATTTCTTCAAATATTAATAGAGAGTGCAATAAAGACCTGGAATTCCGAATACTTAGACAATCTCTAATTATTT
>Ga0302122_10002216_pt1 | contig 12186 bp, 10 predicted proteins | sample CB21_SCM_MG_FD_203115 | JGI IMG/M metagenome (GOLD analysis project Ga0302122, IMG submission 203115) | Marine microbial communities from Western Arctic Ocean, Canada - CB21_SCM | ecosystem: Environmental > Aquatic > Marine > Oceanic | place: Canada: Western Arctic Ocean | collected 2017-09-28
TGCAGCGCGTTCCGCGCGTGCGCGAGGCGGTGCGTCCGCTTCGGCAGCTCCTGGTCGAGGTCCCGCTCTATTATCAGCTCGCGCCGCGCCGGGTCGTTGGCACAAAACGCCTTCAACATCTCTGCCGAGTCGTCCCGCGAGTCGTTCTCGAAGAACACGTAGCCCACGTCGGCGCTCCGCGGCGAAAAACGTGAGGCGACGCCGCGCAGCGCCGCCAAGCACGCCTCGAGGTGCGGCCCGCAGTCTCGCGCCGTGCCGATGATCACGGCGTACGGCACCTCGTCGACCGCCGAGGATGGCTTCATCGCGGCATTCGTAACGTAAGTGCAGCCAAAAAGCTCTCCCTGCAGGTAGCTAGACCTCCCCCGTCGTCAGACGCGTGCGAGTTGCTACAGTTGCTGGACAGCGACTCTTGGCGTTAATATGCAGCGAGAGGAGTGCTTGTCGCTTGCGGCAGGTGAGGCTGTTTGTGCTGCTATTTGCTCAGCGAAACCCGTGCATTAAACCCGTAAGCTAATCCAACATCATCGCATCCACCAAAGGCGTGCGGGCCTGTGGGCTTCGCGTAGCCTGTGCGGAAGGCCTTTAGTGCTGTGGTGACTGTGCGCCAATACCGCAAATCCTTTGAGCTGCGTGCAGGTGGGCAGAGTTGCCCACCGGGAGAGAGGCAAAAATGCGCCTCCTCGCGCTCGGGGTGGCCGCGGCGGCGCTACAGGCGCCAGTTACGCACCGCCGCAGCACACATCTCCAAGCTTCACTCGACGTCGGCTGCTGGATGTTCTTGGTGCCGGAACTCAACTCGCTGCCGGGCCGGTACGCCTACGACCAGACGGAGTTTCTGAACACGGACGAGATCCTCGATAGAGTGGATGCCATCGACGAGGCCGCCGTCCTATCGACGTGCGACCGGTACTGCGTCTTCGTGGCGACCAGCAAGGACCTAACCGAAACGCTAAATGAACTGGAGACGGTCGTCACGCGCGAGATCGCCGTGCGCGCCGGGAGGACGGGCCGGCAGCTCCTGCTCCCGCACGCGGAAGGCGGGCCCCAGGCGATCGCGCCGCCCGCGCCCGTGCCGCGGCAGGCCGTCGCCGGCGCGCTCGACGACGCGAATACGCGACGCCTGCTCGCGGACGCCTTCGAGGAGGTGCGCGCGCGGCGCGCGGCCGCCGGCGGCGTGCTCGCGGGGCAGGTCGCGGCGAACGCCGACCACTACCAAGGCGACGTCGACGCGCTCGCCGCGGCGCTCGTCGAGGAGCCCGAGACGGCGCGTAGAGAGCAGGTCCGCGAGCTGACGACGAGGGCGCGCCCGACGCGCACGGACACGGCGCTCACAGCCCAGCAGGAGGCGCGCCTCGAGGAGCGCGCGCGGAAGCGCGCCGCGCGCGACGAGGCCAAGCTGCTCAAGAAGGCCGAGCTCTTCAAGGCCCTGGGCTTCACGCGGGAGCACGAGCAGTGCGAGCGCTTCGCGCTGCGGCTGGGGGCGGGGTTGGAGTCCACCATCGTGGGGGACCTGACCATCGGCCGGCAGCTGCTGGAGTTGAGGGACGAGACGCTGAAGAGCGGCGCGACGCCGCGGCGCGGCGCGCTGCTGCCGCTGTTGGACGCGGCGCGCGCGACCGGGCGGAAGACGCGCGACGAGACGCTGGGCGACCTGTCCATCGCGCGCTATGTGTCGCGCGAGCGCGAGGGCATGAGCGCGGACGAGGCGAGCGCCGTGTTGGATCACGTGCGGGCCGTGGTCGACGCGGAGCACGCCGTGTTGTTGGAGAACCGGCTGGAGCGGCGGTCGGCGCCCAAAATCCGCGCGTTCCGGGCGCGTGCCGACGCGCTCGTCGCGCGCTGCGCGGAGCCGCGGAAAGCGCGGCTCGTCGCGCGGCGGTTGTTGCACGCGCCGACGTTGAGGCTACGGGGCGACCCGGCCGACGCGGAGGCAATAATCGAAGACGCGCTGCGGCGCGTCGAAGCGGAGCTGATCCCGTCGTAGGAGTAACATGTGTGGTTTTATGGTTCCGTCTCGATGATTTATGACACGGGTTTTTGGGAGCAAAAAGCATCCATTGTTGGAAGGACGAGCAGAGCAGAGCGATTGGACGTCGGTTGTCTGCGTTTCCTGCATTCTTTGATTGGACCTCTGCTGCTGCCAGCCAGCGAATGACGAACGACATCGAATCAGTCAACTCCTGGCTCCACAAGGATGCCCCGGAGGAGTCTGCACGGCCAGAAGGGGTCATAGACACGAATCTACCGGATCCCGCTCTGCTGCCCGAGGCGCCGCCCCTCTACCGGCGGCTGCCGCGGCTCTGCGCCTTGGCCGCGCGCGAGCCGCTGAGTTTCCTGGTCCACGCCGTCGCATACGGGTGCGGCGCCGTCGCGATCGTGGCGTTGCTGCGTCCGCTGCTCGCGAAGAGCTGCGCGTTCGGCTATGCATTGCGCATCGTCGTGGCCTTCCTCGCGGTACGCCTCCTCGTCACGCTCTTCATGCGGTACGTGCTCTACCAGTACGCGCTCGTGTTCACCTTGCACCGGGAGATCACGCTTCGCGACCTGACGTTGGAACGACTGAAGTTTAGAAATAACCGGGGGTCGGCGCTGTTTACGAACGTGGTGGCTGTCGTCAGCCTCCTCGTCTTACGGGGCATGGCCCCCGACGGCGCCGACGCGCTGTGCGGCGCGCCGGCCGAGGCGCCCTTCACCGGCGCCGCGGTCGGCCTCGACGTCGCGCTGTACGCTCTTGTTGTGGCGCTGCCGGCGTCGTACTGGGTCCTCTACAGCTACGGCGCGGACCCCGTCGAGGAGGCCGACGTCGCCTCCAAGCGGCGGCTCCTGAAGTGCTCGCACGGCCACCAGGGTGGATGACACTAGGGGCGACCCCGCTTAGAAAACGCGCGCGACCCCACGACGCCGCGCGGGGACAAAAACCCCTGCGTGGCCGACGTCGCTAAGCTAATTTCATGTTACAACTACCTCGTCCTTCACGGCCTCCGCCTTCTCCAGCAACGCGCTTAGTAGCGCCGGCATGTGAAGTACCAGCGACGCCGAGTCGTTGTCGGGCCCGGCGCCGAGCGCGCTTAGGAGCGTTGCGCGCGCCTCACACCAGCTCCCGAGCCGCGCCAGGCGCTGCACGTGGTCGCCGCCGACGCCGAGGCCGCGCTCCGCGCAGACCTCCATGACCTCGCGCGGCGAGAGCGTTCCCGTACTCCAGACCTCAGGCGCAGAACCGAGGTCGCGCGCGAGGGCCTCGTCCTCCTCGCTCATGGCCCGCGCCGCGTCCGCGAGCGTCCGTCTTATGGAGTCCGTCCGCAGGAAATGCAGGGACCACCGCGACGGCGGGTGCGGTCGAATGCACCGCGCGAGGCGGATCAGGTGCTTCCGCCGCAGGCGCGCGAGCTCCAGCGACGCGCCCGCGCCGAAGGCGCCCCCGACGTCCCCCAGCGCGTCGAGGCCGCCCTCGGCCTTCCCGTCGCCGCCGGCCGCTTTACTAAGTGCGTCCAGCAGCTTCGCGTGCCGCCGCTTGATGTCCGCGCTATCCTCCGTCGCGAATGTTAGTGCTTGATTATCGGTCCAGAACTCCGGTGTTAATAAAGTGCGCGGCACGAGCGACGCGACACCGACCAAGACCAGACCAAACGGCGGCGGTAACGGGTTGGCGAAGAAGGGCAGCATCCGCAACGAGTGCGACAGCGTCTGGCTCTTGACGCGCCGCTCGTGCCAGCTCAAGCGCCGCGGCGGCAGCGTCGCGTTCCTCTCCTCCTTCCTGAGCCGCCGCCAGGTCTTCACGTCGCCCCACAGCTCCTTCGCGCCGCTGAAGTAGGCCCTGATCGACGCCCGGAGCCCCTCGTCCGTCGCGTTTGTCGTCGCGTTGGCGTGCGCCGCGTTGAGGTCGAGCGCGGGGCCGCTGGCGTTGAGCGCGGGCGCAAAGCCGGTGGCGTTCAGCGCGGAGGCATTGCCCAGCGTTCCCGGCGTTCCATGGGTAAGTTGGGGCGCAGACCCGCCTCGGCACCGCAGGCGCAGCGGGCGCGCCGCGGCGAGCGCTGCAGTGGAGCAGAGGACGACGAATCGGCGTGTGAGTGCCATGCCCAGCGGTGATGCAGCTAGCACTGACCCAGGTGCCCTGAAACTCGTGCTCTGCCGCGTTTCTCTCGCGGGTTTTCCTCGCGGGTTTTTACACGGGTTTTTTGTTTGGTTTACTTTAGCTGCGTTTAACGAGCAAACCAGCTTGTGTACTTGTGTACTGTGACTACGTGCACCCAGCACGTATACGACCGGTCGCAGATCCGCACTCGTATGACGAGCAGCAACACTGTGCAGCATTGAAAAGCAAGAACAAAAAAGACATGACAATCCTGCGGGCGGCCCTCTCTCGCCTCCCGACGAATCCCACCTCGCTGGCAAGAGCAAGGCTTCCGACGCGAGCAGTTGCCTCATGGCGAACGCTGGCGACGGCGGCCGACGCCGACGCCGGGCCCGTCGTCAAGGCGATTAAGAAGAACATCCAAATAGCGAACGAGCGGGCGTTCACGGAGTGGCAGAGCGAGGCCGAGGCGATCTGCGCGCGCGCGACCGGCGACGACGCCGGCATCTCCGTCGCGCGCTTCGATCGGCCCCTCGACGCCACGCGCCGACGGCACGACGTCGTCGTGACGTTCCGGAACCGCATAGTGTACGAGGCGTGGGAGGCGAGCCAGGAAAAGCGGGAGTGGATCGCGCGCGGCGAGGCGCTGCAGTGCCGCGTCGGCGACAAGACAGCTAGTTTAGATGATTTCGTGGCGGTCAGGGTCGAGGGCGAGCCGCACCTCCAGAAGTTCCTGCCGCAGTACGTGGCGATTATTGGGGGGCTCTACCCGACGCTCCTCTTCTTCCAGAACATTCTCATTCCTTCCTTAAAAAACATTCCCGCGCTCGGCGCGCTGCCTTCATCAATGTTCGTCTTCGGCCAGGTCATGCTGATCACCGCGACGATGCTCAAGCTGAGCGTTCCGACGTCGAAGACGATCATGGACTTTTACCTGCAGCCGGGCGGTTGTAGTGTAGGGAACACGCTCGTGGTTATTGGCGGCTTCGCGTCGTTGGTTACAGGAGTGTGCCTCCTCACGGGCGAAGTAGACGGCGCGGCTTTACTCGCGGAGGTCCAGGCGGGGAACTTCTGGCAGTGGGTCGTGCGACCTGGGGGCTAAGTATGAATCCATAAAAATGTGCTGCGGATAATAACTTACGCGACCAGGGGAGCTCCTCAGGAGCTGATGGAGGAGTCGTCGTCGCCGCGCCGCCGCGCCGCGCGCCGCCGCGGCCCCGAGCCCTCGTCGCGCTGCAGCGGCGTCGACTCCTTGGCCTCGTCCTCGGAGTCCGACAGGTCCGAGTCGGGCGCCTTGGCCTCGGGCTTGCCGAACTCGGGCTTGCCGGCGCGGTCCGTCATCTCGACGCCCTGGTCGTCGTCGCCGCGGCGGTCGAGGAGCGGCTTCGCGTCGTCGTCGTCGTCGTCGTCGCTCTCCGCCTTGGATTCGGCCTTCTTCTTGCGCGAGAGCAGCTTCGGCATGCGCGGCGCGCGGAACGACGACTCGCGCCGTGGTCGCGATTGGAGCGTGGCGAGGTCCGGCAGCTCGGGGTGGTCTGCCATCCAGGCGCGGTGCACGTAGAAGGCCAGGCCGCCGAAATCGAGGCCGATCATCATGATCGCGAGCCCCAGCCAGAAGCCGAAGCTCAGGGCCTCGGCGGGCGTCGCCCACTCGTCCCCGTCCCGGTCGTGCTTGACGCGGTCCTTGTGCGCGTGGGGCGCCATGACAAAGACACCTGCCGAAAGTATGACGAGTCCCACGAGACCCAACAAAAAGCGCAGCATCGCGAGCGTGCGCAGACTGGGCGGCCCCGCGCCGGCGTCCGCCCGCGGCCGCATCCTCTCGTCCAGGTACCGCTTGAGCTGTAAGGAACCGACCCCAACCTCGAACGTGGTCGGGAGTAACACGCATAGCACAAACTGCCACTCGGCGGCCTCGAACTGCCATCCATCCAGCTGGGCCCAAAAAGTCCACAGGCTGCCCACGGCGTGACTCCACACGTGGAACAGCGTCACGCGCGGCCAGTCCAGCGTCAGGGCACTCACAAGGCCGATGTAGTCTATCAATAGACAGAGGTAGCCCCACCACAGGACCACGTCGAGGCGGAACGCCGCCTCTCGGTAGAACCGGTTGAGGTCCGCGTCATTCGTGTGGTAGCGCTCCCCGTACAACTCCTGGCCGTACTTGGCCGGCAGCGTCACCTGGATGGCCTCGTGCTTGACTTGATAGAAGCAGACGAGGGAGACCGTGTGGAGCGTTAGTAAGCCGAAGCGCCAGGGGACGAGCTGGCCGTAGAGCATCCTGGCGGGCAGCCTCACTGCCGGTGTGTGGCCCTCTTCTCCGGGGGCAGCTCTCGGCGCGCTGCGGTTAGCGGACCTTTTTGTCGTGTACCCGCACGATTCGAGCTTGTGTTCGGGTTTTTCAGGTCAATTCGCCCCGTTGACGGCTTTTACTGTGCCTGCGACCCGTACAAGTGTGCGCATTGTATCGCAGCAGATGCTGGGGCAGCCGGCGCGCGGCAGCAAGACGTTTTGGGCAGCAGCACGGCATGGCACGCAGCCCTGTGAAGAGAGAGAGCTTCCGAGGCAAGCTCGCGAAGGAGACTATCTCGTCGTGGACCGCGAGCCTGCGGCCGGACAGCCCACCAGCTATTTCTGACCCCGCGCCCGCGCCGCCGCGGCGACCCCGCGTGCCCTCTCATATTGTGCCTCGACGCTCGTCGTCGCGGTCGCCGGCAAGCATGATGTCGACGCCCGCGTCCAAGCGGTCGCCGGCACTGTCGACGCCCGCGTCCAAGCTCTTTGCACGCGTCGTCGACGAGTCGCCCGCTTCGGCGTCGCCGGAGGCGCACGCGGCCCCCTTGCCGCCACGAGTGCGCTGGCGGGAGCTCCGGACGGCCGACGGGCGGCCCTACTTCTGCGACGCGTCGACTGGGGAAGTGCGGTGGGACGATCCGGACGCGGCGTACCGCACCACGGGCGTGTGGACCGAGGCGACGACGCCAGACGGTCAAACGTATTTTTACCATACTGGCACGCTGGAAAGCTCCTGGGCGGATCCGGCTCGTGCCGACGCGGCCTGGGCGCGGAGCAGGACGCCCGAGGGCTTCGAATTCTGGTACCACACTTCAAGTGGGGAGACGTCTTGGGAGCCCCCGAGCTGACTGTAAGTATCATGTGTATAGCCACCGAGTCGCCTGGCTGTAATTAGGACTCGTGTGAGGGCGTTGTTGTTACGGTGCTAGGACTAGTGGGCGGGCCCCGGGGGGGAGACACCGCGCGCGCCCCAATGTAAAACGTGCGGGTCCATGAGAGGCAGGCCCAACTTGGGACAGCGCGCCCGACTCTGGCGGGCCCGACGCGACCGCTGGACCCATCGGTCACTTCGGCTCTCGCCCTCGACGCTAAGTCGACGCGCCAGCAGCGGCTCGCGCAGTAAAGGCTGCCGTACAGGAGCAGGAAAGGCAGCCTCTGAAACAGACCGCAGGCAGCCCGCCGCGGGACTCAGGGACAGCCAAGCCAGGATGGCAGACGCCTTCTCCACGGGCGGCAACGCCAAGCTCAAGGACGCCGGGAAGAAGGTCGCGGCGGCAAAGCGATTGCAGGACACGAAAGCCAAGCCGAAGCTCAAGAAGCGGCGGAAGAAATTGCCCGAGCAGAAAATAGTAGACAAGCTCCAGGCGAAGTTGCGGGCCGCCTGCCTGGACACGAAGCCAAGTAAGTTCTTCAGGAAGTTCGACAAGGATAAGAGCGGCGACCTCGGCGCCAAGGAGCTCGAGAAGATGATCCGGACTTCCCTCAAGATCTCTAAATCAGAACTCTCGGAGAAGGACGTTGCCGCGCTCGTGCAAGCCTTGGACGACGACAATAGTGGCTCTGTCAGCATTGAGGAGCTCGGGGACTTTGTGGAGCACGGCAGCGCCACGTTTTATGTAGATGCGGAGACCGCCGCCGAAGCTTGGGAACGGGACGCGTCGCCCACGCGCCAGAAGCTCAAGTGGGGGGAACGCGCGGACGAAGCGACGTCGGCTAAAGCGGACCGGAAGGCGCGCCTGGCCAAGAAATTGAAACCCGACTTTAATGAAGATACGATGAAAAAGCTGCAGGGCAAGCTCCAGGCGGCGACGTTCGGGGCGGATCCCCTGGAGATCTTCCGGAAGTTCGATACGGACGGGTCCGGCGACCTGGACGAGGGCGAGCTGACGCGACTCATCCGGCTGGAGCTCAAGGTGGCTTCTGATGATCTGCCGGACGACGTCATAAAAGCGTTCATGCGGGCCATCGACGACGACGGCGACACGGTGGTGAACGTGGGCGAGCTGGCGGACTTCGTGCAGTTCGGCATGGTCACCTTCTATGCGGACGCCGGGGAGACCGCGTCTCAGGCCAGGGCGCTCGGGGTCGAGGGCAAGCTCGCCTGGGGCGAGCGCGCCGCGGACCCGGTGCTCGATTCCCGGCCCGGGTCCGGGACCCACCTCGGGTCGCTGAGCGCCGCGCAGCAGATTTTGGACGACGAAGAGGTCGTGACCATCGAGGACTCGTGGACGGAGCGGCCACAACCCGTGCTGAAGCGGCCGCCGTCCTTCGTGGAGCGCGACTACGCGGACATGGAGGACGAGGTGCGGACGCTCGAGGCGCGCGTCGCCGAGCTCAAAAGGCGGCAGCAGGCGTCGCGCGACTCGTCGCACCTGACGGGGGTCTACCACCCACCAGAAAAAGCCATCTCCGAGGACGCCCTGTACGTCGACGCGCTGCTCGCGGACGCCGAGCTACGATTGGACGACTGCGGCGTGGCGCCGGCGCTCGAGGCTTTTGGCGCCTCGATCGCGGCCGAGCACCCGAACGATCTGGCCGCGGCCACGGCGCTGCTGAAGATCGGCGCCATGCTGCGCGACGTGGCCGAGGGGCGGGCCTACACGCTGAAGACGGCGTCCGAGGCGCAGCGGCGCGCCTTGCATCGGGCCGTCTCGGGGTTATCCAAAGACCACGCCGTGGCGCTCGCGGCGCGGCGGGACCTGGGCGCCACGCTGGCGCTGATGGGCGAGGCGCAGCAGGCGCGGGCCGAGTACCAGGCCGTGCTGGCGGTGCTCGAGGCGCGGGAGCCGCCGCCGCCGCCTTCCGTCGTGGAGGAGGCGCGGAGGCTGCTGCTGGCGGTGGGTGGTGGCGGGGAGTAAGGCGGGTTGTTGTGAGTTTAGTCTTCACGTGGCATTGGCAGACTCTGTGCTTGGACGCCAGGACGCGGAGTTCAGGAAGTTGGCAAGTTGCTGATCGGGAGTAGGATTCTTGTTGTGAGCTTAGTAATCCGTGCTTGATGGGTGTTGTGGAGGCTGTGCGCGTCTCCATCGACCAATCGAGTCTGACCCCGCACCGGTTCTCCCAGCTCTCGATCTCCCGCGCTGCCAAAAAACACTCCAAACGCTTCGCTCAAGCCACCGCAGCACTCAGTGTCCAGCGCGCAGCGACAAAATGTTGATGCGACGGCGCCCGCCGCAAATCCGCGGCCTCCGCGGCCGCGCCGCCGCTGTTTTGGCGCCAACGCACCAAAAATCAAAATGGCTTTTTGAGGGCCGCCGCCGCGATGCCGCCGCGCGCTTACCCCCGCCGCGCGCCGCGCGCAGCCGCCACGCCCCGCCGCGCTGCGTTTGACCCAGTGACGCGCGCAGGTAAATTTCTCTTCTCTCCGCGATCATGTCGTCTCCCGCCGCCCTCACCGAGAACATCAACGCCCCGCTCGCCGCCGAGCCGGTCCTCGCCGCCAAGAAGGCCAAGACCTCAGAGGGCAAGGCCTCGCCGACCAAGGTCGCGGAGGCGCCCGCCGAGGAGCCGAAGCGCAAGGAGTCGGGCGGGGGCGCCGCCGTCGAGGTGCCCGCGGCCAAGGAGCCCGTCAAGGAGGCCGAGCCCGTGGCCAAGGAGGCCGAGCCCGTGGCCGAGAAGCCCGCCGAGCCCGCGGCCGAGCCCGCGGCCGAGCCGGCCAAGGAGGCCGTCGCGGAGCCCGTCGCGGAGGCCGTCAAGGCCGTCGAGGAGCCCGTCAAGGTCGTCGAGGAGCCCGCCAAGGCCGCCGAGGAGCCCGCCAAGGCCGCCGAGGAGCCCAAGGCCGCGGAGTCCGTCGCGGAGCCCGCCGCGGAGCCGGTCACGGGGGCCAAGGTGTGAGCACAAGGTCCACACCCAAGACTGCGCCGCGCGCTACCGTTACAGCGGAGGGCCGCCGCCGCGCAAATACCTACGAAATAAGAAGATCCTTCCCCGTTGTTCGAAATATAACTCTTACGCCACACAACTACAATCCCCGCCCACGCACCGCAAGGCGAGTGCGTCGCCGGCCGCGCGGCCCCCGTCGTACGTTTCCTCGCGCCACGGCTCGACGAGCGCCACATCCGTAGGATTCATCGCACACCGGCAGAGCACCTTCGCGCAGCGCTCCTTGCACGGCCGACCCCGACGGTCGCGGTCGACCGCCTCTGCGCGCAAACTCGTGAGGAAACCACCGATGAGACCGTCGTCACCTTGCAATACGAGCACACCACCTTCGCGGCGGCTCGGAGCCGCGGCCGTCGGCACCGGCCGCGAGAACAGAACAGCGCGCAGGCCGACCGCCCACCGTTTCAGGCGCGCCGCGTAATATCGCGAGTCATTCATGTGGTCAATAACAACAACGCAGTACATAGGCGGCGAAAACCACTTGACGGGCGCCGCCACAGGCACGTTCGCCGCGCGCGCCGCCGCGAAGCAGGGCGCTGCCTCCTGCAGCACAGCGAGCACGCATTCGTCGGCTTCGCAGAACGTACGGAGCCTACACTCGGCATCCTCGCGCACCGCTCGCGGCAAGTTCGCATCGATCACCACAACCGGCGCTGCGCGACCAGGGTAGCCGTCGGGTAGTCGCACCGAAACAACGATGCCGTCGACGCGTACCGCGATGGCGTTTGCTGTGCGTGTGCAGACGTCGTCCCCGTAGATCGCTTCGATAGCGTCCAGCTCGGCGGTGCGGCGCTCCTGAGCTTCTTCCATGGCCAGTGCCCAGCTAGTTTCGTCTGTGCTCTTCCAGTACGGCTAATGCGAGCGTTTTGCGATCACGCAGCAGTCCTCGGACACAATGCACCTCGGCTGCCGAGCCGTGCGGCGCTCAGGCCAGCGACACGCTGCGATAGGCGCTTGTGCGCGGTGGTGAAAACCCGTGCAGCTTTGCAAGTCGACGTCGACCTCAAAAGCAGCGCCGTGAGCAGCATTGCTCCACCAGGCGCACATAACGAGTCTGGACGTTGATTTACCAGTCGCTTTGGAAGCTTCGGCGACTTGTGCTGCGGCTCCCGAGATTAAGAACACCTTGTCACAGGGACACCACTCCTTGTGACAGGGCCTCGCACCGATGCAACGACTGCTCGCGAGGACGCTCACGCCCCACTGTCGCCTCGGCGGGCCACAACGGCGACCGCTGAACCGCCGCCTCGGCGGCCAGCAGAAGCCGCCGAAGCCACCGCGGTCGGCCGACCCCTTTGCGATGTTGTTCGGACAAGACATGTGGCTCGGCGGCGGCGTTTCGGCGCTAGGCGCCATCATCATTTACAACGGCTACGACGATCTCAGTCGCGGGGCGGCCGCCGAGGAAGCGGCGCGCGAGCGGACGCAGTGCGAACAGATTCGTGCGCAGCGGGAGGCGCGGCGGAGGGAACTGGATCGGCCAGCGCGCCTCGCTCTTAAAAAACGCCAGCTGGCGCACTTCCGAAAGGAGGGCGACGCCGGCCGCGTGGCGGAGCTCGAGCGCGACCTCGCGGCGCTCGGGAAGAGCTAGCCGGTGTGTTTCCGACCCGAGGGCAAATCCCGCCGCGGGGCACTAAGCTGTTTGTTGTAGTCAGCCAGCAACACGCCACCGACGCGAGGGTCACACAAAACATGGTTACGAGGGGCGCCTAGAACGTGTCGAACTGGTGGAACTTGGCCTGGCCCCGGCCGTCCAGGGGCTCCTCGACGCCCGGCTCCGAGTCCGGGTAGCGGTCGAAGTGCCGCGTGTCCGAGGATGAGGAGACCTCGGGCACGTAGGGCGCCTTGACCTGGGCGTAATATAAAGCGTCCCAGTTGACTTTGTGGAACCAGGGGTGCGCCTTGAGCTCGTCGGCGCCCCATTCCTTGCAGCC
>Ga0302122_10002217_pt1 | contig 12183 bp, 10 predicted proteins | sample CB21_SCM_MG_FD_203115 | JGI IMG/M metagenome (GOLD analysis project Ga0302122, IMG submission 203115) | Marine microbial communities from Western Arctic Ocean, Canada - CB21_SCM | ecosystem: Environmental > Aquatic > Marine > Oceanic | place: Canada: Western Arctic Ocean | collected 2017-09-28
ACTGGTATGCCATGTGCGCATGAATCAGAGGTTAAACGATGCTCGTCAAACTCTTCTGCTACCACTGGACCCGTGCGGCTTAGCAGCTGTTCAGGTCGAAATTATTCTTAACTCTGAAAATGACGAAAATGAAACAAATGCTAACGCAAACCGATGTGCGCCGATTACTTGACGAGCCGACAGCGGCAAATCGGTAGGACGCATCGCTAAAGGTTGCCAGTGCTTACAGCGCTGAAGAGTTGAACGACGACGAAAGGAAAATCGCCAAAGACATTATCTGTTTCATGAGACCGGATGCCGAGGTTCGGATTTTGCGCGACAAAATTGGCAAGTGAAAGCCTAAAATCTCTTTTTTATCTCTGATTTTATATATTTGAATTGCAGGCAGTTGTTCGGCTGACCTGACCCGTCCTATTCTCTCCTCAACAATGATGCGGAGGAAATAATATGGCTGGTCGTCTTCAGGATAAAACGGCGATTGTATTTGGCGCAGGGTCGCGCGGTGAGGGCTGGGGCAATGGTAAGGCTGCCGCGGTTCTGTTTGCCCGTGAAGGGGCTCGAATATTTGCTGTCGACATCAACCCCGACGCGGTCGAGGAAACCCGTCGTCTCATTGCAGGCGAAGGCGGTGAAGTCGCCTGTGGCGTCGCTGACGTAACCGATAGTGATTCTGTTGCCGCCGTCGTCCAGGCTTGCGTCAAACGTTTTGGCGGCATCGACGTTTTACACAACAACGTCGGGGCACCGGCGCCGGGTGACCCGGTCGAGATGTCGGTTGATACTTGGCACAAGAACATGGCCGTTAATATCGACTCCGCTTTTATGACCTGTAAGCACGTTCTGCCGGTTATCGCTGATGGCGGTGGCGGTGCCGTGGTGAATATTGCCTCAATTGCCGGGATCAAGAATCTCGAACGCAGTCTTGTTGGGTATCAGGCCGGTAAAGCGGCGTTGATCCAGCTCTCCCGTTCAGTCGCTGGGCAATGGGCCGCGCGTGGTGTGCGGTCTAACTGTATTCTGCCAGGGCTTATGGCAACGCCTCTTGTGCTGGATAGGATCAACACGACATACGATACGCCGGAAAGCCGTCAAGTGGCGCTTGATGATCGTCATCGTATGATTCCGGTGGGCTATATGGGTGACGCCTGGGATACCGCCTGGGCGGCAGTTTATCTCGCATCGGAAGAATCCAAATATGTGACGGCGACGGAACTCGTTGTTGATGGTGGTATTACCGCTGGGCGCCCTCTTGATTGGCGGGCAGGGGATGCCAGTGATGTCGTGCGCGTGGCTGATGCGGAGGCGCGGTCCGTCCCGCAGACGGCCTCACGCCTCGATGGTAAAACAGCCATGGTTGTCGGAGCAGGGTCATTGGGCCCTGGGATGGGGAATGGCAAAGCTTCAGCTCTGTTGATGGCCCGTGAAGGGGCCAAGGTGTTTGCCGTTGATCGTAATCTTGATGCGGTTCAGGAAACCCAGGCGCTGATCACTGCGGAGGGCGGTGCATGTGAGGTCTGGCAGGCCGATGCGACGTCGGCTGATGACGTCGAGAAGATGGTTGCAGAATGCATGGAACGGTTCGGGCACATTGATGTTTTACACAACAATGTCGGTGGTTCCGCCGGGCATGGCGGACCATTGGACATGGATATAGAGACCTGGTGCGAAAATGTTCTGTTCAATGTGAAGCCGGCCTTTCTGGCGAGCCGGAATGTGCTGCCCATTATGGAACGGCAGGGAGGGGGCTCTATAATTCATACAGGCTCGATCTCCGGCATCAGCGTTCCCGAAAACCCGATGAACTCCTATCAAACGGGGAAAGGGGCGCTGATCCGATTTTCTCGGGGCATGGCGCTGGAATTTGCTCGAAAGGGTATTCGTTCAAATTGTGTAATCCCCGGCAAAATACGAACCCCTATGACGGAAGTACGCCAAAGCGAACGATCTGGTAGCGCTGACGCAGTGAAGGAGATCTTTGATCGTCGTGCCCGTTCCGTACCGCTTGGTCATATGGGCGAGGCGATGGATGTCGCGGGCGCTGTCGCTTATCTCGCAAGTGACCAAGCACGTTACGTTACGGCGGCTGAAATCGTGATCGATGGCGGCCTAACGGCTAATTGTTGTTAGACGAAACAGGACTTTCCTAGAATGGCAACCAGCTATGTTCCTGGCTGTAATGCAGGTAGCCGATATTGGCGCCGGCACGGAGACCAACGCCAGTGCGAATTGGTACGAGAATGATGTTGTCAGCTTGTTGATAATTCATGCTGAGCCCGGCAATTACGTACAGGCTGCCATCGATGCCGAGAAAACGGCGGTATAAATCACCCGGGTTTTTCAGGTGATAAACCAAGGTAAAGACCTTCGAGGCATTGCCACCGAAATCAAATCCAACAGAAGGTCCCTGCCAATAGACTTTCCGTTTGCCAGACTTCTTTTGGCTCAATTCTCCTTTGCCGTAGCGCAGCCCAACAAAAAAGGCGCCACCGGCTTCTTCGCCGAGAATAATGCCGTTGGGCTTTCCGAGATCGGAAAACACCTTTTCAATACCCTTGGCGAGACCAGCCGTGGTGTGGCCAAAGAAACCTTTGGCCTTTTCCATTATTTCGTCTTCGTTGTAGGTGTCGTCGCTTTTGCTTTGCGCACTTGCGGGCACCACAAAACCAACGGAAACCGTGATCAAGGTAAAGATCGCGAAAATACTAATTAGTCGCGCCAGCATGAGCATTTCTCCATAAGGACGAAAGATAATTTTCGGCAGTTTAACGTGAGTTTTCTCGACTCGTCCTGTCGATTTTTGCAGGCTGAAACCCACGTCCCTTTTTTATCGCGGCTTCCCCGAAACGTGCCCGAACATTGTCCATTGTTTGTTCCACCACCTTTACACGGCCGCCATCGGGATTACCAAAATCAAGCGGGTCAGCATAGGTCGCCGGCGAGAAATCGCTGATCCCGATCCCAATAAGCCGATAAGAATCCCCTTGTGTTTCCTTGCGGACGAGGTCGGCCCCAGTTTGCCAAATAACTTGGGCGAGTTGGGTTGGGTCGGGCAGGGTCCGGCGGCGTGTTCGAATCTGAAATTTGTCGGTTTTTAGTTTCACAGTGATCACACGACCGGAGAGCTTAGCTGTCTTGGTTCGGGCTGCAACTTTCTCTGAAAGGGGCCACAGGCGTTTGATCAGGGCTTCAGACGAACGAATGTCATCAGAGAAAGTGGATTCCGATGAAATACTTTTGCGGTTTTCTTTCGGGTCGACGCGGCGATTGTCGTCGCCAGTGGAAAATCGGTGTAGTCGGTTCCCGATTGAGCCATAGCGTTTGACGAGAAATTCTTCTGAGCAGACGCGGAGATTGCCGATTTCATTGAAGCCGTCGGCATGGAGTTTCCGCTGCAAGGTCTTACCGACCCCCCACAGTTTGGAGACCGGCAGGCGGTCCAGAAAAGCCAGGGTCTCATCTAGACCGACGATCGAAAATCCACTTGGTTTATCGAGATCAGAGGCGATTTTGGCGAGAAACTTGTTATGGCTCAGTCCCACGGTGACGGTCACGCCAATCTCATTCTCTATTCGGTGTGCGAGACGCGCTAATGTTTCGGCGGGCGATGCCCTGTGTAGCTTTTCTGTGCCCGAAAGATCAAGAAATGCTTCATCGATCGAAATGGGCTCGACCAGTGGGGTGGTGTCTTGCATTAGGGCGCGAACCGCTTGGCCCGCGACAAAATATTTAGTCATGTCGGGTCGTACGATGATCGCCTGTGGGCAGAGCTTGCGAGCCTTAAACATTGGCATCGCAGACCGGCAGCCGAATTTTCGGGCCTCATAGCTTGCGGCCATGACGACACCGCGTCCACCCTTGCCGCCAACCAGAACAGGTTTGTCTTTTAAGGTGGGATCGTCCCGCATTTCGACTGAGGCATAGAAGGCATCGCAATCGATATGGGCGATGGAGAGTGTGTCCAACTCGTCGTGACCAATTACTCGTGTGGAGCTGCAGTCCGGACAGAGGCTATCAACACCATCTTCGGAAGGGCCCGTTTCGAAACAGTCACGACATAACCACGGCATGACCTAACGATGGTGTTTAATACCGTTCAGGTCAATCGAGACGTCACTGGAAGTACAGGCGATTTGGATTATCGACGAGAATTTTGTGTAGGTAAGCCTTGTTTCTCGCCATAGCAGAAATGAGATCCAACAGATCACCTTCATTGGGGATACCGCCGGGCGTGAAGGTGTTGCCATGCGGCCAGTCGGTACCCCAGATCACCCTGTCCGGTGCTGCTTCAACAACGGCTTGCCCCAACGGGATGACATCACTGAAAGGTAATCCGCTATCGACGCGGGCCTGGGGCGTGTCACTAATTTTGTCGACGCTGCAGATTTTCACCCAAAAGCGGTCATCCTTGAGTAAATCGAGCAGTAGTTTGAATCCTGGGTGATCCAACCCATAAACGGGGCGGCAGCGCGCCATATGATCGATGATCGTCGGGATCGGGATATTGCGGATAAAGGCTTCGTTATCGATAAAGTGATCGGTTTCAACGTGAAGCACCAGCGACCAGCCGAGTTTTTGCATGCGGGGTATAGCGTGCTCGATCATCTCCGAACTGCCGGGGCGGTCGGACATGAGCGAAAACCGGGCGCCACGCGTACCGGCCTCGTGTAGTGCTTCAAGCTCTGCGTCTGTGGTCTTGTCGTTAAACCTTACAACAGCGCGCATGTTGCCGTCTGACTGCGCAACCGCATGCAGAATGGCAGAATTATCCATGCCATGTGCTGTTGGTTGGACGGCTATTGCGCGTGTAAGCCCAGTTAGTTTTTGGACATTCTGATAATGTTCAATCGGGGCGCCGGGTGGGTTATAGCGGCGGGTCTCCGCGAAAGGGAAGCGGTCCGGCGGCCCGAAGATATGAAAATGCGTATCGCACGCTTTGTCTGGCATCTCAAACGATGGCGCTTTGGTGTTGGGGTCGGGCGGTAGGGCATAGGGCAGGTCATTGGTCATGGTTGCTACAAATACCTTTCGAGGAAATCGTGTGCGAATGGCCCCCAGATTTGCTGTCCGGCAGCACAGAAACGATGGGCTTCAGGCCCTGCTGTACCCCAGGGCGGGAATATCTTGGCCTCGTGCGAATGGCCGCGTTGTTCAAGAAGTGCAGAGATTTCTGTGGTGGGGGCAGTGTTGAAATCATTCTCTGGCTGAATCAGGCAAACCGGCTGAGTCAGGGTTGAGGCTGCGTCCAAGAGCATCTGCTTTATCTTCGGGTGTTTAGCCCACTGACTTGCACCACCCGAAAAATCCAGCCCGCAGCGCCAGCGCGGATCAGCCGCCAGCGCGAGTAATGTGTGGATTCCACCAAGGGAACTCCCCATGACAATCATACGTTCTGCGTCAATTTCCTCGAGCCCTGTTGCATAATCGAGCGCCGCGATGACATCTTTGTTCTCACAGATTAATCGTGCAGACATTTGGTCGTCATGCTCCGCGGTTCCACGGGGTGCCGGCACCTCGTCCCCCACGACGATACCGTGTGAGTTGCCATAGCCAGCGCGATGCGGAAACAGATAGGCGCAGCCCCAGGACAGAAACAGGGCCGCAGTTTGCGGATGCGATAGATCTGTCGTGCCGGGTGGCGTAGCACTTCCGTGATTATCAATAACGCAGGGAAATGGGCCTTCGCCCGGAGGCGTAAATAGAAATCCCTTGAGGATGCCTGTGCCACCGGCGAATTCGACCTCACGCGGCGCCATTGAATGGTCATTGAGATTTGTGATCTGCATTGTGCCGTCCTCCTCTGTGTGAAGCTTAGCGCATGAAGGGGCGATGGGGGAGGTGCAGTTTGTCGGTACTAGTCATATATTCAGGGCAATGAATAAGCCTTAGGGAGGTAGCTATGCGGCATCGCGAGACTGGCGTTTTACTTTACGATAAAGGCCACGCAACGGACGGTTATACGTTGATCGTGCCACTGGTCAGTAAGGAAGCCTATATCATCGGCATGCAGGGTGAAGTGCTCCATAACTGGCATTTTCCCCTAACGCCGGGTAATTACGCCTACATGCTGCCGACCGGCAACCTCTTGTGGTCTGGACGTACGACGGAAGGTCCGCCTCTGCGTCGTGGTAAGGGCGGGTTGATGCGTGAGTATGACTGGGAAGGCAATGTTGTCTGGGAATATGAAGATCATGGCCAGCATCATGATTTCCGGCGTTGTCCAAATGGCAACACGATTTACCTCGGCTGGGAGCCGTTACCCGATGAATACGCCAAGCGCGTAGTTGGTGGCATTCCGGGTAGCGAACATGACGGAATTATCTATGGCGACTATATCCGCGAGGTGAATCCAGCCGGTGAAACCGTCTGGGAATGGCATTTTCATCTTGATGAAGATATCGAGGCACATCCTTTGATCGATGTTTGCGATCGTGAGGAGTTTGCACATGCCAACGCGTGTTTCCCTCTGGAAAATGGCGATGTGTTGGTTAGCTTCCGTCGAACACATACACTGGCGATCATCGACCGAGAGACCAAAAAGTTCCGCTGGATGAAGAAAGATGTCATGTGGGGTACAACCCATGATGTCCAGGTGCTAGAAAATGGAAATCTGCTTTTCTTCGCTAATGGGATTTACACGCCGATTAACCCCTTTTCGCGGGTCATCGAACTGAACCCCGAAACCGGAGAAGAGGTTTGGGATTATCGCGGGCAGCCGACCTGGACGTTCTTTAGCCCCAATATTTCCGGGGCACAGCGGCTTTGGTCGGGTAATACGCTGATTTGCGAAGGACAAATGGGGCGCGTTTTTGAGGTCACGCCCGATCAAAAAATCGTTTGGGAATACGTGTCCCCTTTCTTTGGTGGCTATAACTGGTTCGGTTTTGAGCGCGGTGGTTCCGGTAATTCTCTTTTTCGAGCCTATCGCTATTCATCAGAATCACCAGAGCTCGCGGGTCGTGTAAAATCCCCGTACGCAGGATAAACCTGCTACTGAGTTTTATGAGTTTTTCAAGATCCGCTTTTGGGTTGCACTTGGTTCTGTTGTCGCTGCAGTTGCTCCAGGGCTTGAGAACCCTGGTGCGGCGTTCGAAAGGCTGAGCTATTTCCCTCTCCAGGGCGCCTATCTCGGACTCGTTCTGCTTTTAATTGCGTTCGTTCTGAGACAACGACGGGGGACTGGATGGATATTTAGTTTGATCGGGGCCAGCCTTATCGGAAATTTTGTCTGGCTTTATCCGTTTTACCGACCAGGGATATTGCGCCAACGGCGGCAGAGGGTCTACGAGTCAAGCAAGTGATGCACTGGCTTGCCAGCCTACGCCTACGCCACTAGCCTGCGCGCATGCTGAGTATTGAGCAAAATCAACGCGTAACTCAAACCGCACCCCGCACCCCTGCGGGAGATTTGTTGCGTCGCTATTGGCAGCCGGCAGCACTGGTGGATGAGTTGGCTGGAGACAGGCCGGCTGTTCCGGTTGAGCTGTTTGGTGAACACTTGGTGTTGTTCCAGGGGGAACAGGGTGAATACGGTCTGGTAGGACGGCAATGCCCGCATCGTGGCGCTGATTTAAAGTTCGGCAGGCTGGAAGACGGCGGTATCCGCTGCCCGTTTCATGGCTGGTTGTTTGACATAAAGGGTAAATGCCTTGAACAACCTGCAGAGCCAGAGAACGGCAATTTTCATACCAAGATCACTCATACTGCCTATCCATGTGTCGAGCGCAGTGGGATTATCTTTGCCTATCTGGGGGGAGGTGATCCACCGCCTCTACCCTCCTATGATTGCTTTGTAGCGCCGGAGGCGTTCACCTTCGCCTTCAAAGGCCATATCGATGCCAATTGGCTACAGGCGCTGGAAGTTGGCATCGACCCGGCGCACGCTTCATTTCTGCATCGTTTCTTTGAGGATAAAGATCCCGATGACGGCTATGGCCAACAATTCAGAGATTCCACGAAGGAAATTCCTGTTACGAAGCTTTTGCGGGAAGCAGGTCGACCGGTGATTGAGGTGGAGGAAACCGTTTTCGGGATGCGGATCAAAACGTTGCGCGATTTGGATGATTCCGGGATGCATGTGCGGGTCACAAATCTCGCTTTTCCCAACGCCATTGTGATCCCCATGAGCAACAATATGACGATTAGCCAATGGCATGTGCCGATCAATGATCGGGAATGTTACTGGTATGCGATTTTCACGGATTTTGAACACGAAGTTGATCGCCTAGCGATGCGCGAACAACGACTCGAACTTTATAGCCAGCCTGACTATAAGCCGTTGCGAAATCGTTCGAACGATTGGGGATACGATTCTGAAGAACAGCTCACCCAGACCTATACAGGCATGGGGATGGACATAAATGTTCATGACAACTGGGCTATTGAATCACCAGGCGCGGTTTTTGATCGCAGTACTGAGCATCTCGGTACGACAGATAAGGCAATTATCGCTTATCGAAAAATGCTGATGGCGGCGATTGATGATGTTGCTGCAGGTAAAGACGCTCCTAAATCGGATGCAGTGCTAACGGGTCCAGTTGCCGTCGATACTATTGGCCCGGTTGAGGAATGGCAGGATTGCTGGATCGAGAATGATCATGCGCGGCGCGGTAGGTCGCCCTGGGCGAAGGAGATTTAATGTCAAACGCGACGTCACATGGCAGAGGTAAGTTCGCCGAACGGTTTGGCATGCTGACGGCTGAGCGTAAACAGCAGAATGCAGAGATCATCAAACGGGTTGAAGCTAACGGGTTGGAGGTGATCCGCCTGTCCTTTGCAGATCAGCACGGTATCTTGCGTGGCAAGACCATCATGGCCGATGATTTGTTGTCAGCGATGGCGGGTGGCGTCACCATGACAACGACGCTGTTGGCAAAGGATACGTCGCATAAGACTGTTTATCCGGTCTGGAGCGATGGTGGTGGGTTTGGTCTTGAATCCATGACCGGCGCCGGTGACTTCGTAATGTTGCCTGACCCTGCAACATTCAAAGTATTACCTTGGCTGGAAAAGACCGGCTGGTTGCTCTGCGATTTATACTTTCCTGATGGCGAGGTAGTGCCTTTTTCAACACGGGCTTTGCTGCAACGGACCGTAGATGATCTCGCCACTGAAGGGTATGGCGCCTTTGTTGGTCTGGAAGTTGAATTTCATCTATTTCATTTGCGCGATGAAGCATTGCAACCCCAAGATGCTGGGCAACCGGGGAAGCCACCTAATGTCGACCTTCTGGCGAAAGGATTTCAGTATCTGACCGAAATTCGGGCGGATCAGCATGAGCCTATTATGCAAATAATTCGCCGTGATGTGTTGGCACTTGGCCTGCCATTGCGCTCAACCGAGGTCGAATTTGGGCCGAGCCAGGCGGAAGTAACATTTCACCCCATGGCGCCGGTTGACGCGGCCGACACGATGGTTCAGTTCCGCAATGCTGTGAAACAGATTTGCCGCCGTCACGGTTATCACGCAACTTTCATGTGCAGGCCACATCTGGAAAATATGTTTGCCAGTGGTTGGCATCTCCATCAATCGCTGAATGATCTTAAAACCGGTGACAACGCTTTTTTGCCTCAAGGTGAGGGCGTAATGTCAGAAACCGGCCTGAATTACATCGGCGGCATTCTTGAACATGCGTGCGCAGCCTCTGTTTTTACGACACCAACTTTGAATGGGTACAAGCGCTACAAGGCCTTCACGCTCGCGCCGGATCGTGTCGTTTGGTCAGTTGATAATCGGGGCGCTATGGTTCGCGCTATTGGTGGCGCAGGCGATCCGGGCACTCGGGTCGAAAATCGTATCGGCGAGCCTGCCGCCAATCCGTATCTCTATATTGCGTCTCAGATAGCTTCGGGGCTGGACGGCGTTAGAAACAAGCGCGACCCCGGCTCGCCTTCGGCGATTCCCTATGAGGCGGATAAACCGGCATTGCCGGGAAGCCTGATGGAAGCGGTTACCGCTCTCCGCGACAATGCGCTGTTTCGCGAGAAGTTTGGCGACGAATTTGTCGATTATATCATCGGCATAAAGGAAGCCGAGATCGGCCGTTTCTTGTCAGAAACTAATGATTGGGAACATCGCGAATATTTCGATCTGTTTTAACGCACAAACTCTAGCGCGAAACCGTCGAGCGGCACGTTATCGCGTTGTTCCATAGCTTTGGATTTCTCCCAGGCTTCGGCTGGCGTGGTTGAGGCTTCGAGTTCTTTCAGCCGCGGAAAGACCTCTTTGGCATAGAGTTTCATCGAAGTTTCTGTTTCCTCATGGGTGACAAAACCGGCCTGGCCCATCATTAGCATATTGCCGAATCCACCGGAATATTCCCAGAAGTTCTTGATTTGCTCATAAACCTGGTCCGGCGTTCCGGCGAAAACATTGCCGCGAGCCATTTGATCATCGAGTGTTGCGGTGAGCGGGACGCCCGATCCACCGCGCGCGCCTTTCATAATCTGGGCTGCGATGTGTGGTGGATGATACCCAGGCGGGTTGGACCAATAGCCTGGTACTTTGTTGGCGGACATATACCAGAGTAATTTTTCGGCACCCTCGCGGGCCTTTGCTTCAGTCTCACCGACAAAGACGAGACCAAGATAAGCGAGTCGGTCGAATGGCGCATGTTCGCCATGCATTTTAAGGTAGTCTTCGCGATAACCGTCGAAGATTTCACGGATGCGTGGATAGCCGGCAAGGAAGACGGCGCCGACATGTTTGTGTTGCGCTACGGGAGTGGTGCTGGAGCGGCCACCCATCGTGACCCAGACCGGTGGGGCTGGTTGCTGATAGGGGCGTGGCCAAATATTTATCTGGCGGCTTTGGAACCAACGTCCTTCAAAATTGAAGGGGCCGTCATGTGTGGTCCACGCCTTCATAATCATGTCATGGGCTTCCCACATACGTTGGCTGCCACGGTGCGCTGTGCGATTTGCCGGAGCTGCTTCATAGGGGACGCCACGTACAAAGCCGCAGTCCAGACGACCTTTGGAAATAACGTCGATCATTGCCATTTCTTCGGCAACGCGAACCGGGTTACGGCGGTTGGCGATAGGATTACCGAGAAGGAGCAAACGCGCCTTACTGGTTTCGCGCGCTAGAATAGACATCATCAGCGGAGCGGCAGGCACCATGCATGTCGCCGTTTGATGATGTTCATTATTCATGAGGTCGAGGCCATAGCTTTCGGCCATACACCACATATCAAGATACCAGTTATAGAGCTCGTGGCCGCGCTCTGGGTCGAAGTTGGAGTTTGGCAAATTGACGCGAATGGATTCGTAATCATCCTGCGGCGGCAGGTCGTGATAGGCGTCCTCGGTAAACCAGTATGTTCTCATGTTCTTATTCCGTCAGTCTGTAAAGGCAAACACTTCGTTCACGAAGTACTCTGTCTGTTCTGCATAAGGCGAATGACCGGCTTCCGGGATCGCCACGAATTTTGCACCTGGAATCAGAGCGGCATAGGCTTTACCGTAATCCGTTGTCACCAGTCCGTCGCTTTCGCCCCACAGGAATAAAGTTGGTGCAGTAACGCGATGCAGGCGTTGTGGTAGTTTTGGATTATGCATGTAGGGCTCCCAAGTGTAGAGCCCCAGCGCAATTCGGTTTCCGGCAACGGCAGCTAGAGCTTCATCCGATAATGTGCTCATGTCACGGGCATTGGCCGGGTCGTGATACATCAATTTGTTAGCCTCATCCGGTGGAATTCCGAATACGTCGACAATATCACGATCCGTCGGCCCACCAATTTTCACACCAACCGCATCGACCAGGATGACTTTTGAGAACCGCGCGCAATTAATTGATGCCAGTTCTGCGGCGAGCCAGCCACCCATGGAGATGCCCATTAACACAGCATTGTCGATATCCAAGGCATCTAATACATCCAGATAGAAATGCACGAGCTCTGGCATGCCATCGAAATGATCGGGAATTTTGGTCCCATTGAATCCTGGATGGGAAGGCGCAATAACCTCGAATTTCTCTGCCAGCTTATCGACCACAGGATGGTCAGCAATTGAGCCGCCCCCACCATGCAGTAGGAGTAGCTGTGGTCCAGTTCCTTTGCGGTTGACGGTAATCTCGCCAACGGTAAGTTTTATTGTTTCGGTTGTTGAGCCCATGGCCTCCTCGTGCCTTTGCGATCAATATGCTACGCCATTTTCTATCACAATGGCGGCGTGTGTTCTAATGCTC
>Ga0302122_10002218_pt1 | contig 12182 bp, 9 predicted proteins | sample CB21_SCM_MG_FD_203115 | JGI IMG/M metagenome (GOLD analysis project Ga0302122, IMG submission 203115) | Marine microbial communities from Western Arctic Ocean, Canada - CB21_SCM | ecosystem: Environmental > Aquatic > Marine > Oceanic | place: Canada: Western Arctic Ocean | collected 2017-09-28
TAGCACTGTACGTACGTACGTAACAGGGGATGATGCACCCAATGATGAGTGCCCCGTCCCGCCTGGGAAGGATGTTCAGAAGGACAATATGCCAGAGCCTCTAGCCAGAGCCTAAAATTAGCAACGCCGACGCCGTAGACAGCAAGTTTACTACAACGCCGAATACTAGCTCCAAGGTGCTGCCCTTTTGTCCACTTCGGCCGGGCATAGCCGACGCCCGCTCGATGCTGCGTGGCCTCGTGGATCCAAACCTCTAGAGTGGCTGAGGGACCCACAAAAAAAGTAACGTACCTGCCTGGAGGATGAGGACAAGTTGAAGCCGCTCTACTCGATGAACGATTTTGACATTTTTGCCACTAAGATTACCACTAAAATTGGTAAAAGTCAATTGAAGCTGGTGGACGACCTCAAACAGATCAACAACGAAGTGACGGACACGCACGTGGCCCTCGACCGCGCGCGCCACGACGCCCAGGAACAGTGTATCCTCAGCAAGCAACAGGCCCACAAAAATATCTCGTTGCAGGAAAAGTTGGAGAAAACGAATGCGGTGGTCCGCGCGCGCGACGACGCCCTGCAGAAGACCGCCGTGGCCTCCGCGGCGACCTGGGAGACTATCCGTGGGTTAAAGAAGCAGTTAGATCAGATGTTCGCGGACCGCGACCGCGTGCCCGACGCCGACATTAACGTGGTTTACCGCTTAAGGGAGCAGTTAAGAAAAACGCGCGTGGAACGCGACCGCGGGTGGAGCCTTGCCAACCAGCTCCGCTCGGACGAGTCCCCTTAGGCCGGACCCCGTCGGCATCTGCCGCCCCCCCTCCCCCGTACTAAAAAATCTTTCTGAAGACTACACTCACAAATTATAACGAATCCGTTATAGCAACGCGAGGGCACGCGTCGGGTGGCAAGGTTTTACCCGCGCGAGCCGCGTCTATGCTTCGTCTAGCCCCAAGACGCCGCCCAGGCGACCCGCAGGCGCGCCAGAGGCCGGCCTTCGGACGTATGATTCAAATGAAATCGAGAGAGCATAAAACCCGGCTTTTAGCTCCCGAGTACTAGTGAAGTTTGGGTCTCAGAGAGCCAGAGCCACAAATTGTTTGTTGAAACGGGATCGATAAAGGTCTGGCCACCAATAACACCGCTGCCCGAGTTGGAAGTAACGCTGCGAGCTGAGATGCAGCGTTCAGCCATGCTGATCCGCTACTGCGCACTGGCCACGGCGCTCGTGGCGCCGCCGGCGCGCCGCGGCCCACACGTATTGCGACGCGCGGCGCCGGAGCCGCAGCGCTTCCCCTTCGCGAGCCCGTTCCCCTTCGGCCGGCCGGCGAACGAAACGTCCGCCCCGCCGCCGCCCTCCACACCCTTCTTCGGCAGCCCGCGGCCCAAGGACGAGTGGCGCCGGCCCTTCGACGACGTGCGGCGCTTCGGTGACCTTCCCAAAGACGCCACGCAGCTCCTGCCGGCGCTGCAGCGCTTCCTGGAGCGGGCGGAGGGCGACAACTACGAGCTGATCCAACAGGTCAGTCGCCAGGCGGAGCGCGCGCTGACGGCGACGGAGAACCCGCTGAAGCTCGTGCAGGACGTGCTCGGCGGCGCGCTCGCGGAGCGCCTGCCGGCGACGGTGGACCCGTCCGCGCGCGCCTTGACGGAGAAGTTATTAAGGGACGTGGACGCCTACCCGGAGGCGGCCTTCCCACCGGGGCTCGTCCAGACGGTGGATCTGGTGGCCGAGCGGCCGTTTTTGGAGCGGGCGACGTTGTGCGCATCGCTCTCGTCGGCGGTCTACGCCAACGAGGACGCGAGAAGTGCCCTTCGAGGGTTAGACCGGGCCCACGTCGCGTCCGGTTGCACGCACGACGTGGCCTGGTCCGTCGTCGACGGCGTGCGCGACGGCAGGCTCGAGCGCCACGTCATTATAAGGGGCTTTGACGCCTCGGACGACACCGGTCCGCGGCGCGGAGTCCTGCTTCGCGGTGACGGCGTGGGAGCGATGCCGCGGCGCGTCGACGCCGTCGAGGCGAAAGAGACACGCGCAACACACGCAGGCGACAACGTCCTCCTCGTGAAGCGCGTGCTCTGCGCGCGGCCGGTGCCGATTCCGCTCGACCGGGCCGCGTTCCCGCGCGACTGGGACGCGGTCGAGGCCTTTGCCAGCGACGAGGCCGTGCCGGGCCTCGTCGCCCACGCGGGCTTTTTGTTCTTGGCCGAGGCGCTACTGGACGACCTAAGGCCGCACCTGGACGTGGCCCCATCGCACTCTTTGATATTCACGGGCCACTCGATTGGCGGTGCGCTCGCGGGCCTCTGCACGGTGCTCTGCCGGATCGATGATCGCCTCACCACGGACCCATCGGCCGTCGTCTTCGCGCCGCTGCCCTGCCTCCGGGCCGAAGAGGGCACGGTGCTCGCGACGCTTAACCTAGACGAGACCACAGTGAGAAGCTTCGTGCAGCCCTGGGACCCCTTGGTACGGTGGTTCACGGCCCACGACCCCTGCTACCCCCTCGTGGCGGACACCGTGGAAGGCGATATCTATACCTTGTTCGCGTCGGGGCCGCCGCGGGTGCTGCGGAACGTGGCGCGGGCCATTCTAGAAACGGCGGAGGACTGGCCCGAGGTGCGGGCCGTCTACCTGCAGGAGGCCAACCAAACCTTTGACCATCTGGGCGAAGCGCATCTATTGATGCCGGCGCAAGCGGCTCGCTACTTGGCGGACCGGCTCTTCGCGCTCGTCGTGGACGTGCCGGAGACCGTCTTATTAGTGCGGTGCGCCGCGGCGGATTTACCAGAAGCCTTGGACCACGCGTTTCAGTTGGAGGAGTTTTCGATTTCGCTGGCGCCGGCCGGGCTGCGGAGCTTCATCCACCACTTCCACCCCGCCTACTCGGCGCCGCTCGAGGAGCTCGTGGCGCCCAGCGGTGACTAGGCGTCCCTCCATCGAGCCGCAATGTATGTGTATAACTGTCTTTGTGCAAGTAAGAGATTGCAATAGGCCCGGGGTGGCAGGTCGGCTTACTCCTCGATGATTGTTTTAGAGAGACATGAGATAAATAAACGGGAGAACAACTAGACGGTGGGCAGGACCCGCGAGTACTTCGGCGACGTCGGCGGTAGACCCGGGGCGAGGGACGGTACCGGCTTCAACGGAGCCGCCACTAAGGACGAGACCGCGGTGTCGCGCGCGTCCGACGCATGCCCCTTCCTCCTAGCCAGGTCCAGCCACCGCCGGGCGGCGCGCCGGTCCGGCGCGCGCCCGACCAACCCACCGGCCAAGACATGAGCCATGTTGATGCACGCGTGCGCGTCGCCGGCGACGGCCGCGTGCTCGCACCAGGCCACGGCGGCCGTGTCGTCTTTATAAAACCTTCGATCGGCCGGGTGGTTTCTGAAGAAACCGGGTATAATAAGATGGGCCGTCAACGCACGCCTGACTTGGTGGCGCGGTCCACGGCCCGGCGGAAGACTCACTCCTTTAGCGCGGCCAAGACGATCCGGCCTTGGGGCGAATCGCTCAGCCGCTTGCCGCTCAAGGAAAAGCCTTGAGCGCGTTTTGCGGCAGTGCGCGTCCGCTGGGCCTCCATCTTGGCCGCATGCTGCGCGGTGGTGAGCTTCTTGTCCTTGCGCCCCTGGCCGCCGTGGCACTTCGAGTTATGGTGGCGGCGGCCCTTCGGCGCGGGCGGCATCCAGCCCTCCGGCTTGTTCTCGAACTTGCGCTTGTCGTCCTTCCTAACGGCCGCGTGGGACTTTGGCACGTGGTGCAACGACCGGCGCGGCTTGAAAAAGGGGTTCTTGTGCCGGCGCGGCGCGGGGTTCTTCTTGGACTCGTCCGGGCCGATGGCCTCGTCCATCACCTGGTCGAACTGGGCCTCGCCGTGGAAGTGGTTGACGAGGCAGGCTTCTCCATCGATCATCATCATTCTGGCCATCTTGTCAAGTTGTTGTTGTGGTTGTGCGTCTGTGCGGGAAGCCGCGTTCGTTGCGGCGGCGAGACGGCGTCACAGCGTAAGAACTCGGCGGATGTCGAGCGGCGGTGAGGCGTATCGAGGCTTTTGCGAGTGGTCTTCCTCCTGTTTCAGAAAAAAAAAACCGTGATCTGTTTTTAACGCTAACGCAGGGACAACGGACAACGGAGGTTTAGTTCACGCGCTATTGAGTCTTCAGTAAGGCGCAACTTGATCCTAGGCCCCTACTCAGAGCCCTAGGGCGTCCGGTCTAGCATGGCCTTTTCTCGACCCCGATGGTGTATGGGGGCAGTAGCAGACGTCGGCGTCAACCAATAACAACAAATTCTTACAAGTAAACTAGGCCTGCGCCATCTTGGCACAGGCCTTGGCGTGGGCCTTGGCGGCGCGGCGACGGGCAGCCATGCCCGGGACCTTGGCAAGGCCGAGGCGGTCGACGTAGCCGACGACGCGCCAATTGCACTTGTTGCAGGTCGGGAGGAGGCGGTGGAAGGCGACGAGCATCGTAGGGGGACCGCGCGCGCGCACCGCGGCTGCGCCGGCTCCGGCCGCGACGGGGAAGATGCCGCGCGCCAGGAGCATTTGAAAGCCGCCTGGGATCTCCGCGAGCTCGGTGTCCGTCATGTCCGAGTGCTCGAAGACCTGGCCGTTGCCCTTGTGCACACATCTGTCGCACTTGGTGCACTTCACGCAATCGAGAGGGCCGCCTCTACACCCGCAGTTCGGAAACGTGTAGTGGCGGTGGAACCAGGCGCGCGACTCCGAACCCGACAGCGGCTCCAGGCCCAACGCCGCCCGGTTCGTGTCCACGAAAACACACTCTTCAGCGCATCTCTCAGCGCTGCGGGGCTCTGCGACAGCTCGTCCATGCCAGTCTGCGTCAACCGCCTACCGTCGATCCGCGCCTCCCACGCGGCTAAGCGACGGCTGTTGTATAAATATGATCCAATCTCCGTGTGGCTCTTTTCGCGAAGCCGGACAACCTCGAACGTCTCCGCTAGCTTGTGGACCCAGGGATATTGTCTTTGCGAGTCGATGCGGGACAAAAAACTGACGCCCGGCGTGCTAATGCCCCACTTCTCAGCGATGTCCTCGGAATTAATCGAAAAAGTCTCCTCGCCCGTCACTTTGTTAAAGCCCCGCCAGCAGTCAACCTCGCGCTGCACGGTCGATGTGGCAGGCAGTGTGTCGTCCAAGTCCGGTACTACCACCGTAGGCGTCTCCACGAGGCCCGGCACGGCTTCCGCCCCGTCCGCGATGGCGGCTGCCGCCTCGAACGACCAGCCCTTCATTTCTAGGAGCATGGCAAAGACGATAAAGACCATGCTTCCACGCACTTCCGCGTCATAGTGACGGGTAGGAAGTCTTACCATAGAGTAGTCTACGAAAAGCTCTTCAAATGTCTTTTCCAACTCGGCTCCCCTGCCTCCAACTTTGACGACCACGTCCGGTGCGACCTTCTTCACGTCGAGGTAACTCGCATTCAGGAAGGGCGACACGTCCAAGGGGCACTCCCGCATGGTCTGCACTAAAGAGGACACCTCAAAACCTAAGTGGGCCCAGCCCACGAGCAAAGGCCGTCTCCCTGCGCTGTGCTCCTCGATGAAGGCCACCATTTCAGTCAACACCTTTGACGCGTCGCGCGCGCCCAATTTGGCGAATTCCGCCTCGTCGAGGCCGTGGTAGTCGTAAGCTTCGGACGCCACGCGCACGGTCGGCTTCAGGTACCCCGAGAAAGATGCGGAAGAACTTGCATCACCCGTAACTAATGAAACTTGGACCACGCGTGCGTAGCGCCAGTCCTCGTAGTTCGTCAATGCCGCCGTTATGAAGAACGTCTTGAAGCCCAACGTTGACGAGCCAATTTGATGGACGAGCTCGAAGGCGGACGCGTTGACCTCCGCCGGAGCTCCCGGGAAGTCGGTCATAGTTGGAATCGACGGCATTGCCGGGGTCATGTCGTCGTCACTCCCGTCGCTCTCCTGCATGGCGTGCCCCGCGGCAGCACCTTGGCCCGGGACGTGCGCCTCGCGCCCCGCGTCGACCGCGGCGCGGCGCTGCTGCACTAATGTCCGCTCCTCGCCGCGGCGGCGCTCCCAGTCGTTGAGCTGCTCCCGCAGGCGCGCGTCCTTCGCAGCCTCGTCCTCTATCTCAGCCAGGGTGGCACTCAAATCGGCAGTGCCTGCCAGACCGCGCCGCTCCAGTCGCTGCTCGACGGGTGTCTCAGGCATCGTTTATAGATTATTGTGCTCCTGTTGTTATGCTATTTGCGATTCGGGGAGCCCCGTGCTGCCCGGTTAGCGAGAGCTCGAGTGAGAGGCTTTTGAGTCCGGGTTTTTCGGAGAGCTTTGCGGCAACAGGGCCACAGATGTGCTGCCGCAGCATTCTCGCGCTCGCAACCGTCGCCTAAGTTCTCGCTTTCACGCGCATCAGTGCTGCCGGGCTGCTGTCGACGCGGCCGTCGCCTTCTGGGATGGACACCCAGCCCATCAAGCGCCGCCCACCGACCGTGCGCAAGGCACTGCCGGAGCCCGATCGCGTGAAGAGGTCACGCGAGAAGAAGAGAACCAGCCGCGAAACGACGTGGCCCGACGCGCACCCGAACGAGCTGAGAGAGAGCCCGCGCTACGCTCGCAACGAAGACGAGAACCTGGACTTGCCGGACGAGGGCGCGTCGTACCAAGGCAAGCCCAAGGTGCGGCCATTCCGGCGCGGCCTCCAGATTAGAGGGCTTCCGCCATCGTCCGACGGCTGGTCTCCGGAGCAGTACCTGGAGAAGCCGGCGGACTGCGGGAAGTCCTTCAAGGCTTTCTGCGAGACCTGGGCCAGCGAGCAGGACGCGGGCGCCCTCGTGGAGTGGCAGGCCGACTGCGTGTGGGGCTGGTGCCCCGGCGGGGCGCCGCCCGACTGGTGGCGCATTAAATTGCACCCCGACGACACGTACATGGTCCTCTGTTTGTGCTTTGTCTACAACTTCCGCTGCTACCAGCCCGGCCTCGGCCAGGACTTCGACGAGTTCCTGCGGGTGGCGCTCAAGCGCGACTCCGCGGCGGACGCGCTCAAGGCTGTGAGCGATAAGCTCCGGACCCTCTGCGAGAAGGACTGGAACAAGAAGAACGATAGGCCGGAGGAGTGCGCGTGGCCTGATTGCGGGAAGCCCTTAGCGCAGCTCGAGTCCCACGAGATCCACTTCTGCCATCAGGCCCTGACGCGGTTCGGCCTCGGTTATTATTGCAGACCGTGCAACATCGTGGGCCAGGCGCTCTTCGACGCCTGGGGCCCCAAGAAGGCCGGCGAGATCATCGAGAAGGCCGTCCTCCACACCTCGTTCAAGGGCGTCTTCATCACCATGCCATTGGCACCTGAGTCCTGAGGACTAGTGGCCCGTGGAACGAGAGAAAATTATATGTGATAATATGATATGATGTATAAGGCACACCTAATCGTAGGGACACCCACCAAGCGGCGAGCGTCCGGCGGAACGCCGCGATGGCACTGGATCGCCTTGGCGGGGTCGCGCGCGGTGTCGGCCTTTCCTAGGGTAGTGCTCCTCGATAGCGTTGTCTTTGTGACACATGAGATAAATAAACGGGAGTGGGAGACTAGATGGCGGGCAGGACCCGCGAGTCCTTCGGCGAAGTCGGCGGTAGCCCCGGGGCGAGGGACGGCACCGGCTTCACCGGCGCCGCCACTAAGGACGAGACCGCGGCGTCGCGCGCGTCCGACGAGTGCCCCTGCCGCCGGGCCAGGTCCAGCCACCGCCGGGCGGCGCGCCGGTCCGGGGAGCGCCCCACTAACCCACCGGCGAGCACATGCGCCATGTTCACGCACGCGTGGGCGTCGCCCGCCATAGCGGCCCTCTCGCACCACACGACGGCGGCCGTGTCGTCCTTTAGACAACCGCAGCCCCGCGCGTAGAGCACGGCGAGGTCGAACATGGCCCGCTGGACCCAACCCTGGGCGGCCGCGAGGTAGTGGCGCGCCGCGTCGTGGCCGTTCTGCGCGACCCCGATGCCACTGGCGTACATGATGCCGAGGTTGCACCGCGCCTTGGCGTGGTCCTGTTCGGCGGCCTGCGATGAAGAGCGTGAGATCTCTCGGGCGGTGACGTGAGTCTTCTCTCGACCGCGTCTACTGCGTCTTGCGGTGATGGCGCGCCGGTGGGCTAGAGCTATACTCGAGCCGGCAAGGTCACATGGCACCGACGCCATCGACGCGGGCCCTGCCGCAGTCGCGCGCGTCCCGGTCAAAGGCCTCAAGGACGCCGCGCGCACCTGCTCGAACCAGTGCCTTGCTTTCATGGAGTCCTTGGCCACGCCGCGGCCCTCGGCGAACCTAATTCCGAGGGAGAACTGGGCCTTGGCGGACCCTTTTCTGGCCGCCGCGTGGAACCACGAGGCTGCCTTGGACGCGTCTCGGGGTATCCCGCGGCCCTCGTCCAGCGAGATGGCGTAGGCGAACATGGCCTTGACGTGGCCGCCTATTGATGCGGCTTCATAGAGCTTGCAGGCTTTGACGTCGTTTCGAGAAACGCCGCGTCCCAGTTCATAGGCCAGCCCGAGCTTGTACTGGACCCGCAGCACGTGCTTGCCCTCGGTCCTTCTAACCAACAATAACTCCAAGCGCTTCACGTTGTCCGCGTGCGAGGCCCGGAGCGGCGCCCGACACGCGGGACAGTCGCCCCACCCTCTTTGCCTGAGCTCCAGGTCCGCGTCGGCGGCACACGCGCGCCGCGCTAGCGCCGGCTTGCACTCGCCGCAGAAAAAAGGTGCCGCAGCTCGAGCACATGCCGCAGGTCAGACCGCGGCCGGCGTCCTCGTAGTCGTCGGCGCGCGCGAGGCAGATCAGGCAGCGGTCGGGAAAAGGCTGGTGGTGCGTGGCCGCCGCGGCCGGCGGCGCGTGAAGGCTGGTGCTCCGCGACAGCGTGGCGTAGGCGACCACGGCGGGCGTGTGGGCGGCGTTTCCGACAGTCGGTGATCGGTTGCGTAATGCGTGCGCTACGTGTGGCGCCGCAGCGATGCTGGTGCTTTGTGTGAGTGTTAAACCGCATGCATGCGGTGTGTTGCATGCTTTTAACATGCTGGCGTGATCGATTTGGCTCGCATCGGGAGAGGAGAGGCCACTGCGTAGCAAAGTGGAGTTTTTTGGTCACAGCTCAACTTTTTTAAATCAAGCAAGCCTCTCTTTGCGCTACGTATGCTTCGGACGCCCGTAGAGCCAATGGGCCGAGCAGAGGCCGCTCCAATCGCGACCGCGGGCCGCGAACGGCCGCCGCGTGGTCACCGAGGTGCGGTTTGGAGATCCGGTGGCAGACTATATACGCGCGCGGGACGCCTCCGACGCGGAGGAAACTACGCCATGCGCCATCGCGAATAACTTGGGAAATACCTTACTCCTTCTTCGCCTTGCGCGACTTCAGGGAAAGGAAGATGGTCCAGACGAACGAGGCGCCGTTGACGAAGAGCGGAATGTACGCTAAAGGAACCAACGCAAAGCTGATGAAGTCCACGACGGGCCAGAAACTGAGACCCGCGACCTGCACCGCTAATAAATCGTTCTTGATCTTCGCCGGGAGGGTCTTCAAACCTTCCCCCTGCGCGCAGGCCGCGGCGAAGAACACGATGGTGACCAAAGGGCCGAAGAAGATCTGGCCCAGCATGGCCTTGGACAGTATTTCTTTGAGACCGTTCTTCGGAATTAAACGCGTGATCTGCGCGTACCACACGTGCGCGGCCGGCGCGAAGTAGAGGCCGCCGATGGCCGTCGTCGTCAGCAGGCGCGTGGCGTCCGGCGTCTTGACCCGTTCCAGCTTCTGGGCGCACGCGTCGCTCGCGCCGAAGATGACCGCCGACGTCGCGGCCTTCGTGGCCAGGGGGGCCTTGTCCATGCACTGAACGTACGTTCGAGCGACGGCGCCGAGCGCGCCCGGGACGCGTAATGCATTGGCGCTGCGCGCGGCGAGGAGGAGGGCGGCGAGCTTGCAGCGCATGGTCGTTGCGGTGTTGCGACGGCGGGCGGTTGCGGGGTGCGAGCGGTGCGCACGGCTGCAAGTTGGTCCGTGCTATCGCGCCTTGCAGTGTCGCGTCGACGGCGAGTGTGCGGCGTGGGGGAGCACTTGTGGTAGCAGTGCAAGTCTGATTGGCAGACTAGGCTATGCGTTCGCAGCGCTGCTGCAGCTGTTTATATGGTTGGTCTCGCAGCAATGCAGTCCCAGAGATACACGAGTACGGGTAACACGGACCGCTTCAGTGCGTGCTGTCGTGCCGCAGCAAAAGTGTCGAGATTAAGCAGGGCGCGGGTTTCGGGACTCGTACGCCCCCGCTATGGCTACGGGGAAGCTCGACGGGATGCCCGGCCACGCCCAAAGAAATCGTGCGGGTTTCGCAATTCACGCGACCGCACCAAGTCTCGCTTTAACGCACGCGCCGACCAGCCGCAGCATTCACAGCTGCTCGCCCGTTCTAGACATATTCGTCTAGACGCCCCCTGGCTCTCGCTCACCCACCGACCCCAAAAGCCTGCAAAGCAAGGATGCTCGCCCTGCGCTGCGCGCGCGCCCTGCGCCCGGCGGCCCGGCGCTTCTCCGACGCCGGTGGCGGCCTTTCGCTCTCGTTTGCAGCCCCGCATACGGTCTTTTACTTCGAGGCCGCCGTGCAGTCCGTGACGTTGCCCGGCGTGTCCGGCGTTTACGGCGTGACCGCCGGCCACTCGCCCTTAGCCGAGCAGCTGCAGCCGGGCGTCGTCGCGATCACGCACAAGGCCGGGGAGGACCCCGAGAAGTTCTTCGTGTCCGGCGGCTTCGCGTTCACCGATAACGAAAAAACCGAGGTCTCCGCCTTAGAAGCCGTGAAATTGGAGGACATCGACGAGGCCAAGGTCCGCAGCGAGTACGCGGCGGCCGCCAAGGACGAGTCCGCGGAAGGGAAAGCGGCGGCGGACGCGGCCAAGGCCATGGCGGCCGCGATCGGCGTGACGCTCTAGTTAGGTTCAAGTTGCTGCTTAAGAGTGGTAGCATACTATGCCTCGCATGTTATGCGCGCGCCGTAGTCGTAGTCCCCGGCCGCGGGGGGCTCGAGATATCCGCCGCGATGGCGTGGTGGAGACGCCGCGCGCCATCGCCGCGACTTCTCCTGCTTCGCGGCCCGGCGATGGCGTGGCCAATGGGGACTTAGGTGGAGACCGCCACCCAGGAGGCGCCGGACGTCGCGCACGTAGACGTCGCACGCCATCGCTGCGACTAGGGGACAAGGTTATGGAGACGCCGCGCGCGATCTAGGGTCGTTCACACAGGAGGCAGCTTAGGCAGGTGCCGGAGGGGCCAGGGGGTTCACCCCGCGTCGGTCCAGGCGCAGGTCGGGGCGTCGGCGCAGGCGTAGGTCCAGACGTCGACGGGCTCGAGATGCACGGTGGCGTCGTCGAACTCGTCGAGGCTCGCCTCGAGGCGGGCGAGGCACCTGTGCGTGCATATCAACCCGTGAGTCGCGTTCCAGTGCGCGGCGACGACGTTCTAGGCAGACTTCGCTTCGATGGCGTGGAGGCGGCGTGTAGAAGCTAGATCCGGCGTCGTCGAGATCACTTCTAGCCCACCACCACGCCATCGCCGCGGCGCTCGCAAGTCGAAGGGAAGGACGCCGCCGCGGCACGGCTCGCAGACGCGGCCCGACGACCACGCCTCGTGCACGAGGCCCATCTCGACGAAGGCCTCCTGGCCGCGCGCCGTGACGAGCGCGTCGCGGAGCCGCGGTGCCTGCGTGAGTTTAGCGTGTACGCCATCGACGCGACGGCGTGTCCAGTCGTCTAGCTCGATGGCGTCGAGGCGTAAAATTGCGACGCGGCGCAGACGATGGCCCGGAGCTGGCCGCGGCGCGACTGGACGTGGCACTTATCGCAGACGAGGGCCGCACAGCCGCGCTTGCCCCGGCAGCGGTCCGAGAGGGACGCCGTGTGCACGTCGTCGCCGCACTCGTCGCAGCGGCGGAGCGCGGGCGCGAGGCCGTAGCGCATCCAGCCCGGCGGCACGGCCTTCTTGGCCAGCGGCGGCAGCGTGAGTTGGGGGATGTCGTTCAACGGCAGCTTGCGCTTGGGTTGCGCGCCCGGCGGCGTGACGGCCGGCACGAGCGGGCGGTCCTTGCGGCGCTCGGGGGCGCCGAACATGGCCGTGAGCTGGGTCTGGCCGTCGAGCATCTCTGACGTGACTTTTATAGACTCGGCGTGCGTCGA
>Ga0302122_10002219_pt1 | contig 12178 bp, 10 predicted proteins | sample CB21_SCM_MG_FD_203115 | JGI IMG/M metagenome (GOLD analysis project Ga0302122, IMG submission 203115) | Marine microbial communities from Western Arctic Ocean, Canada - CB21_SCM | ecosystem: Environmental > Aquatic > Marine > Oceanic | place: Canada: Western Arctic Ocean | collected 2017-09-28
GCGGCCGGTCTCGTGGCGACCGGCGCGTTCGAGATCGTCGTGGGTGAAGATATCATCTTCTCCAAGCTCGAGACGGGGCGCCTGCCGAACGCCAGGGACGTCATCGACGGCTTGAAGGCCGTTGGTCTGACCACCACGCGCGAGGCCAAGTACCTCGGCACGACCCAAGAGCTCTAGAGCGGCGGCGCGCGCGGCTAGCCCTGGCGGCCCGAGGACGGCCCTCCACGGACACGATGACGCGGCCCGGTCCCACCCATGGACCGGGCCGCCGAACTCCGCGTTGGGACCCGTCGTCGCGGTCGCCGGGGCGCGTCGCGCGCCCATTGCCCTTCCCCTGCCGGGTGCCGCTGTACCCGGCACCCCTGGCGCTGCAGTGCTAGGACACCCCTCCTTGTAATTATTCCACATACAGACTATCCTTTGTGACCGAGGGTTCGGTGACGGGCCGCCCGGGCGGCGTGTATAAACAAGATTAGCCGCCCTCGAACCTGTTGCCGGGCGTGAGGTCGATGCTCTCGTCCCCCTCGCGCCGGGCCATGCGCCCGAAGCCGGGCGGCAGGTCGCCGCTGATGTGCGGGGCGCAGATGGGCGGCCGCTGCTGTAAATCGCAGGAAGACCCGGGGCAGTCCAGGTCGCTCCCGCAGTAGGGCGCCCGCGTGTACTCCACATCTATTGTCGTGGGCCAGTGCGTCTCCGTGCCATAGTACTCCCGCGGCGCCGGGTCCGTCAAGCAGTTGTAGTAGGCTTCATCCCCATACCGGCCCTCTTCAATGGTGCAGAACTCCATTTTCAGATACGAGGCGTTGTGGGCGATCGCTATCGCGGTAAACGTCTCGGGCGGGATCCAGTAGGGGCACAGGTGGAAGTCTCTTTCCTGACATCGTTCGGACACGACCATCCCAAACCTATTCAGTGATCTTTCGTTGAGCCGTCGGAAACAAACGGAGAATCGCAACGCATTGCCTCCAAAATTGTTCACCGGCAACACGTGCGCGTCCGCGGGGATCTCGCCCTCGCCTCTATTCACACAATTGGAACCGCACACACTTGAGTCGCAGTCGCCCCACCTGTCCATCTCCTCAACGCACTGCGTCATCAGGATGGAGGCGCAGCCCGCCTTGCGCGAACAGACCCCGTAGTACTCGTCGGCGCAGGTGCACATGTGTTCTCCATAACCCTCGCCGGCGGGGGCATCTCGACTACACCTCTCGTAGGTCGCCTTGCAGACCTGGAGCTCCCGCTTCCGGCAGTGCCGCGAGAACCACTCGTCGCCCGTGACGTCCCAGACGCCGGGCGTGCCGCCCGGGATCGGGAAGGGGTACGAGTAAGCGTGGTGGAGCAGGGCCGCGAGCGCGAACAGGCGCATGGTGGGGATGTGCGGTGAGGGTGGTGGCTCACTGCCCGCGGCTCTTCGTGCGAGGCTGCCCGGCTCGTGGGGAGGCGGCCAACGCGCTCTGAAAAGCTCGGGTTTTTCTTTGACGGGTTTTTGTCCCATCGGCCGCCGGACGGCTCCAATATAAGACAAATTACCTTTAGATCCCGAGAACCTCGTAGTCGTGGATGAAGCAGTAGGCGAAGAACAGCAGGTAGCCGGAGATGTAGACCAGGCCCGAGAGGCGCGTCTGCACGTAGCGCTGCGTGACGCAACTGACGACCGTGAAGACGAAGGCGCCCGCGATGATGCCCGAGCCCAGGACCGACGTCTGCACGATAATAGGTTTCCCGGTGATCGCCGTCGAGATGGCCCAGGGCAGGCCCAGGGCAAACAATACGTCAAAAATGTTCGAGCCGAAGACGGTCGCCACGGCCATGGTCCCCTCGCCCCGCCGGGCCACGTCGAAACTCACGAGAGCGTCCGGGAGCGACGTGCCGATGGCCCCGACCGTCAAGCCCACCACCGCGGGACTCAACCCGATCAAGCACGAGCACTTCTCCAGCCACTCCATCATCAGGAACACGATCACTGTGAGCCAGAGTAATGACGCCAGGAACAAGAGGACGAACCGGTCCCTCGTCAACAGCGGCCCGAGCGTCCTCGACACGGGCGGGGCCCACGTGTGCTCCACGAAATGGACACTTCGAACAATACATGCGTAGCAGCGGGACCGTGTTCGCGGCGCCAGCGCCCCGCCTTCAATACCACCGACGGCGCCGTCTCCAACGGCTTTCTTGGGCGACTTCGTCGGCGGCTCGTCGCGCAGGTCCACGTCTTCGAGGTCGGCCTTGGTCTCCGGGAGCTCCACTTCCTCCTCGACGGGCTTCATCTCCCAGGGCATCGTGACTGAACTCGAGTAGCCGAGCTCCACGATAACCGGTTTCTCCGTTCCTAATGATGCCGGGAGGATGGTCTTTTCTATCCTTGTCCAGACGGCGCACAGGAAGACGTACACGATGTAGAGGAGGAGCATGGTCCAGGCCTCCGCGGTGTCAACTTGGCCGTCCCGGAACACGAGGACGAGGACGACGATGGTCAGCGCGTAGTAGCCCACGTCCCGGATGAGCGCGCGCGGGTCCAGGGTCATGCGCTGGCCCGGAGATGCTAAAATGGCCCCGCCCACAATGACCAGCTGGTTGAAGACGGCGCTTCCCACGACCGTGCCCGTGCCCACATCGTTCGTGTCCGCGACGAAGGTCGCAATGAGCTCAGCGATCAACTCCGGCGCCGAGCTCCCGCCGGCCATGAAGGTCGCACCGGCCACGGCGGGCGGCAGGTCCCACACGGCCACCATGCGTTGTATAGCGACGGCGAAGTAGCGCTCCGCGACGTGCGCGATGCCCGCGAAGCACCAGAGCACGCCCACGAAGTACAAAGGGATGGCCCCCGGCGACTTGAGACCCGCGGGGTCCGCCCAGCTCCGCTTGCAGGCCGTCCTGGACTCGCCCCGGCGCACGCGATGGTCCAGCTCCTCCTTATCTTGCTCCGTCTCGTCGTCGTCGACCGCCAGACGGCGGCCGCGCAGGTGTGGCGCTGCTGCCGTCGACGAGCTCGCGTGTGGCGATCCGCGCGAAGCGTGTTCCGGCGCGGTCGCCGATGATCCCGCAGGCAAAGTATTTTGCAGTGGTGCGACCGCCGGCGATCCATGCGATGGCGCCGCGGCGATGATGAACAGCCGGAGGAGGGTGTTCATAGTTTGCATCTGTGCTGCCGCCGGACGCAGCCCAACGATGCGTGAACACAAGCAGGCACGCAGTCGGGGCTGCCCGAGTGCTGCCGAGCTTTGCGACGCGGGCAACACACGAGATGCCGCGAGTTTGCGTTGCCTCACGTGCAGCCTTGCCTAAAAATGCTAAATAAAAGCAAACCTCCACCGAGCAGACGACAAATCCAACAGGACGCACGAGTCACAACAAAACCTTAGGACTGCGCGCGCGGCGTCTCTTCCGAAAGCAGGGCCTCGGCCTCGTCCGCCGCGCGGCGCCCGGCCTCGAGCGCCCCGCACATGGAGCCCTGGTACTCGACCGACGCGTGCTCGCCCGCGAAGAAGACCCGCTCCGCGTGGGGCCGGGACGCGTCGGAGACGTCCGTGGCGCGGGCGCCCACCTTCCAGAAGCTATAGGCGCCGCGCGCCAGGGGGTCGGCCTGCCACGCAGTCGCGTCCGTGGCGGTCGGCGGGCCCGGGTACCGCGCGCCGAACGCGACCCCGAGCCGCGTCAGGATCGCCGCGAGCCCGCGCGACGGGTCCGCGTCGAACGCGTCGGCGTCGCTGCCCGCGAGGCACGCCTCGAGCACGAAACCGTCGGGGGACGACACGTCCTCGCACACGACCGTGCCCATGTGGCTCTGGCCCGCGTCCACGCAGATGATGAAGGGCCGGCCGTCCTCCGAGCGCCACCAGGGCGCCGGCCACGTGAGCCAGACCTTCGTGTAGCGCGCGACGCCGAGCCGGGCCACGCACGCACGCCGTTCGTCGTGTAATGGCGGCGCGAAGGTCACTACCGACGCTTGGAGCACGCCGAGCGGCAGCGTGCAGACGCACGCCGCCGCATGAACGCGCCGCCCGTCCCGCGCGCGCACCTCGACGCCCCCGTCAACGACCGAAATCGCCGACGCCTCGAAGGCGAGCAGCACCTCGACGTCCTCGAGCAACGGCGCGAGGACGGCGGCCATGCCGCCCGCCACGTGGCTGTGCGCGCCGGCTGCGCGGGGTGTTTCGCTTCGACTAATCGTTACGACATCGCGTCGACGGCGTACCAGACGCTCTCCGAAACCGTGACCATGACGCCATCGCCGCGACAAGTCGAAGGGCCGGACGCCGCGTACATACCGTGGTCCCCCCACCGGTCGCCGCAGAGGCCCGTGGCCCCCGCGAACTCGCGCAGCTGGAGCTCGTCGGCGTGCGCGCCCATCCAGAGGCCGGCGAGCGACGCGTGCATCCGCACCAGGGGGTCCATCATGGGTGACTGCTTCCGCAACGCGGGGCCCAGCGCGGTCTGGGCGTCTTCCTCGTCCACTTCTATAGTCGCGGTCCGCAACGCGGCGCCGTACATGTGCTGCCGGGTCAAAAGGTGCGTATCGTCCACGCGCCTGCCCCCGAACCACACCGCCGCGACGCCACTTAAGATGTCGGGCGCCGTCCAGGGGTTCCCTCGCGCGGACACGGGCTCCAATGCACACTTCGCCTCCGTCGCTAATAATGCGAGCGGCGACTCCACGACGCCGTGCACCCAGGCCGCGCCGCGGTCTCGCCCGTGTATGGTGCAGACGCGGCCGCCGACGCGATCCCGCGCTTCCACCACCAACACGGACCGGCCTCGCGCGCGCAGGTCCTTCGCCGCCCGCAGCCCGCTGGCGCCGGCGCCCACGATGACCACGTCCACGACTCTCGGTGGCGACGTCTGCTGGCGCAGCGCCTCCTTGATGCGCGGTGGGGTCGGCACCGCGCGCATCGGTGGCAGGTCGTCGTCCGTCGACGAGTCATCTTGCGTTGGTGTTGCGGGTGCAGCGGCTACGCTGGCCCAGGAGGACATGCTGCCGCACGGCTGCTGCCCGTCTCTTGCAGTGCAGCAATACTGCGCGGTTCCTGAAGAACTAGCGTTAATCAATGGTAAAATCTCGAGGTGCTGCCCTAAAACCCGTACGCGTTCTTTTTAGCGTGCGGGTTTTACGTTCATGCGGGTTTTACGTTTCACTGCTCCGCACCAAACTGGTCACACAGCATGGCTTCGCACAGCTCATTTGCAGACGACGCAGCGCTGCTGGCGTGGGCCACCGAGGCGCTGGCCAAAGCGACGGGCGTGCGCGGCGAGGCGGACATCGCACGCCACCTGCTCGCGCAGACGACCATGGAGGCGGTGGATCGCGCGGCGACGGATTTGCTGGGCGCGTCGCCGGCGGTCGCGGCGTTCGCGCGCGAGCTGGCGGCGAAGAAGGGACTCGTCGCGGCGTCGCAGCGCGAACGACGACGGCGCCGCGAGGTCAAGGGCGGCGCGAAGGTCGAGCGAGCGCCGCTGAACTGTCTCCGCTGCGGGTTCGTGAACGCGGTCACCGTCGCGGCGCGCGAGACGCCGGCGCCGCCCGACGCGGCCTACGACGACATTGCGGCGCGCTTGAACGCGCGCCGCGACGAGTGGCCGGCGTGCGGCTTCTGCGGCGCCGCGCTCGCGGAGCAGGTGGACCCGGCGCCGTCGCCGGAGGCCGAGGCCCTCGCGCGGCGGCTCGCGAATTACGACCGCGAGAGCGCCCGGCGGACGTCCGTCGTCGACGACCAGCAGGACTGGTACGAGGTCGCGGCGTCGCCCTTCTCCACCGCCGACGAGGCCGCCGCGGCGTGGAACAAGGAGGAGGCGCGGCGCGAGGCCGCGGCGAAGCGCGCCTTCACCATCGACATAGCCGCGGGGGAGGTGCACGAGGTTTGATGGCAACGTGTAAGTACTGTTCTGTGGCTCTACGGGTTTTGTGTCCGCGGGTTTTTGCCGATTCAACAGCTGCTTTTTGGGGCGTTGCGCCACGAGATTACTTGGGACGCGTTCTCGGGCCATAGTCGTGCTAAGCTCGTCGGCGGCGTAACTCCTGCGACGATTCATAGCCGCTTGCCTGTCTGTGAGAACCCACAAGTGGCCTTCTTGTCTGTGCTCAGTGAGCGACTTACAAGTGGACTGCGATGGCTGACACATTCAGGATAACAACCGACCCGCAGCGCGGCCGCTGCGCCATCGCGACCACGGCGCTGCGCCCCGGCGACCTCATCCTTGCGGCGCCGACGCTCGCCTTCGCGGTCAACGACGCGTTGGTCTGCGAGCGCTGCGCCGTGTCCGGCTGCGCGACGACGAAAATCACGTGCGAGGCGTGCGAAGACGAGGAGCACTACTGCGACGGCGTCGAGGCCACCGGCGAGACGCGGCTGGCGCGCCTCGTTGTGGCGGCGCGAGCCAGCGACCGCGAGGGTCTTGCGGAGCTCGTGTCGCACCTAGATGATGTCGACGAGGAGACGCTCAACTTCGCGGCGTACTCTGCGGCGCTCGCCCGGCGGTGGTGGCCCATGAGCGCCAAATGCTCGCAGGAGCGCGCGCTCGAGGACGTGCTGCGGTGCCACTGCAACGCGTTCGCCGTCCTGCTGCCGACGCCGGCCCTGTCCCAACGGGAGCGTCAGGCCGCGCGGGCGCGCCACGGCCTCGCGCTGGAGATCGGGCTCGCGGTCGCGCCGGCCGCGGCGGTGTTCAACCACAGCTGCGCCGCCAACGCGTTCGCGCGCGTGCGGTTGCGGCCGGGCCGGCACCCGTGCGTCGAGGTGCGCGCGATCCGGCCCATCGCCGGTGACGAGGAGATCTGCATCTCCTATTGTGATGGCGTAGGAGACGTGACGGCGCGGCGGAAAGTCCTGCGCGACTCGTTCTTCTTCGACTGTGCTTGCGAACGGTGCGTCGCCGAGGAGGCCGCGCCGACGCTGTCCTTTGTTATTGAGGGCGACGCGGCGGCGAAGGCGACCGCTTTAGAAGCTTCCGCCGATCCAACAGCAAGGCTCGTCTACGCGCCGCTCGCGCGATGTCTGGAGAGCGAGGCCGCGGGCGCGCCGCTGACGCCGCACGTGGGCGGGCTCGTCGTCGCGCACCTCTCGGCCGCCTTCGGCCCGGCCTTCTCCGGGGAGTGGGGCAACCGGGCCATCTACCCACAATAACTTTTTTAGTCAGCCTATGGCCACTGGATCGTCGTCGCGCGCGCGGCGGCGAGCGCGACGCACCGGTCCAGCGCCGCCGCGGGCATGGCGCCACTGACACAGACCTTGAGCAGCTGCGCGGCCGCCGCCGGTTCATTAACGTCCGTGCCCCTGGCGATATCGACGCCGACGACGACGGTGACCCGCGCGCACCCGTTCGCCTCGTCGACCGACGGGTCCGCCAGCACGTCGCCCCCTTCAGTCACGGCACAGGTCAAGGCGGACGCGTGCAGGCGGAGCGGCGTGTGCTTTAGAAGAGCGATGGCCGCGGACGCCGCCATGACGACGCAGTCCTCGATGGCGCCGTCGTCCGCCTCGCACACTACAATAACCTCGACCATCCTCGCCAACCCGTCGTCCAGGATCCCCCTATCTAAAGCTGTCCCGTGCGCCCAGCAGTCCTCCAACAGCGTCGTGAGGCGGCGGCACCACCGGTCGTCCGGTTCTAAGGACCCGCGCCGCACCTCTATCATTAAACGCGGCCCGTCCTGCGCCGGCGCCCCGATGCGCGCGCGGGCGCACGCGCGCGACGCGCCGATGGTGGCACTGGTCGTGTCGTCATTTGTGGTGACGTGACACGCCCGCCAGCCGTCGAGGCCGCGGCCGTCGCGGCGCTTCTTGGTCGCAATCGCGTCCTTTGTCGCCGTCTTCGGGTCGAGCCGCTCCCGGAGGCCCGGGACGGACGATATATCGAAGGCGCAGCGGGCGATGGCCTCGTTCTCGGCCGGCGCGAGGGCTGCGGCCATAGCTTTGTTTTGGGCGGCGTCGTGCAGCGGGCTGCAGGCGATGATGGCGCGCAGCGCGTCGGCTGTGTAATGTGTGCTTGTTTTTTGCTGTACTTGAAGCAGCGGTTGCTGGCGTCCCCTGAGCAATACAGATGTACCGCACGGCGGTCGTCTACGATCTGTGCGGCACTGATGCCTAAAGTGGCTTAAGCGCGGGTTTTTGTACGGGTTTTTGAAAACACGTCAACTCGACTCGCCTGGGTCCGCGCTAGAGTAGTACACGCTCATAGGAGTACTCCGGGCGCTCTTACCGTACGGCTCGACCACGGTTTCGTCTGTGCACATTTTGCTTGCTTGCATCGATCACCAACTCAGTAACAGTCTCAGTTCAGTGGTGACTTGTAAGTTGTATGTCACAGTAAGTTAGGAGAGGGTTTTCAGGAAGCATGTCCGATGACACCAAGCGGGCGAATACGGAGAGTGCTGACAGTGCCGCCGCATCGCCGCGCCTGCGCAACGCGGCCAGCACCGGGCCCGGCGACCACTGCGCGTCGCTAGAGTCCACGGAGTCGTCGGTGCGAGCCTACGACGAGGACGAGATCGCGCACACGGTCCCGTGTTCGTGCTGCGCCTGGTCGCGGCACCGCGTCCGCCTGTGCCTCTGCGGGTGCGCGAGATCGGCCACCGTCCTCGTCGTCCGCCTCCTGCTCGACTGGCATGCGGGCACGACCTGCGTGATTCACTCGTTTATCATTTACTTCGACATGATGCTCATCCATCTCTTCACGAGCTCGCCGTGGCTCTCGGCGAGCGGCGAAGTCGTCACTTACTTGGCGGTGATCGCGTTCTACTGCACGAAGCACCTGATCTTCGAGTTACTCGAGACGGTATGCATCGCGGCCCTGTGCTCCGTGCATCTCATCCGTTCGAGGAACAAGCACGCGGACCGCGAGCGCGCACTGCAAGAGGAACTCGCGGCGCTCAAGCAGTCGCGCCGGTCCGCGCGGGCGCTGCCCGACCTCGAAGGCGGCGGTCCGCACGACGCGACGAAGAGCAGACTGAGTATCGAGCCGCCGACGCCGCCCTACTCTCTCGCGCCGAAGAGGGAGCGGCGTCGATGGCGTGAGGACTTCTATGATCACTTCTTGGACGGGGCGGCGGGCGTGATGTACACGTCGATCCTCGGGCTGATCTTGGACGACTTGATTCAACTTCACACTAATTATTACAAATAACTCGTTTTGTTGCATCTCGAGGGCCAAGACGGGTTTTTTGAGAGGTCGATTTTGCATTAGCTGTATAACCATCGCTGTGCCTTCTCGCTGCTAGGAACACATCAATAAGGATGGCAGCGATGGACACCACCGACGACGCCGAGCTCGCGATGCTCGGCGACGACGAGCAGGACGAGCAAATGCTGCGCACCTTCCTCGACTCATTACCGCGGGACGCCACCAAGCGCGACGCCGCCGTCGCAACATTTCTAGCGGAGACCTGCACGCCGGCGAAACTGCTGCTCCGCGCGGCGCTCTGGGCCGTCGACGGGCCGCGCTGCGCCCGCGACACCCTGAGAGCCGTCGCCGCGACCAAAAGCGGCGCGCAGCTGATCAGCAAGGAGCACTCCCTGCTCTTCCGGGGCTTCGCGCACGGCGCGCCTGCTATTAGGAAGGAGACGTGTGGCACCGTGCAGGCCGTGGCGACGGCGGGAGCGAGCGCGCCCTTTTGTGCGGCGGCGGCGCCCTTCATCGGCAAGGCGGCGGTCGACGACGACGCCAGTGTCTCCGAGGCCGCGGCGAACGCCGCGCGGGCCGTGGCACGGGCGGGCTTGATCACGGAGGCGATCGCGGCGGTCGACGAGGCCACGCGAGAAGCGCGCGGGGGCATGGAGCTCGTGCGGGCGGGCGACATGGCGTGCGGCGTGGCGGTGGCGTGCGGCGACGCCGCGTGGGACCGGCGCCTCATCGCGTCGACGTGTCGCCTCGCGTGCATCGGCGTCGCCGCGGATCCCCTGTCGCGTTTGGCCACCCTCGAGATCCTGCAGGGCCTGAGCCGCTCGGCGCGGGCCGTGCGGCTCCTCTGCGCCGTGACGCCTGGACTGCTCACGGACGGCGCCGATGCCTCTTCATGTCTCTCAAAGCTCATCGAGGTGGCGACCGAGGACGACGGCTACGGCTGCGCCGCGGCCGCCCTGCGCGTGGCGTCGCACGTGCTCGCGGCCGCCGAGCCGAATTCGTTCGCGGCCGCGGCGGGCGAGGGCTGCGTGTCGCGTTTCCTGGACCTGGCCTTCGCGCGCTTAAATGAGGGCGAGGCGGAGGACTTCGTCTGTGCGTGTGTGGCGTTAGGAAGTTGGCTGGAGAGCGGCGGAAATGATGCCGCGGACGCCGTGCTTAATAACGCTGAATTAGTAGACGCCTGGCTCGCAAAAGCGCCAGGACCGAAGCGCTGCGCCGCGGCACGATTGAAATCGATAACACAAGCATTAACGGGGACCGGCGCGCGCGTCTGGGCCGAGGTCGCCAAACGGGGCGCGGACGCCCTTTTAGCGAAGGACCTGCGCGACGGCGACGACGACGTGCGCTTCGCCGCCTGGGGCTGCGCGGCCGCGGCCGTGCGCGCGTCGCCGGACGCGATCGTGGGGCTCCTGAACCACCCGGGCGTCTACGAGTTCCTCGTGTCGGGGCCCCCGCCGGACGACGCGAGCGCGGCGAAGCGCATCAAGCACGATCTTGTAACTGCGGTCGCGGAGCAGGCGACGGGCATGGACGACAACGCTCTGCGGGCATTGCAAGCGGCCGCGGCCGCGGGGCCGTTCCGGGGGGCCCCCGAGGCCGCGGTGCCGCAGGTGGCGCTTATGAATGCATAGATAGATGGTGCATAATCATGCTCGTGTGTGCCATTCAAGTTTTTTAATTCCCGCGCAGCCTAAGTTCTCCGATCAACGTGCTGCTACTAAGTACGTCAACCGGGCCCCACGCCATCGCCGCGACTATCGAACACAGACTAAACTTACACTGGGAGCCCCGCCTAGGGCGGCGGCGGCGCTTTGTGGGGAATGGTGGGCGTCCCGACTTGGTGCGCGGCCGCGTTCGCGTCGCAGAAGCCGCTGGGCCACGCGCCGCCGGTCTGGCCGGCGGGCGTGACGACGTTTGGCGCCGCCGGCGCCCGCGCGTCCTCGGCCATCGGGGAAAACTCGATGGCAATCGTGCGCTCCTTGATGCCGACCGCGATGACCTCCAGGCACGTCATGTCGATGGTGTCCCTCACGAAAGCGGCCGACTGGCGCAGGCTGAGCAGCGCGGGCGCGCGGCTCGGGTCCGACGGGCGGTTCGACGACGTAGAGGCGCGCAACGACGTCGACGAGGAAGAGGAGTCGTCGGAGACCATCGCCAGCGCTTCTTCGGGTGTCACCACGGCGAATTCGCCCGAGTCGAGCCGCGAACGGACTTTATCGATGTTCGATGACAACGAAATCGCGCGTTGCGTGAGCAGGACGGCGCGTCGTCGGTTCAACTCGATTTGTTGGGCGTCGGAGAACATCGTGCTGTCGAGTCCGACCTGACCTTTTCTTTTTATAAAATCGGCGTCCAGCGGCGCCGCCGGCCGCAATTTGTTGACTGGGCTGACGCGTGGGTCCGGTTTGATCTCACGTAACGTGCGTAAAGTAGAAGCGGCCGTCGTACGCCTGTCGAATTGCCCGATGTATGGCTCACGTTTATTCTACGCGCGGGTTTTATTTCGAATTTTGGAGAGTCTGGCCAGGGACTCAAAGCGGCTCCTTGAGACCGAGGAGGGGGTTACAGAGGCAGGGCAGCGGGTGCGGCGGTTCTTGGCTTGGTGGACCGCGGCCGCCGGCGGTGCGCGGCCCGCAGGGGCTAGTATGCGGGCCCGCGGGCCCCGTCGGGCATGGTCAAGGGCACCTGGTACGAGGACGAGCACGACAAGTTCGTGTCCGGGTTGGCCATGTATGGTCGGAACTTGGCGAAGGTCCAGGTCCTGGTCGGGTCCAGGACGTTACCCCAGGTCCACTCCCACGCCCAGAAGTACTTCCTCAAGCAGAAGGACCTGGCCCAGGCGCCCATGCGCGAAAAGCTGATCAAGTGGAAGCTCTCGGGGTGCACGATCGCCGTCACGCCTGTCATGGTGATCGACACGCGACTGGAGGTGGCCCGGGAGCTGGAGTTTCCAGCGCCCGCGCCCGCGCCGTCCGACGCGCTCGACCAGTTCGCCGGCGCGCCGCCGACGCCCGCCGCGCCGACGCCCGCCGCGCCGACGCCCGCGCCGACGCCCGCCGCGCAGCCG
>Ga0302122_10002220_pt1 | contig 12177 bp, 10 predicted proteins | sample CB21_SCM_MG_FD_203115 | JGI IMG/M metagenome (GOLD analysis project Ga0302122, IMG submission 203115) | Marine microbial communities from Western Arctic Ocean, Canada - CB21_SCM | ecosystem: Environmental > Aquatic > Marine > Oceanic | place: Canada: Western Arctic Ocean | collected 2017-09-28
GCAAGTTGGTCAGTAAGTGCTCCGGAGCCGGGGCCTATTTCAACGATATGGTCGGTCTCTTGTGGTCCGATGGTATGGATTATTCGATCGATTACTTTCTGGTCCTGAAGAAAATTTTGGCCAAACCGTTTCCGAGCGCGATGTTGGCTGCCATCATCCAAAGAAATTCTATTTGAATTACTTTTCATCGTGGGCCCCAATGTTTGGACATTTCCAGCGCAGTGGCAATCGCGTTATACATGCTGCCGGTATTTACCTTACCGGAGCCGGCCAGGTCTAAAGCAGTTCCATGATCAACAGAGGTCCGAATAATTGGTAGCCCTAGAGTGATATTGCTGGAATTGCCAAATCCTTTATATTTTAGAACCGGCAAGCCCTGATCATGAAACATTGATAATACAGCATCTGCGTCGGCTAAATATTTCTCGGTAAACAAAGTATCAGCGGGAAGCGGACCCACGACATTTATTCCTTCCAGACGTTTCTCTGCGAGCACAGGCTCGATGATTTCAATTTCTTCTCGCCCTAGATAGCCGTTTTCACCGGCATGAGGGTTTAGTCCACAGACTAATATTTTTGGATTGCTTAAACCAAATTTCTGCCGCAGATCCGTACTCAGAATTGTAATGATGTCACCTAATAACTCTTTGCTTATCGCTCCCGAAACCTCTGCTAGAGGAAGGTGTGTGGTAACTAAGGCAACTCGTAATCCCTCAGTTGCCAGCATCATTACTGTGAGACTTTCATGAAAATGTTCAGCTAGAAATTCTGTGTGCCCAGTAAATTCTATCCCTGCATCATTGATTACACTTTTTTGCACCGGTCCAGTTACTAAAGCACTAAATTCACCTACCAGTACTTTATCTGCGGCATGTCGCAAGGTATCCAATACGTAATCAGCATTCTTAACATTAAGAGAGCCCGGAATAACCGGAGTACGGAGAGTCACAGGATCGATAGAAAGCTCGCTGACAGAAGTTGGGCTCGCTTCTTTCAATCTATCAAATGGTTTGAGTTTTAGAGGAAGGCGCAGCTGGAGAGCCCTCTCCATTAGCAGGGAAGGGTCTGCTATAACAACTAATTCACAGTTTGCCGGAGGACGTTGGGCGATTTCTATACAGAGGTCGGGTCCAATGCCGGCAGGTTCTCCAGGTGTGATAGCTATTCGATTGGTCACGGAAGCCCATTATTCGACAAATTCGACGAATGCTTCTTCTCGAATTTCGATTATCCAGTTTTGGAGTTCTAGATCAAACTTACGTTCACGCAATGCGTTTTCAGCTTGCTGTCGTGAGTATTCTTGACTGAGATCGGTTACTCGACGGTCAATTACTTCAGCGATATGCCAGCCAGTGGATGACTCAAAGGGTTCGCTTAGCACGCCGACTTCAAGCTGATCGATGACAACTTCCATTTCTTCAGGCATGCCACCTTTGTTGATGTAACCTAGGTCACCACCTGCAACAACTGAACTGAAGTCCTCAGAGTTTTGCCGCGCAAGTGGAGAAAATTCTTCACCAGCGAGAATTCTTTCTCGAAGTTCACCTATTTCTTTGATTGTATCTTCTTCGTTGCGAATCTCATTAGGCGTGAGCATGATATGGCGCATATGGGTTTGGTTCATCATCTGGTCGGAGCCGCCGCGTTTGCCGGCCAATCTAATAATATGAAAACCATTGCCTGCCTCAATTGGACCTTCAACACCACCAATTGCCATTCCTTTCACAATTTCTGAGAATATATTAGGAAGCTGATCTGCTTTGCGCCAGCCAAAATCAGTTCCGCTAATAACATGACGACCTTCTTGAGCGGCAGCTATTCGAGTTGCGAGAAACTCTTCCCCCTCTTCTAAGCGCGTGATTAATTCTGCGGAGTACCGTAATTTTTCTGCAACCACTTCGTCCCCATCGGTGGCGGATTTAGCTACCAATATATGGTCAACGAAAAAATCTGCTGCTAACACTTCTTTACCCATTTCTGAATTAAGAAAATTTTCAATTTCTTGGTCAGTGATAGCAATTCGGCTGTTTACTATACCTCGTTGAAGCTCTTGCAGAACCATTTGCTTCCGGACTTCTTCTCGTGTTTGCAAATAAACACCACTCTCTTGCATTAGAGTCACATATTCGTCGAACGACAAATTATTGTTGGTAGCCATATCTTGTAACACACGATTCACAGTGTCGTCATCGAAGCGGATGTTTACTCGATCCGCAAACTGCAATTGAAGATTTTCGATTATCAATGAATCCAGCAATTCCTGACGCAATTCATCAGCTGGTGGTAGTTCACGACTCTCTCTTATAGATATTTCTTGAGCGCCTCGAATTTTTGAATCAAGTTCACTTTGAAGGACTACATCTGCATCAACAATTGCGATTATTTTATCCAGCAGCACACGCTGAGCTCCAGCCAGATTACTCAGGCAGCTAATGAAAAAGCTAAGACCTAGCACTATAGCTCGCAAGCGAGATTTTCTGGTGTAGCTTTTGGTATTACGTGTAGTACTCATAATTCTGGTTCTCTAAACCCACTAATTCCGTCGCTTAGGAGGCTGCTGAGGCCGCCGCCGGTGAGATTTCCTAAGCCATTTAGAATAACTTGGACAAAAATCCCGCTATTCGGTTCGATATTAGGAAGAAACAATTCATCTTCGTCAACCCATTCCCGAGCAATAAGTCGAATTGTCGCACAACAGTTATTGTACTCGACACCGGCGAAGCTCTCCAGATTGCGGTCGTTACTGTGATCATAATTCCATCTAGCTAAAAGCTTCCAGTTAGCATTAATAGGCCACACGCCCGAGATATCTGTCTGCTTGATGCGAGAATCGATACCTGGCGGCATGATAAAGTTTGGTGAATCCAGAAGATTACGGTAACGATAAGAGATGTTAAACAAATGATCCGCATCCCCTTGATAGCGCAGTTGAAAGCTACCTTCCTGAACTTCTTGGGCGTCTTCATTCCATTGAGCATCAGTATTCAGGCGCCAGTTGTCACCGAAGGAATAGGCAAACTCTCCTGCCAATGCTGAGCGATTAGTGAGGGGCGAGTATTGAGGCAACCAGGTCTGGAGGGGATTATTAAGATTCACTAAACGATCTTCAAAATACTGAATTTGGCCGAGGCTAATCCTAGCTCGTTCTTTCCCTTGCGGATCGAAGATTCGACTGCTCAGAGCAAATGTTATTTGATCGGCGTCAGCGATTCTATCGCCGCCGCTGAAACGATCGTCACGAAAGAGCTGATTAAAACTAAAGCTGAGTTCCGAGGTATCGAATAGCGGTAAGCCACTCTGGTCTTCGAATTCACTAAATAAATAGAACAACCTAGGTTCCAAAGTTTGTGACCAGCCATTTCCTCGTGACATGTCTCGTTCGAACACTAGCCCAGCATCGGCGCTATAGACTCCAATGCCTACCTCTGGATCTTCTAATATCCCTAGAGCTTGGTTCGTTAACCTATAAGACATGTGTTTATATTTCGCCTTTGCTCGCAAAAACCAGCCCGGTGCTTCAGTCGACCAGCTTATCTCAGGCTCTAAATTTACTCGATCACCATTTATAAGAGCGCCATTTTCAAGTTGGGTGTTAGTGAGAAGAGCATCGTTTAAATCTCTATCGAATGATGTTACTTCTCCAGCCAAGCCCACACGCAAACCACCCAAGAGATGAGTGTCAGATTCAAAGTAAAACTGCGGTAGCCGATCGAAAGGTCGAGAAAGGTTGGATTCGGTTACGAAGGGGTCAATTATTTGAATTCGCTGGGCATTAAGACCTGCACGTAAATATTGTGAGTTGTAATTCAATCTTGCTTGGCGATTTAAGTGTGTGCGGCTGGTGACATTGAGCCCATTACTGCCTAGGTCGTAAAAATAATCTTCATCGCTTACTGCGTTGTAGTCAACGAAGCTAGTCCAGTTGCGACCTAAGGTGCCAGTATGTTCGAGCCCAACGAACCAACGATTCTCCCGTGGTGGAGAATCTGAGCCAAGAATGTCAGCGGTAGCTGGATCGTAGAGCTTATCTCCGGAGAGGCTGGAAGCATTTAATGTGTTCATTGACCAACTGGACAAATGTCTAAATTCCCCGCTGGTTAAAACGCCGCGGTCGGAAATTAATCTTGGTGAAAGCGTTACATCGTAATTTGGTGCGAGATTTAAATAATAGGGCAACTCAAAATCAAAGCCGCCACTGCGGGTAGAGCCGGTGCTGGGGGCGAGTAACCCGGAAGCTCTTGCATCCCCGAGAGGAAAGGGCAGCGTAAAAGGGTAGTAGAAAACAGGAATACCTTTTATTCGTAAGCTAACCGCCTTAGCATAGCCCCTCCCTTGTTCTTGATCTAAGAGTATGTTGTCTGCACGGAAGTGCCAGAAATTGCTGCCAGGCTCACAACGACTGAATTCGCCATTTTCAATACTAACTAGTCCGGATTTCCCATTATAGGCAATGCTCTCCGCGATGCCATGGGCGCCATAATCATGTAATACATATCGAGCAGATTCTACACGATTAAGTGATTGGCTATTGTCGATAGAAGCTGAACTGCCACGGAGTAAAATGCCAGGTTCGCGAAAGATGACGTCTCCATCCATCAAGACAGTATTACTATCTCTATCAATGCTGGTAGTGGCATTGTTTTGTATGGAACGATATCCCTGTTGCACGAGAACATCACCATCTATGCTAATCAGAGATTGATTTATTTGTTCCAAGCCTTCCGCAGTGTTAAACAAGGTTTCGGCTTGTGCCGGGGCAACACTTAAATCTACTATACCGATCAAAGGGTCGATGTAAGCTCCGCAACAATTATTAGGCAGAGTCCCTATTTGCTCTTGAGTCATTTCTGCCCGCGGAACCCAATCAAGTTGCGCAGATCCAGCACTTAGTTTCGAAAGATTTGCGAGTATCGCACGCACGTCTGCAGAAGAACCTGCCGATTCTGAGATATTGCTTACTATAGTGGGTGCAGGTGCAGGTGGCTCGCTTGGAATCGTGGGTAAGACAGCTTGATCACTATCGTAGCGATTTGAGGAATTGGCAGTATTTGTCGGAGGATTGCCTTCAATATCATCACAGATCCAGCCATCGCCGCTGGAACTGGGCCGGCAGCTAAATACTGGCAGTTGTGCATCAGCAGATATTGAGGCTGTCATCAAAAATAAACCGGCATAGAGGACGAGGGCAATATTGGAGCACAATAGTCGTTTCTTAAACGGCATAGAGATTGGAATCCGATGAATAATGCAAAGAGCCCGTTTCTTTGGGTTTAAACAAATTGTGCTTAAACAAATCGAATCTGAAACCGACTAACAAGTTGAGGAATTAAGTTTGCAGAGCGTCCTGCCTCTTTCTGAGCATAATAATTCATTGAGCATCGAATTCAAAGCGATCTGCTCTACAGCACCTCGATGTGGGCACTGTCTAAATCAAGTGGAAAACTGAATAGAATGACGGATTTGGAACAACTACAACAGGCGGAAAGTAATTCGGCTAGGCAGCAGCAATTGACCGATTGGGTCAACTCTGTTCTTGCTGAGCTATTGCTTGATTCGACTACGCCACAGCCTCTTGAAGTAGTGAGTGGAGATGCTAGTTTTCGGCGTTACTTTAGAGTAGCTGTCGATAAAAAAGTGTTTATAGCAGTAGACGCTCCGCCGAAACATGAGGATAGTAGAGTCTTTGTTCGCAATTCAAGTTTACTGCTGCAGGCAGGAATTAATGCACCTAAAGTTTATTCGGTAGATTATGTAAATGGGTTTATGTTGTTAGAAGACTTTGGTAACGATCTCTATTTGCCGCATTTGCGCGAAGCACAGCAATCTAAAGAATTAGATTTCGCGGAGAGCCTCTATCGAGATGCCATTGGTTCGCTGATTCTGTTACAGAAAAATGTAGATAGTGGGATACTTGACCCTTATGATCGAGAGCAACTTCAAGGAGAGTTGGTACTTTTTGTCGATTGGTTTTGCATTGCTTTATTAGAGATTAATATCTCCGATAAAGATCGCATATGCATTGAAAAAAGTTTCAGCTTTTTGACAGACGCGGCGCTTTCTCAGCCTCAAATAGCAGTGCACCGAGACTATCATTCCCGTAATTTAATGATATTAGATAAGGCGATCTATTCAGAAGGTTCAGGGCCAGGAGTAATCGATTTTCAAGATGCCATGAGGGGTGCTTATACTTATGACTTGGTGTCATTACTTCGCGATTGCTACATCAGTTGGCAACCTAACCTTATCGACAAGTGGTCTGGAATCTACTTCGATGCGGCTAAATCGAACGGAATTATTCAAGAAATCAGCCTCGGACAATTCAGCAGAGACTTAGATCTTATGGGGCTTCAGCGCCATATTAAGGTAATGGGCATCTTCGCAAGGCTCTGCATTCGAGATAATAAACCGCAGTTTTTGGCCGATATTCCTATGGTTATCCGCTACTTTTTAGAAGTAGGGGAGAAATATGAGGAATTGGCCCCCTTTCTGGGGTGGTTCAAGCAGACCGTTTTCCCGGTCGCAAAAAGAGTATTAAAGCTGGAATCCTGATGCGAGCGATGATTTTAGCGGCTGGGCTGGGTAAACGTATGCAGTCTCTCACCGCTGATTTACCCAAACCCTTGCTTACTGTAGGGGATAAGACACTTATAGAGCATCAGATAGAGAAACTGGTAGCTGGGGGTGTTTCCGGCGTGGTAATTAATCATTTTTATCTAGGCTCTCTAATCGAAGAATCCCTCGGTGACGGGTCAAAATTTGGCATTGATATTAGTTATTCGAAAGAGCTAATTCGTCTTGAAACAGCAGGCGGAATTATCAAATCTTTGCCTAAACTTAAAGATGATAGCTTTATTGTCGTAAATTCGGATATTTGGACTGATTTCGATTTTTCGACTCTTCAGGAAGTAGACGGAGTTGATCGACTTGCTCATTTGGTTCTAGTGGAAAATGCTGAACATAACCCTCATGGGGATTTTAATATAGACGAAGAAAAGTGGCTTCATGAGGATCACAGCGCCGGAGACCGACGGCTCACTTTCAGTGGCATTAGTGTAATGCATAGGAATTTATTTGCTGGATTTCCAATTCAGCCGCTCTCAATGGTACCTCTGCTGCAAGGCGCGATGTTGGAAAACAAAGTCAGCGGTGAGGTTCACACGGGTTTATGGATGGATATTGGAACCCCGGAGCGCTTACAGGAAGTTAATTTATTGGTCGCTGAAGGCGGTAGGGACTAGATTATGCTGGCAGTTTTATTTGACAGGCCATATAAGAAAGCAATCACCGCGCGATTGAGTGGCTCTTCGCCTCATGCAGAAGTACCTGATGGAGGTCGCACTGAACAAAATTTTATAATTGCTATGTTTGCTTTATTGGGTCGAATAGCAAAACTCGATGGCAGAGTCACTCAGGGTGAAGTTAGTTACGCAAGCACTATTATGACGCTGATGGGTATGAGGGCTCATCAACGTCGTCAGGCAATTAATTATTTTGAGCAAGGCAAGCTTCCAAATACTGATGTCATGCAATTTGTGTTTCTGCTAATTAAACAAATTGGGCCACGCAGCACATTGGCTAGGTTGTTTCTAAGAGTTCAAATCAGAAATTCTTTTGTAAAAGGAGATATGCGGCTGAAGGAGAAGGTGCTGTTGCGAGATATTGCAGATATCCTTGGCTACAATAAAGTCGAATTTCTGAATATCTGTGGGGAGTTGCAAGGATACATTGATACTGAAATGCCCAAGGCTCGAAATTTTCTCAAAAATGCCTACCAAGTCTTAAATCTTGAGCCTGGCGTAGCTGACGGTGAAATTAGACGGGCATACTTGCGCTTAATGTCCCGTTATCATCCTGATAAGTTGGTTAGAGATGACCTTTCTGAAGATTCTTTAAAGAAAGCTCAGGAAAAATCCATGGCCATCCGCACAGCTTATGAAACCGTTTGCGGCTTTCGCAAGATTAGAGTCTAGTTGTTTGGCAGGACAATCCTTCCTAGAGTCTGTAAAATAACGGCAAATTCACACAGTGACCATGGTGTTCATGCAAGCATATGAAAGATTATCTAATTGCACCCTCTATTTTATCGGCAAACTTCGCGGCCCTTGGCGATGAAGTTAATGCCGTGCTTGATGCCGGCGCTGATGTCATTCATTTTGATGTAATGGATAACCACTATGTGCCGAATCTCACTATCGGGCCCATGATTTGTCAGGCATTACGTAATCACAAGATTACGGCACCAATTGACGTGCACCTTATGGTTACACCCGTTGATCAACTCATCCTGGATTTTGCCATAGCTGGTGCCAGTTATATTAGTTTTCATCCTGATGCTACTTCCCATGTCGATCGCTCTTTACAACTAATTCGTGACCAGGGTTGTAAATCTGGCTTGGTATTTAACCCTGGAGCCTCAGTTGAGTCACTAGAATATCTTATGGACAAAATCGATGTAATATTGCTGATGTCGGTTAATCCGGGTTTTGGTGGTCAAAAATTTATTCCCTCTACTCTAAAAAAGTTGGAGCGGGTTAGAAAGCTTATTGATGACAGTGGTTACCCAATTCGCCTTGAAGTCGATGGGGGAGTCGGCGTAGAAAATATCCGTAGTATCGCCGATGCAGGAGCAGATATGTTTGTGGCTGGGTCTGCGATCTTTAATAGTAAAGATTATGCTAAAACTATTAGTAATATGCGGGCAGAATTGAGATAAAAGTCTAGCAAGCAACAATAAGTGTTGACCCTACCATGGTTATTTATGCTTCCAATATAGATAATTCTGTTTTCAGCAACTTGTGTTAGCTGGTTGCATAAAATCTTTCTCCGCTATGAAATCGACGTCATGAAATTAGAACTGTTTGAAGAGCTAGCTCAAAGTGGTTACAACCGCATTCCCGTTGTCCATGAAGTATTGGCTGACACAGAGACTCCACTTAGTACTTACTTAAAACTTGGCAAAGGCTTGCATAGTTATTTCTTTGAGTCTGTTCAAGGGGGAGAAAAGTGGGGAAGATATTCAATCATCGGACTACCCTGCAGAACTATTCTTCGAGTAGTAGGCCATATTGTAACTGTTGAGATTGATGGCCAGATTGTTGAAGAGGCTACAGCCGAAGATCCTTTTGAATATATAGCCGAATTTAAATCCAGATATAACGTGGCTGACATTACCGGTAGCCAACGATTTACTGGAGGGCTGGTTGGCTATTTTGGCTACGATACTGTGCGTTATGCTGAGACAAGCATTGGTCCTGCTCCAGGCATCGATGAAATAGGTACGCCAGATATCTTGTTAATGCTTTCTGAAGAAGTTGTAGTTTTCGATAATTTGCGAGGCACAATTTCATTTGTGATCAATGTTGACCCGTCTCAAGAAAATGCCTATGGCGAAGCGCAAGATCGATTGGCTAGTTTAGAGTCTGAGTTAAAAAAACCAGCGCCATTACCAGAGCTAAAAAAAGGCAAAGGAATCAATGAAGAAAATTTCAAATTCCATTTTAATCGAGAAAAGCATCAGCATGCGGTAGAAATAATTAAAGACTACATCGTTGCTGGTGATGTAATGCAAGTAGTGCTGGCTCAAAGGATGTCTGTAGCCTTTGATGGTGAGCCGCTAAATGTTTACCGAGCACTACGCTACCTAAATCCTTCTCCCTACATGGTTTATTTTGATTTAGGAGACCATCATGTGGTAAGTGCTTCTCCAGAAATTTTAGCTAGAGTTGAAGATGGGAAAATTACCGTTAGACCTTTGGCTGGAACGCGCAAACGAGGAGCAACAGAGGCTGAAGACCAGGCCTTAGAAATAGAATTACTTTCGGATTCCAAAGAACTCGCCGAGCATCTAATGCTAATCGATTTAAGTCGTAATGATGCGGGTAAGGTTTCAGAGATTGGCACTGTCACGGTGCCAGAAAAAATGTTCGTCGAACGCTATTCACATGTTATGCATATTGCGTCTAACGTTGAGAGCCAGATTCGAGAAGATAAAACATCGCTGGATGTATTAAAAGCAACCTTGCCTGTGGGAACACTCAGTGGAGCTCCGAAAGTTCGCGCCATGGAAATCATCGATGAATTAGAGCCTGAAAAACGTGGAATATATGGCGGCGCAATGGGATATTTGGGTTGGAATGACAATATGGATATGGCTATTGCTATTCGAACAGCGGTGATTAAGGGTAATACCCTCTACGTTCAAGCAGGCGGGGGGATTGTCGCTGATTCCCAACCGACACTGGAATGGGAAGAAACTCTCAATAAAGCTCGCGCGGTCCTAAAGGCAGTGCAGCTAGCGGGTAACTCTTTAAAACTTGATTAAAAAAATATTATAGAATGACTGATTAAGAATAGTTAAGCTAAAGTTGGTGTTCGAGATTGAAAATTAACTAACTGATATGATTGTTTCAAATTTATTGAGCTTGCAAATCGAGGCAAACCACCTTGTTATTAATGATCGACAACTATGATTCCTTCACCTATAACATCGTTCAATATTTGGGTGAATTGGGCGCTGAGGTAAAAGTGTATCGCAATGACTGTATTTCTATTGATGAAATTAAGTCTTTGGCCCCTAAGCAGATTGTCATTTCCCCAGGCCCTTGTACACCAAACGAAGCCGGTATTTCAAAATTGGTAATTGAAGAATTTTCAGGGTTAATTCCAATTTTAGGGATCTGCCTGGGTCACCAAAGTATCGGCCAGGTTTTTGGGGGCAATATTGTGCAGGCAAAAAAAGTTATGCATGGAAAACTTTCTCCGATTTATCACACTGGAGTTGGAGTTTTTAGTGAGCTTCCTAATCCATTTACTGCGACTCGTTACCACTCACTGGTTATTGATAAATTTTCAATGCCAGACTGTCTAGAGATTACCGGGTGGACTGAGAATGAATCGGGAGAGATCGAAGAAGTTATGGGTGTACGGCACAAGCAATTAGCCGTAGAAGGAGTGCAGTTTCATCCAGAGTCAATCTTAAGCGAACAAGGGCACCAACTACTGCAAAACTTTCTCGAATCAAGTAAGTAGCCTTCAGTTAAGAATTCGAGTAAAAATCGAATGGAACCAAAGTAGAGCAGGAGTAGATCCATGGACATTAGAACAGCCATTAAACAGGTTACTTCGTTAGAGGATCTTAGTAGTGAAGAGATGATTGCTGTCATGGGCGATATTATGTCGGGAGGGACAACGGATGCTCAAAATGCTGCGTTTCTGATAGGACTGGAAATGAAAGGGGTCAAGGCTGCTGAGATTTTAGGTGGCGCTAAGGTAATGCGTGAACTGTCCACAAAGGTGGCCGTGCAGCAGAGTCCTCATTTGGTTGATACCTGCGGAACCGGCGGTAGCGGATCGAATAAATTCAATGTCTCTACTGCTGCTGCCATTGTCGCCGCTTGTGCTGGAGCCAAAGTTGCTAAACATGGTAATAGAGGAGCCACTAGCAAAAGCGGTAGTGCAGATGTGTTAGAAGCCGCTGGCCTTAATTTGACCATGAGCACCGCCGATGTTGCTCGAGCGATTGAGGAAATCGGGGTCGGATTCATGTTCGCCCCGGCTCATCATAGTGCAATGAGACATGTCATAACTGCCCGCAAACAGATTGCAGTTAGAACTATTTTCAACTTGCTGGGACCGTTAACGAATCCGGCAACAGCGCCGAATCAGATCATGGGAGTCTTTGAGCAAGCTTGGATACCAGCATTGTTGGAAGTTTTAAAAGAACTAGGCAGTGATCATGTAATAATAGTTTCAGCTGATGATGGTCTCGATGAGATAAGTATTGCGTCTCCAACTCAGGTGGGAGAATTAAAGGATGGGGAGATATCTTCTTATAGAGTTTCACCGGAGGACTTTGGTATAGAAAGCTACGATGATTTTAGCGAATTACAGATAGATAGCGTTGAGGCAAGTTTGGTAATGCTGAAGCAAGCTCTCACCTATGAGAACAAAGCAGCAGGTGATATCGTGGCGCTAAATGCTGGCGCAGCTATTTATGCGGCAAACCTCAGTATAGGTTTAGCTGCTGGAGTAGAACAAGCTAAGGAGATTTTATCTAGCGGCGCTGCTCTCGATAAGCTAAGCGAGCTGGTCGATTTTAGCCAGTCTATTGTTAACTGAACTAACGCTCCCAGCTCACTACAGTCACACTACAATATTTAGGAATGCCAATGGCCGTAG